>ERZ1292632.2941-Hain-H43-01um-R2-2941-length-13615-cov-5_pt1 | contig 13615 bp, 18 predicted proteins | sample MGYA00564407_ERZ1292632 | MGnify/ENA primary metagenome ERZ1292632 (study PRJEB36523, sample SAMEA6512637) | groundwater metagenome | collected 2019-01-08 | study: AquaDiva: Metagenomics assemblies of 32 groundwater samples
TGTCGCCCATGCCGCCGCCTATGCCCTAAAGAAAAAGATATTGGAGTATGGTATAGGATTATTGGAAAGGAAATAAAATGACAAATATCAAAGCTGCTTATGATAAAAAAGAAAAGGAGCTAAAATGTGTGAAATATTTTCAGGTCATATCATAACTGACAAGGAACACAAGGATTGGGGCAAGGTGATTTATCTTTCAGGCATCCATCACGAAAAGGACAGGGAGAAGATTCATAAGGAATATGGTAAGGACATAAAGCTTGCCGCCTGGCAAACAAAGAAGTATGCTTCGTTTAAGAATAGGTTTGAGATTACTACAAGCGTGGGGGATATTGCAGAGAAAGAGAAAAAGGAACTACTCTCCTTGCTTGACAAGTGGAAGGACAGTCAAAATGCAGAAGAGTTATTTCTTAAACTCGTCAGCATTACTCAAGGCGGTGTTCCTCTTGCCAGAGATAAGTTTACCCTTGACCTTGAGAATTTAATCATAGCCACCGAAGAAAACAATCTGGTATTTGATTTTAGCGAAGTTAAAGGATTTACTTTCAATACTGGCCCTGGCTGCACTTTCAAGACTGGCTATGATTGCACTTTCAATACTGGCTCTGGCTGCACTTTCAAGACTGGCTATGACTGCACTTTCAATACTGACTCTAGCTGCACTTTCAAGACTGGCTATGATTGCACTTTCAATACTGGCTCTGGCTGCACTTTCAATACTGGCTCTGGCTGCGTATGTGTCCGAAGGGATGTATACGAAGTAATAGAAATACCTGAAAACAAAAAAATAAAACTTAATGGACCTGGGGTTAAGGGATATAAGGAGATAAAATAATGCCTGACAAAACGATGATAGAGGGGAGTGTGATAGAAGTATTAGAAAACTTAAAGGGTGCGGCAGCATATTATATTGACAAACCAGAAGAACAAGCCCTCACCACCACCATTTCGCTAATCAAGGAGTTGCAGGAACTCAAGAAACATGATTGCCAAAGATGGATGGAAGAAGGGGCAGGTTGTTCAATTTGCAGTCGCACTAATAAACTTACTAAAGAAGAGTTAAGGGAAGTCCAAGAACATATTAACTGGCGAATAAGTGAATTAAATAAGGAGTTGCGGGAAACCAAAACTGTTTTAGAATGTTGGTATAAGATTTTTGGCACTACTCAACTTACTCACGCTAAAGACAGATTAGAAGTGGCAGAAGGTAAAGTTAATAAACTGGAAAAGGAGTTGCAGGGGATGAGGGAGTTTTTAGAAAAAATATCCAAGAAGGGTGAAGAAATGCTGGCAATATGTGAAAGGGAGAATTTTATATTTGATAATCTTGAGGATAGATGGCAAAAACTTGCATTTACTTTTTATTCAGAAATTGTTCAATTAAGTAGCGATGCCCATTCCATTTGCCACTACATAAAGGGCGGGGAAAGAAAATTAAAATGACACTAGATATTAAAGAGGTATTGGAAAAGGTTAATAGTAAATATTTAGCAAAACAAATACATACTGTCTATAAGAAGTGGTTTATGGAGATGCTGGGGGAGAATCTAAAGTTTTTGGATAGCAAGAAGGGTTGTGGTTGTGGGATATGCCGCCAAATCGAAGCGATGAATCAAATCAAACAAGAAATGCGAGATAAATTAAAATGATACCCCTGAGTGATGCCGAATTTCTTTTTCTAATTTTATTTTACTTCATAATTTTAAAAAATAATGAGAAGAGAAAGTAAATGACACCCTACAAGCATAGGAAGTGTAGAAGGTGCGGCAAGAAGACGCTGGGGAATTACTATTGCGCGGATTGCAGGGTGAGGAATACGCAGGTGTATGGGAGAAGAAAATAAGGCAAGGCAGAGTAAAAGATGCAGGAAATAACAGATAGAATAATTATGCGAGATTATAGGAGGTGGAATATGTTGCAAGGATTTCTCTTTATGTGGGGCGCATTCTTGGCTTTGGTGTCTATGGGTGCGTTATTTTTAATTGTATGCGTAGCGATTCGGTTGGCGAGTGATTGGGAACATGTGAAAGGCAACAAGTGAGAAAATGCGGATTTTGCCGGAAGCCGAATAAAAAACTAAGTATGTGCATTATAGTAAAAGAGGGATTACACGGTTATAGAGCCGATCTTGATTTTTGGGAGGTTCAAAAACTTATCTGTCTTTATCTTTGCGATGAATGTGTCAATAAAAATTATATTTTAAAACATACACAAAAAATATATTTGCCGACTATTATAAAAGAAAATTACTTTGAGGGGGTGCAATAAATGAGTTATCTTTTTGTCTTTTTAGCCAACCTGATTTATTTGCCCGCGATTTGGTTCGGGGTAGTTAACGACGACTCGGCGGCATTAAAGTTAAATCCCTACAATGTCAAGCGGGCCAAGATTTTCAGCATCATCTTGCACATTGTAGTTGCTGAGTATATTTATATTGCCTTTGGCGCATCGCAAGCCTCTTTAGTCGCGGCTATATTGTTCTCTGTTCATCCGGGGAATATACAAATTCCCTGTTGGATGAGTGGCAAATCTTATGGCATAAACGCTTTAATTTTCTTGATGATTTTGACTTTTGCACCGTTCGCCACCCCTCTTTATTTTTTAAGCAATTTATCTACTGCCGCAATATTATTTACCCCGTTGATATTCTTATTTACTAAATATTGGTATATCGTGCTGTTGTTTCCTTTGCTGGTTCTAAAGAGTTTCAAAGGAATAACTGATAATATTAACAGCAAGGTAAAAAGTAATGAAACATTTTTTATCTCTATGCCAAGTGCTTTTGAGTTGTATAAATTCGAACCTAAAAAATTAATAATCGCGGTCAAGACCTTTGGTTATTATGCACTTGCTTGTTTATTGCCAATGAAAAACGGGTTTTATAATTCATTCCTCACAACATTCGGATCGTCCAAAAAAGCTACCGCATACTGGTACTCTTTAAACCGCCACTTTTGGGGCGGGGTATTTGCTATTGTTTTAATGGCAGCAATCTGGTGGGTTAACAAATTTAATTTTATCGGCATGGGTATTATGCTTTTTGTGCTGTCAATACTTCCGTTCTTAAACTTCGTAACCGTCCAGCAATTTACTGCCTCGCGTTATGTTTATCTGCCATTAGTTGGTTTCCAGATAGCTTTAGCCAATCTGGTTTTTTTGTTGCCACTGGAACCGCGCTGGGCTATTTTCGGGGCATTGTTTCTATTCTACCTTGACCGCACTCTCCGACTTATGAAGCATTATAAAACAAATGATATTGATATGATTATATTGGATAGCCAGGTATTCCCAGAGAATGGCCGTCTCTGGTATTATCGCACAGAACACATGATGAAAAAGGGCAATCCGATCATGGCTTGGTCGGAGGCGAGTTACGGTCTCAAGTATCTGCCTGAGGATTGCCAACTTTGGTTTGGCCTTGCCTGTGCCAGTTATGAGTTAGGCGATTTCAATGCGGCAAGCGAGTTTAACAAGACCGCTGAAAGATTTATGATTTTGACGGAAAGGATTAATTTTAAGCCATTGATTGATGAGCTAAAAGAACGGGTAAAGATTGCGTTGGTGAAAAAGTATGTCGGGAAAGGCAGGTTTTGAGTGCTCGCAGATATTAAGCGTTATTTTGCATACCAGAAGGCCCGCAAGCGGTTTTTACTGCTTGGTCAAATGATTGACAGTATAGGCCGGGCATTTACAAAACAAGGGATCTCCCGGAGGGCGCGTAGGCAATTCTGGAGAGCCGCAAAGAATTTATTAAAAAAATGAAGAAAGGATTTTATGGTGATGAATGAACATCTTGAATCCTATTGTACCAATTTTTAAGTTTTTTTGTAATTGGTTTCTAGGTAAAGGCTATTTTGTAGAAACCTGGCAGACATTCAGATTGTTTAAATGGACACACGCCTATATTTGCAAGATAACATGGAAGGCTAAATGATCTGGACACCTGAATCGATTAGGGCGGGTTTTTTATATCTAAGCTATTGCTTGGCAGTAGTTGCACTTATATTAAAGATAGAAAAGAATAGGGGGGACGAATGATGGGTGTCATTTTAGCGCCAAATGGAAGATAAACTCGCCAAGCGTTATGAAATATTGGATAAACTGATTGAGTTATGTTCGCATGGCCAAGCTACGATAAAGTGGGCTGATAGGATAATAGTCGTTGTTGAAAAGATAGAAACAGAAAGCAAGATAACTAAATGAGCTGACTTAGCTAGCCCTTTTAGGGTGAGGCAAAGAGGCATTTGGTATTAAGACGCAAAGGATAGTATCCGATGCGCGCCAAGTGCCTTTTTTATTTGTGGATAACTCTATGGATAACATATATCCTTAAAAATAGGCTTTATTTGGGCAGAAAGGTAGCAAGGTTGCGAAAAAACCCTGAAAACGAGGTATTATTCGGAAAAGAGAAAAAATCGCTTAAATCGCCTAAAAACGGGCAAAACGGGCATTTTTGTTTTGTATGCCAGCGTAAGACCTGTTTAAAGACTAAAAAGATATGCTTTCGGCTGGAAAAATACCTAAAGAAAAATGTTGAGATTAAATTCTGGCATGGCACGGAAAGCTACTTGCCTAATGAAAGTTTCGTTTTGATGCAAAATAAGTTGTATGGCATTGATAATCAAGGAGTTAGAAAGGATATTACATAATTTATACTATATAGAGGCCCTTTGGGAGCATATCCATATACGTGCTATTAAGCCAAGAGCCTAATTTGGATCTCTACTTTTAATCATTTTGGGAAAAATAAGGGAAAAAGTGGAAAAAGTAGGTTATAAACACCCTCCAATAGCCACAAGATTTCCAGTTAACAGGCCATATGCCCCGCGTTTAGGACATAAAGGCCCCCTCCTCACAACTCTTTTAAAAAAATTCCTCGCCAAGAAAATAAATTATGAAGACCCTGAAACTCAGAAGATTATCAAAGGTAGAGTTAAAGATGCTATTCTCTGGCGCTTAATTTTAAATGCCACGCAAGGCGAACATTCGGCTATTAAAGAAATTCTTGACCGCATAGATGGCAAGGTTGCCGAAGTTATCAAAGAAGTCAAAGACGACAGCGCTTTGTTAAATGACGAAATAGAGTTAATCCCAAGCGACGGCAACGGCAAGATAAACAGGATTAAGAAATACCTTAAAAAACAGCAATGATAATCTTAAAAAAATATCATCCGCACATAGGGCAGGAGGCATTTCATTATGCGATTGCCAATATGTATCGCTTTGTCGCTATGATCTGCGGGATCAGGGGAGGCAAAACTTTTTCGGGTGCGCGTGAGGCGGTCAAACAGGCATGGAATAGCAGAAATGACGGAGTGTTTGGGATTATCGCGCCGACTTATTCAATGCTGAAGCGCACCACCTGGATAGCGTTTAAAAAAGCGGCTATGCCTTTAATTATGCCAAGAGGCATAAACGACTCTGATTTTATTATAACTTTAAAGAATGGCAGGCAAGTTCACGGGCATACGGCAGAACACGCGGATAGGATTAGGAACGAAAGTTTCTCCGGCTTCTGGGTAGATGAGGCGCGGGAGTGTAAAGATTTTGCCGCGCTTTGGGATGTTTTATTAGGCAGGGTTTTATCCACAGGCGGTAAGGGATTTATAACCACAAGCCCTAATTCTTTTGATGACATCCACAATATTTTTATCGCTAATAAACAAAAGGATTATTTCGCGCTTCGCTTTTCCACTTATGAAAATTCTTATTTAGATAAGAAAGCCATAGATGGGTTAGCCGCCAAGTATGATGAGAAATATATGCAGCAAGAATTATTGGGGCAGTTTGTCATATTTGAAGGCGCTGTTTATTACACTTTTAATCGCACGCAGAACGCCGGGGATTTGGCGTTTAAGGTGGCGCAATACAACCCTGATTTGCCATTATGTTTGACTTGCGATTTTAATATTGACCCTATGGCTTGGGTTGTGGCGCAGATAGGCATAAACCAACAGACTAAACTTAAAGAGATCTATTTTATAGACGAGATTTATCTGCAAAACTCAAACACAGTCGAGGCTTGCCAGGAGTTTAAAACAAGGTTTGCTAATCACAAGGCAGGGTTGCATCTCTATGGCGATGCGACAGGCAGAGCAAGACATACCGATAGCAACATTACTAACTGGAAGATTATAGAGAGCGAATTAAGCCAATATAATATCTCTATCCGCGTCCCCACCAAGAATCCCGCTGAAAGAGATAGGATTAACTCGGTCAATGGGATGATTTGCAATAGCATAGGGCAGCGCCGGGTGTTTGTAAATCCCAATAAGTGCAAACACTTGATTAGGGATTTTGAGCAATGCAGTTTTAAACAAGGTTCAGTAACTATTGATAAAAATAAAGATTTTTCGTTGACCCACACTTCCGATGCAGCAGGTTATTTTCTTGAACAAGAATTTAGTTTAAATCGTTCTCGTATAGAGGGGTTAAAAATATAATGCCGGTAGGAGTATATGTTCATAAACCAAATCAGGGTTTTCAAAAGGGACATAAAATATGTTCAGGAATGAAGTTCCCGGGTAGGCATCAAACGGAAGAAACTAAAAGAAAAATTAGCGAGGCATTAAAAGGTAAACAAAACACTCTTGGGATTAAGCATTCTCCAGAGGCTAATCTTAGGAAAAGTATTTTAATAAAAAGAGAATATTCTCTTGGATTAAGAAAATCTGCAATGCTTGGTAGGAAACGCCCGATTGAGGAAAGAATTAAGATTAGCCAAAGTATGAGGGGTGAAAAAGGCCCAGGTTGGAAGGGTGGGGTAAGTTCAATAAATAACACAATACGAGGCACGATAGAATTTAGATTATGGCGAGAAGCAGTTTTTGCGAGAGATGGTTGGACTTGCCAAAAATGTAAACAAATAGGTGGCAAATTACATGCCCATCATATTAAACCATTCGCTAAATACCCAGAATTAAGATTTTCAATAGATAACGGAATTACTCTTTGTAAAAATTGCCATTCTGTTGAACATAGGAGATATCAAGATGCCTTCCTCGATTAAAGATTTAGTGGAAAATCCCCACATTATTTATCGTTCTTATTGTGATTATTTTGAATTTCTTCTTTCGTCTTACGAGGGCGGCATAGATTATTGCAAGGGAATTATTGGACAGTCCACGTCGCAGAATGCTCTGAAGAATTGGGCATTGAAGATATTTGCAGGAAGCACAGAGTTAAAGACTAATAGAAGCGGAAATTTATTCCAACATCCTAAAGAGCGTTGGCAGGATTATAACGACAGGTTGCAGATGTCTTACTATTATAATTTCTGCGCTCCGATTATAGATATTTATACTGACCACCTGTTCAAGCAGCCGATCAAAGAGGACTTTGGCGATATTGAAAATGAAGTGGATGAGCGTAGTGAGAATATAGACAATAAGCAAGGTTCGATAGGTGAATTTAGGAAAGAGGTCGCCGATTTAGCGCAGGTCTACGGGCATATATTTGTCATAACCGATAGCCCTAAATTTGAAGGCCAGGTGCGCACAATGGGCGATGTGATAGAGAATAATTTGTTGCCTTATTTTACAATACATCATCCGCAGAATATTATTAATTGGGCGCTTGATGAGTTTGGTAGGCCGTACTGGATTGTGGCTAGGGAATATTTAGACACCAATCTTGACCCGTTCAATTATGACAAAGAAAAGACCGGGACTATGCAATACCGCTTATGGACAAGGGAAGAGTGGATTTTATACGATAACGAATACAGAGAAATAGGGCGCGGCTTGCATGGCTTAGGCATTGTGCCTTTGACCTGCATATTTGATAAGCAGTCTAAAAAGGTGCGCAACTTCTTAGGTATCTCCGCGATAGCCGACATCGCTTTTATTTCAAGGGATGTTTATAACTCCTGTTCAGAGTTAAAGCAGATTTTGCGCGACCAGACTTTCGCCTTTTTAGCCATACAGGGAAACTCAAGCGAATATGATGAGTTATCCGTAGGCACATCAAAAGGCTTATTATACCCGCCCGAGAGAAACAAGCCGGAGTATGTTTCTCCGCCATCCGCAAACGCAGAAGTTTATTTTAACCATATAGACAGGCAGGTTTCCAAGATGTTTCAGCTCGCCAAGTTAGAGGGCGGTTCTGTTCAAGCCCCGCAAGGCAACCCCGGAGCTGTGCAACAGTCGGGAGTTTCGAAGGCGTGGGACTTTAATCAGACTAACTCTGCATTATCAAAGAAAGCGGGCAATTTAGAGGATGGCGAACAAAAGTTATGGCAGATATACGCAAAGTGGTTAGATAAAGAATTTGATGGCTCAATAGAATATCCGCATGAGTTTAGTGTCAATTCTTTGAATGAGGATTTAGACGAAGCGGAAAAAATGATGCGCTTGAATTTAGGCGCGGAGTCTAACAAGGAAGTAAAGTCGGCAATCATACAAAAGAAATTCCCGCGCATGGGCAAAGAGGATTTGGATAAGTTAATCGGGGTGATGGGTTCACAGGAAGATATGCAGGGCAAAGGTGAAAGCGGCCGCCTTATAGACAGAATACCGTCTTTAATGAAAATAGCCGCGACAAATAACGCCAACTCAGGCGGTAAATAGGAGGGTAACATGGGAGTGATTGCTTTAATGGGAATGCTGTTTCATTGGTTAATGCTCGGACTATTAAATAACAAAGGTGAGGTTAAAGCAGGTGATCCCCCTGCGGGAGGCGATCCACCTGTAGAAAAGCTTTTAACCCAGGCGCAAGTTGACGCCATTGTGCAGGATCGCTTGGCCCGGGAGAAGGCGAAGTACTCGAACTATGACGATTTGGTTAAGTTCAAGACTGAGCATGAAAAGAATTTAGAGGCTGCGACGCAAAAGGAATTAGAGGCTAAGAAGGAGTATGAAAAACTTAAAGAGGGCTGGACGAAAAAGGATCAGGAGTATGCCGGTATTATTACCAAGAAAGACGCAGAAATCACGGATATGAAAGTCGGTTCGGCTTTAATGTCGGAGATAGTAAAGCAGAACGCCTATGCTGAGGAAACGATGGCTTTGTTAAAAAGCCAGGCGGTATTCGATAAAGAAAATAACATCCGTATCAAAGGCAGGGATGCGAATGGGCTTGAAGTTATGGACTCTGTTGAAGAGGGTATTAAGAAATTCCTTACGCTGCGGCCTCATCTGGTGAAGGTTGCTCAGAAGGCAGGCGGTGGTACTGGTGCCGGTGGTGCTGGCGGTGCAGGTGCTGGGGCAGGCGGAGAAGACCTCAATACTCTGAATGCCGAGTTACAGCAAGCAATGAATAGAGGGGATACAAAGAAGATTACTGAACTCAGGGTTAAAATTGGAGCGGCCCTAAGTTCTCAAAAAACTAAGCTCTAAATAAAAGGAGTTTTCTACTATGGCTGATACAACTATTACTACGTTAACAGAGTGTATTCCGACAATAGTCGCGGCTGCTTTGTTGGAATTGGACGAGGGTAATATAGTCCAACCGTTAGTTACAGACGTTCCGTTTCCCGGCCCCGGAGTTATTCACCAGACTCCGTTCGTTACCAGACTTACGGCCGAAGCGGATGATTCACTTGCTTCGCAGGCTTTGGATTCTACAACCAGTGATGAAACTTCACCGTCTGCCGCAACTGTGGGCGTTCATGGTGCGTACGTGCAACTTAAGGATATTGCAGGTTTAGGTTCTGTCGGTGATATGGCTGCAGTTGCCGGGCAGCTAATCGGGCAGTGCCTTGTAGTTCGTAAAGACTTGGACTTAGTAACATTGTTCACTTCTTTCACGACTAACCAAGGCGCCACAACCTCTACATTGTCGATTGCTCCGGCCGATCTTTACGATGCTTATGGTTCATTAAGAACCGGGCATGCGCCACTGCCGTATCATCTCGTGCTTCATCCTACGCAGATCTGGTCTTCTCATGGGCTGATCGCTTTGTTTGACAATTCCAGCGATGCTATTCAATCCAGAGGATTAGGCACGGTAGGCGAGGATTTTGCACGGTACGGTTTTGCAGGTATGGCAATGGGATTTACACTCTGGGCCGACGCTAATATCGTTTATAATACGGCTAATGGCTCGGGTGCTGCATTCTCTCGCGAGTCAATCAAGAACGTTCGCAAGAGAGATTTCATGGTCGAGATTCAGCGCGATGCTCCAGAGGTTGCTGACAAGATCGTGGGTTCTGAAATACGCGGCGAGGCAGTTTTACGCAATAAGCACGGTAATGAAATGCAGTTTACATCGTTAGGATGGTAAATCACTCTTTGAGATAAGAGGATAACTGTGGGCGTAGGAGTAAACAATTCTCCTACGCTCGCAACACAGGGAAAAGGAGAGGCAAAATGGGCAAGATAGATATGGAGAGATTAGAGCAGGAAAATATAATCCTTCGGAAGAAGGTTGCGGAACTGGAGAAGACCAAGCCTGAGATGGAGAACGCCTTGGGCGACAATCTTTCTTCAGAAATCAAAAAGATTCGTCAGAAGGGAAAATCTTCTGCCAACACCATCACCGTTACAGAGAAGCACGATCATAAGAATATATCCTTGTGGACGAAAGATGGTAAGCGTATAGGCCCGATGCACCCGGACAATGCGATACAGACACTGAACAGGTTCGCTGATATCGGGATTCTTCTTTCAGCGGATCAGCCGACGGATGAACAAATTAAGGCTTATATGCAGACGGCTGAGTATAAAGTGTTGATGGCGAAGGAAGCCAAAAGACGCGCCACAAAAGAGAAGTCGAGACGTTCCGGCCAGATGGACAGGCTGTGCAACGAGATAGCCAAGATGTCCGGCACGACTGTCGAGGCCATAAATAAAATTCTGAAACCAGAGGAAGTCGGGAAGAAATAGATATGCCTATTCTCATAGGAGAGAAACAACAAGCTGGGTCGGGTTATTATTTGAAACGAATGATAACCTGCCCCGGCCATTGGCTTGTGCCTCCGCAGGTGGACGTGTATCTGCGCGAGCCTGTGCCTTTATTGAAGGATTGCAGCGATTTCGTGGAGCTGAAGGGCAAGCGTATTAACATTAAAAAGACCAGAATAGTGCATGACAAGTTCGGAAACAAAGTGGTTGACTGGAAAAAGATGTATGAGCTAAGAAAAAAAGGTATTGTTCTGCATCCGCAGGTTAGTGCTGCCTGGGCTATCGAGCATGTCTATGACCCGGAGAGTTTTTTGTGTGCCGCTTGCGATAAAAGATGCAGGGAAGGACTGGGGAAAATTGTTACTTCGTCAATTAATAGACTATCAGGAATACCGATGAGGGGGAAATAAAATGAAATTGCAAATATTAGTTAATGCAAGCGCAGCAAGCATCCGCCTAACTGCCTATGACAATAACCGCCCTCAAATCCCTTCATCGGCAAATGTAACTTTGTATAAACCTGACGGCGCGATATTGCAGGCGCAAGTTGCCGTTACTGCTATCGATGGGACAACCGGCGAGATGACCTATGGCCTTACATCCACACATACGGCAACAGTAGATTTGAATTACAAGGCGATATGGGACTATGTGGTCAGCGGTGTTACCTATTACCAAACGCAGCTTTTTGACATTGTAAAATCCGTCTTATCTATCTGTATTACCGACGATGATTTATATGGCGAGTTGGAAGCGTTAAGGAAAGCTAACTATCAGGCAAGTGCGGCAGCAACCGCAGGGGCATCGGGTTCATTGACCGATACCAAGCGCAGGGAAGAAAACAACTTCTGGAAAGGCGGCACACTTGAGATTATCGCAGGCACAGGTATAGGCCAACGTAGGGACATAACGGGATTTACACAGTCAACCGGCGTGTTCACTATAACGCCTGCGTGGGGGACAACCCCTGATACCACGAGTATTTATATTGCGGTCAAATCTTTCACCAATAAAATCAACGCCGCTTTCAATAACCTCTGCACGATGCTTTATGACAAGGGTAAACGCCATCAGTTAATTTTAGAAAGTTCGCAGATAGCGCAACCGCTTATTTTTTTGACTGTCCATATGATTGCTTTGGATTTGATGGATGAGTCAGACGATAAATGGTCAAGGCTTGCTACTATCTACCAGGAGAAGTTTGATAGGTCATTCAACAATATGAAGCTTGAATATGACGAGGACGATAGCGGGACTATCGAAGGCGAGGAAGAACAACAAAGCCAAGCATCAATCAGGATAGGGCGGGCGTAAGTGGATAGGATCATAAATAAGCATATAGATACCATAGAAGAATTAGAGAGCCAGCTTGAGCGCATAATAGAGCAGGAAGTTTCGCAGATTGATATTGACGCGATTATCGTAAACTCGCAAGCGGAGTTAGCCAGAGTCGCCGAGAATATTAAGCGCGTGTTTTTAGACGAGTATGCGGATAAGGCGGTTGAGCTAGGATTTGATTTCGGCAGAAAAATAAAAGAACGCATAGGATTGGATAAGACACTTAAAGTTGATGATTCTAACGACCCTAAATTAAATGCTGAAAGCGACAATAGTAAACAAGATTAACTTCCCGGAAATAAGATTACAAAGCACCTTAGAAGAAATCGCGGATCAAATTATCATCCGGGATATACAAGCGGGCATTGCAACACAGAGGGCGATCACGGGAGGGAGACTACCCGATAATGAGCCTGCTACAAAAAAGCGCAAAGGTGGCAGGCCTCCATTAGATGATACAGGAGAATTAAAAAATTCATTTTCTTACAGAACCAGCGGAAAAAGTAAAGTTATTATTTATATTGATAGCGGGCGCAGAAATATAGCCGGTTACTTGCAGAATGACGGGATTGATACAAAATTACACGGCAAAAAGTTTTATCGATTCTTCGGAATTTCTAAAGATGCTTATGTCAGGGCAATGCGATATGCCGAAAATAAGATTAGGGAATTAACTAAACCAAATGGCAGCAGATTATAACAGAAATATTGTTTCCGGCGGAATAGAGAAAGAATTAACCACTCTTGATATTGTCTTGGCCGCAAAGATAGGCAGGTCAGCGTTGACTTTGGAAGAATATATACAGATGCGCCAATCGCAAGGCGCGACAATGGAAGCTATACGGTCAGATTTACTTACCGATTTAGAAACAGGCGGGCGCATATTTGGAGAGTTTAAAAACGCCTTGATGCCTACTTTTGTAGGTTCAACCAGGCGATTCCGTGATGTAGGGGCCTTGGCGGAAATGGGTATATCTACTAAATATCGATGGGTTGCTGTATTAATAAATACTTGTCCAGATTGTTTGAAAAGGCATAACCAAGTTCAAGATTGGACACAATGGGAAGAAGAAGGTTTGCCGCGTTCGGGTGCTACTGTATGCGGGCAGAATTGTCATTGTGTTTTAATTCCAGCAGAGGCGGTAGAATTAGAACCGGTTAAAAGGAATAACTAATGGCAAATTATCTTACAGTTAAGAATGGTATCGCAGGGCGGCTTAACGCTTTGGGTTACAGTGAGTCGTCACAAACAATAGAGTTTAAAAACGCTCCGGCTAATGAATATGGCAATTGCTATATTATAAAATGTTTATCCGGCGAGAACCAAAACAATTCTATCATTGACCGCTTTGACGATAGTCAGGAATGGCAGATTTTAATAGCCTTTGTGCGCTCAGGGCAAAACGATGTTATGCAATACGATGCTGCGCAACTTG
>ERZ1292632.2945-Hain-H43-01um-R2-2945-length-13597-cov-4_pt1 | contig 13597 bp, 12 predicted proteins | sample MGYA00564407_ERZ1292632 | MGnify/ENA primary metagenome ERZ1292632 (study PRJEB36523, sample SAMEA6512637) | groundwater metagenome | collected 2019-01-08 | study: AquaDiva: Metagenomics assemblies of 32 groundwater samples
GTAGGGGCGAGGTCCTCTCGCCCGCTGTATAATTGTGAACATGGATAAAAATTACGATCAGACAAAAGAGGGTGAAATTTATAAAAAATGGGAGGAGTCGGGTGCGTTCAAACCTCAAGGTTCAGGCAAGCCGTTTTCTATTATCATGCCTCCTCCAAATGCTAACGGTGAATTGCACTTGGGTCATGCTACCTTTATAGCAGTATCTGACACTTTGATTCGATATCATCGGATGTTAGGGGAATCAACTCTCTGGCTACCGGGAATTGATCATGCTGGAATCCAAACCCAAGTTACTTTCGAAAAGAAGCTAAAGAAGGAACAAGACAAATCGAGGCACGATTTGGGCAGAGCTGAATTCTACAAACAATGTTATGAATTTTGTATGACTTGTAAAAAATCAATGGAGGATCAGTTTCGCGCTCTTGGTACAAGCTGTGACTGGAGCCGGGAAAAGTTTACTCTGGATCCAAAGATTTCGAAATTGGTTTACGAAACTTTTATCAAGCTCAACAACGACGGATTGGTTTACCGGGGTTACCGGATAGTCAATTGGTGTCCAAGGTGCAGGAGCACCCTAGCGGATGTCGAGCTGGAGCACCGTGAGCAGATTGATCCCCTGTATTATATTAAATATGGACCGTTTGTCTTAGCTACTGTCCGCCCCGAAACCAAATTTGGCGATACTGCCGTGGCAGTTCATCCCAAAGACAAACGCTATACAAAATACATCGGCCAGGAAATTGAAGTTGAAGGTCTGCTGGGAAAATTCAAATTAAAAGTCATTGCCGATGATGCCATTGACATGAATTTTGGTACCGGGGTTATTAAAGTCACCCCAGGTCACGATCCTCTGGATTGGGAAATTGGTCAGAGACATAATTTGGAAGTCAAGTCGGTAATTGATTTTGATGGCAAATTAACTGATATCGCTGGGCCGTATGCTGGAATGAAAGTAATAGAGGCTAGAAAGAAAGTGGTAGAAGATTTGCAAGCTCGAGGTTTGATTGAAAAGACCAACGAGAATTATTCGCATGCAGTTACCGTCTGCGAACGCTGCAACAGTATTATTGAGCCATTGGTTTCTAGGCAATGGTTTATAAAAATAAAAAGCCTGGCTGATCCGGCCATTAAGGCTGTCCGAAATAGAGAGGTAAAGATAACTCCTAAAAAATATGAATCAATGTATTTCAATTGGATGGAAAATATTCGTGACTGGCCAATTAGTAGGCAAATTTGGTGGGGACACCAGTTACCAATGTGGTATGGAAAAAAGTCGCAAGTGACAGAGCAACAAGTGACAGAGTGGGAGAAATTGAAAAACGGAGACACTAGAGCTAGGACAGATGTATTAGAAAATCCCGTAATTTCAATAAAAATGCCAGTGGACGACGAATTTATCCAGGACCCGGATACTTTTGACACTTGGTTTTCATCAGGCCAATGGCCGGTAAACACTCTGGCCGATGACAAAAATTTTTATCCCACTACAGTGATGAATACGGCCTATGAAATATTATTATTGTGGGTGGCTCGGATGATCATGTTTGGTATTTACCTGACGGGAAAAGTGCCATTTGAAACCGCTTTGATAAACGGAGTCTTACGCGATGAGACTGGGGCCAAGATGAGCAAATCAAAAGGCAATGGGGTTAATCCAAATGAAGCAGTCGCAAAATATGGTGCCGACGCGGTCCGCATGGCTCTGGTCTGCGGCCGGGACAACGGAAACGACCTTCTGATTTCCAAAAATCAAATGGAACAGCGGATCAAAGGCTATAGAAATTTCTCTAATAAGCTTTGGAATATAGCCAGGTTCGTAGAATCGGCAAGTCTCAAAGCCCAAATTCCAAACCCCAAAATAAATATCGACGACAAAGCAATCTTGGCAAAGCTAAATACATTAGTAAAAGAAGTGACAATTCATTTAGATAAATATCAATTCGGCTTGGCTACAGAAAAATTATATGCCTTTGTCTGGCACGAGTTTGCCGATATTTATATTGAAAAAACCAAGGACCGAAAAGAAGAGGCCTACCCTACCCTACTACATGTTTTGATCATAAATTTAAAATTATTACACCCGTTTATGCCGTTTGTGACTGAGGCAATCTGGGACGAAATAAAGAGTTTACGAAAATTTCCGGAACAATTATTGATTTCTGCCTCTTGGCCAAAATGAAAAAGGTCCGTTTGCTGATTATATTTCTTTGTCTGGTGGCAATATTACCAAGCCTTAATTTTTTTATAAATCAACAACAGACAAAAATCCAACAACAAAAACAAAACGATATAAATGAAGAAATTAAATATTGGGAAAAAATAATTGAAGAGTCGCCTACCTACCGCGACGCTTATGTCCAACTGGCTATTGGCTACATGCAATTGGGGATTAAGCCGAAGGCGCAGGAGTTTCTACAACGGGCACTGGAGGTTGATCCGAACTGGCCGGTACCTCTGGGACTACAGGAACTTCTTCCTTAACTTCTTCTTTAGCCATGTGCTCTATTTTGGCAACAATTTGCTCAGGGTCTGTTAAGACCTTCACTTTAGCAGACACCTTGACATCTCTGACCACAATTGCCTGATTAACTTCAACCAAGACCGACGCATCTATCTCAAAACTTTCCGGCATGTCCGTAGGCAGGGCTTCCACCTCTATTTCACGAAGTTGCTGAACCAGAATACCTAGTTTCTCTTTTTCCGCTGGGGACTCGCCCACCATTTTTATGGGAACGGAAGCGGTCACTTTCTCATGCAAATCAACCTGATGGAAGTCCACATGAAGAATGGTGTCGGAAACGGCATGTAAAGTTACCTGGCGGATTAATACGGGGCGTTCTTCTTTTTCGCCTTCAATTTGTAAATACACCAAGGCCGACTCCCCCACCTGAGAATGCAGTTTACCAAAAACCTTTGCCTCTATCTGGAGGTTAACCGTTTTGGTTTTTTTGCCATAAACCACAGCCGGAATCAATCCTTGTTTTCGAAGCGATTTGACCTTTCTGCCCAAAATTTTGCGGAGATCGGCTTTTAAGGTATGTTTAATCATGTTTCAAAAAGTCTGCACTCATTTTAAATGGCTTGCTAATATCCCCATTATAGCGCAGAAGTCCTGCCGCAGCAACAGCCGCCGGTTTCGCAGTCTGAGCGAGCCAAGTGGGCGGATATCGAAGCGTCACCCCCAGAGATCCGGTTCCTAAGCCAGGTTGGTTGGGAATATTTAGGGTGTAAGTAAACCTGCTAATTTCTGGTAACTTTCTGGAAAAATTTATCCCGGCGGTGACTTCCTGACTGGCTGGAATATTTACCATAATTCCTACTTCGATAAATTCAGATGTTGATGTGGTCCGGATACTTTCCGGTCCCAACGGCTTATTGTTTACGACGATACGATTGATGCTAACGTCGCTCGGTAAATAAAATCTCAGATAATTTTTATAATTGCCTGTTGGCCAGGTATTCCCCGGAGCTTTGTTTGTAAACACCGTACTTAGACTAATCTCGGCGATTGAACCGGACAATGACACATCCACCAGCGTTTTTTGATCGACAGAACTGTTGGCCTTGTTGATTCCCACATTGCTGCTAACCATATAAATACTGTCGGGCGCGAGATTACCACTCCAACCGGTAGCTACAATGTTTGGAAGTGCAGTCTCTCCAACCGGAGAAATCATCAATTGTTTTGTCTCCAGACCATCCAGAACTACCGACCCCAATTGGCCCAGTTTGTCAGGAGACATTGCCTGAAGCTTCGTCAATACGGCTCCAAAAACATCCAGATAAAAATTCCTTGTGGCTGGGTCGGCTGATGATTTGGATAGCCCAAGGGTCAGAAAATTACCGGCATTTATTTCCCGGGGTTCACCACTAACATTAACCGGTCCCGTAATTTCTAATACTTTCGCTAATGTCCGGGTATTTAACCCCACCACAATATCTGTGGACTTGTGGAGTTGTTTCTCGATAAACCAAGCAGTTTGGCGGGCCGTCTTTGGAAAATCCGGATCCCAATTGCTATCCCGTAAATACCAGGCCTGCTCACCCGTTGCTATTTGCAAATCTTCCGGCGGAGTTACAGTTCCCTTGAGAAGACCGTCGGCAGTCAAGGCCGTCAGCAATTGGACATTTTCTATTTTACCGGCCGAGACCATCAACAGAGCTACTCCCTCAATAAAACCACCCGTGGGTCTGAGTTCAAAAGCGTCCTGGATTAAAATTAAATAATTAACGCTTTTGGTTGTTCCCATCAGGACTCCGGCATCAGCTGTCACGTATTTGAGCCGTGTCAGAAGTTCTCTTGCGCCTGCAAGTAAAATTCGGGTCGGCTCATCGGTGACTTCTATCTGAACCTGGGCAATCCGTTCCCTAGCATAAGACAATTCTCCAGAAAAATTTTCTAAGTCTTCGCTCCGGCCGGATAACAACCGCCCGCCCAGCTCCCCCACTTTGGCCAAATCGAAATATAATTTGGCAATTTTTGTAGATGAACCGAGGGTCATCGCTCCTTTGGCACATTTCTGACTCTGAACCCAGCTACCTTTTTGCAGTGATCGTAGACTGCAAGCCAAGAGTTTCTTCCCGGCCATCCGCCAGCCGAATATTCCCATGGGGATAATTCCGATAAGTATCAAAACAATTATTAATCTTTTTGGAACCGGTACTTTAATTTTTGGTTTATCAATTATTTCTTCCGCCGGTGCTTTTTTTAGTTTTTGCAGATGAGTTCGGTGAACAAATTTTTTGATTACTTCGTCCGCCGCATCGGACAATAAATCTTTTTCGCCTAGCTCGACCAATTCGTAGTTGACAGAAAATAATTTGTGAAACTGTGAAACTAATGAAACGGCCACTTCTTTTAGAGATGTATTTTGGGTAGGTAAAACTAAGATGAATTTAGCTTTATGTTTGAGACACAAATCCAATAACTGATGCAAGATAGAAGTATGGTAAAGCGTCTCCGCAAAGGATGGCGGATCAAATCCTGCCAAGTGAATGACAACATCAAACGGTTCTTCGTTTATAAGATTGGGTGAGGGGTTTTGACAGGAAGTAATTTCAAATTTTTTTAAGTCTTTCAATTTATTTTCTATTTCCCTCCCCAACGGAAGACCTACGCGGGTGATTAAAACCCGAATATTTTTTGAAAAATTTTCTAATGTGAAAAGCTTACTCATTTTCGTATTCACCGTCTAAAGTTTTATTAACTAGAGCATCAGCATCGCGATTTTGTTCTCTGGGAACATGAACAAAATCAATTTTTAATTTATAATTTTTAATTTTATCGTGTAATATTTTTAATTTCGGATCTTTAATCTTGTATTCCCCTCTCATTTGCTTTACCACCAGTAACGAATCAAGATAAAAAGTTACTGAGCAATGAGCAATGAGCAATGAGCAATATTCAGCCGCTTTTAACACCCCTTGATATTCCGCTTGGTTGTTTGTAGAAATTCCCAAATAAAACCCTTGTTTATAAATTAGATTTTCGCCGTCATAGACGACAAAAGCACAAGCGCTAGGACCCGGGTTTCCCCGCGCTCCGCCGTCGGTAAAGATCCGATAACTTGTCATGTGGATATTTTACCGCAATTGCGGCAAAAAGCGAAAACAATAACTGCATCTGAGGATTGGTCCACCAGTAATGATCACTCATTGCGGTAATGAATATAACCGCAAGCATAATTTTTAATTTATAATTTTCCTGCCCGCAGATGCTTTCAGCATCAGTTGAATGCAGGCGGGTAATTTTTAATAAATGATTAAATGACAAAATGATTAAATATCCAAATAGCGGAAATCCCAACTCTGCTAAAGCGAGTAGAGGAATGTTGTGAACCGGCTGAAAACCGTAGTCTTGTGTCAGGCGAACGAAGTTACCAAGGCCGGTGCCAAAGAGGGGATAGTTGCGGATAATATTTATTGATGATTTAAATAACTCTGTCCGGCCAATCCAGGAATCGGGTGATCCGGGGATTAAAATAGGCAATAGTAGAAGAGGCAATAGGGAATAGTTCCGTTTTATAAAAATTACGGCAGCAATTGCGGCAAATATTGCCGTGCGGGAAAATGTAAATATTGTCGCGGTAAGCGCAATGGCCATCGGCCAGCCACCCGTAAATACTCCTACCACTACCAGCCAGCCACCGAGAACATTGGGATGCGAAAATGTAGCATAAGGTCGTAGTATTAAATCACCAAAAAAGACCTTGGCTATGTTGGGGGTAAAAATATTAAAACTTCTTTCTCCCAAAAAATACCACAAGCCACCCGCAGATCCTTGTTTAATAAATTGTAACCACGCCAAAAAACACGTCCAAACGATTGAAAATTTTAAACCCTGCGCCCTGCGCCCTGCGCCCTGCGCCCTGAGATATGTAAACAGCCAATAATATTCTAATATTCGCAGCCATTTGAAGATAGAAGTAAGGGGGGAGAGAGAGAAGAAGATATTTAGGACGATAAGTACAATAGCGATTAACGGAACTTTAATTTTAAAATGATTAAATGCCCAAATGACGGCAATGATTAAATCTGTAAAATAAAGAGTGGGGGAGAGATAGTCTACTCTAATTCCGTTAACCAAGGCCCAATCGGGCCAGAAATGAAATCCCAATTGGGACGGCAAGAGCAAAAGTAATAAAAAAATCATACCTTGGGAGAAATGATGACGCTCCGCTCACGGCCAACGCCTGAGGAAGCTGTCGAGACTTGTGGGTGCTCGGCCAGATAGACATGAACGACACGCCGCTCGGAGGCTGGCATGGGTGGAAGAATATAAGCTTGGTTCGTTTCCAAGACTTTTTCAACCGTGGAATCCGCTAGGGTTTTCAAGCTTTGCTCGCGGCGTTGTCTGTAATCATTGACATCAACCGTCAGATTTATCCATTCCCCTAAGGCCTGATGCAAGTGTTGGCCTAAAAATAGTTGTAAGCCGGAAAGAGTGTTGCCGTGATAACCGATTAACAGTGCCGGGTTGTCAGTTTCTAATACAATTAGATAGCGATCGGCCCCTGCGTCAAAACTTACCTTGGGTTTTAAATTATCCGCAAATCCCATTTGGGCCAAAAAGTTTGTGGTGGTGTCTATGACTGTTTGGGTTTTATCCATATGTATTTTATCCAAGGAGTAAGCCCGCCCCAACCGGTGGCATAATATTGCTGAATCCCGGAAACCAAGGAAAAAACAAACCAATACAGGACCAACCCCGCCGGGAATTGATAACCAAAGACTATGGTCATCAAAGGAAACATATAGATCATTTGTTCTTGGGAAGAAGCCATAATATCGTCAGGATCTGCTTTGATAGTTTTTTCCGCCATCATCATCTTGGAAGACAAAAACTGAATGACGGCAGAGAGTAAAACCATTACTCCGGGTAGACCGAAGCTAATTCCGGGGATATGAATCAAATCGGGCTTAAGCAGGTTAATGCCATAGAACCAGGTAGAGAGGGTTGTGTTGATCGGCAACTGGTTAAACGAATAGAGTTTTGATATGACATCGGCTATTGGAGAATTTAAGACTAAATTAAAAGCGTTGAAAAGTGCAATCAGAACCACTATTTGTAAAATCTGCGGTAGACACCCGGAGGCGGGATTAATCCCATTCTTTTTGTAAAGCTCAGCTTGAGCAGTCATCAATTCCTGCTTCTTGTCTTTGAATTCTATTTTTAACTTAGCCAGCTCGGGAGCCAGTTCCTGCTGTTTCTTCATGGCCTTCATACTGTTCCAGACCATTGGGGTCATAACTGCACGAAGTCCCACGGTGAGCATGATAACAGCCCAACCAAAATTTCCGGTCAATTTGTAAAACCAAATCAACAGGTTTAAGAGGGGATAAAATAGTGCTGTGTTCCAGAGTTCAATCATAAATATATTTAGATGTTTTGATGTTGGAAGTTTGAAGTTGGATTGTTGATACTTTTGACGTTTTGATAGTTTGATCAAAAAATCAAAATATCTAACTTCAAGTGTCTAACTTCTACCTTCTACCTTCAAAAAATCAATTAACTGGGTCATATTTTGCTTTAAATAGGGGATTGCACCTAAGTATTCTGAAAATCCCCTTCAAGATCCCTGCAAGGATACCATATTTTTCAATCGCTGAATAGGTGTAATCGCTACAGCGGGGCTGGAAACGACATGAAGTATGCAAGCTAGTTGGGAATTTCTGATACAGTTTTATTAATCTCAACACCAATCTCTTCATTGGTCAATTTTAACATTGACTGTTTGGGGAAAATTATGATGTCAAAATTGCCGCAAATTTTTTCAACAGTTTTATAAATATCTCTACGTAGTCTGTTGCGGGTGACGGCCGACTTAGAAAGTTTTGTAGAAGTGACAATGGCAAAACGGTTAAAGTCTAGGTTATTTGATAAAACTTTAATCCAAAAGAAATTGTTTCGAAGGGTTTTGCCATTATTGTTTGCTATCAAAAAGTTTACTCGAGACAGTCGTCTTATTTTGGGAAGCATGGCTATTTACTACTGGAAGTAACCGACAATTTTTTGCGGCCGGTAAGCCTGCGGCGCTTCATGACATCACGGCCGTGTTTCGTTGCATTTCTCTGCATAAAGCCGTGCTTTCGCAGACGTTTAAGTTTTTTTGGTTGCCAAGGTCTTTTAACCATATTATTTTTGTCTATATAAAATAACTGCCAAAACTATCCCCACGACCAAAACCGAAATCATAATAATTACACTAATCTGCAAGTCCTGGTTCATTTTTTCTTTTTAATGTGCATCATGGCAAAGATAACAATAATAATCGCCGCCAAACCCACCATGGTAAATCCTGTGTTTATTGCAATAATTGTATTAATATTATTCATATTTAGCCAAGAATACAGCAAGATGCAGGCAAAGTAAAGACCAGGCAAACCAAGTTATGGATATTAATATTCTATTATAAACTTCAATATTGACGATTGACCACTGACCAATCACAACTCCCAACATCAAACCTTTTGAGATATCTCCCAAAAATCCTGATAATATTTTTATTTGCGACTTCTTAAACGATTTCATTTCTGTATTTTAACACATTTTGCCACTTGACTGATTGTGGATAAGTGGTGTAAATGAAAGATGTATGGACAGACAAAAATTATGGTCGGCAGTTTTAGAAAATTTCAAACTTTCGGTCTCGGAAGGAAATTTCAATACCTACTTCAAATCAACTCAGCTATTAAACACTTCAGGGGCTGGGGGTAGATTGGTCTGTGAAGTCGGAATAAACAACGCGTTAATCAAAGATATTTTGGATCGGAGATACTATGGCCAAATTATTGCAGAACTCGAAAGGTTGACCGGCAACAAGTGTGAACTATCCTTTGTCATTAGGAGTCAGGAGCTAGGAGCTAGTAATAAAACCGTAAAAGCCTTACCTTTGTTTGAAGAAAAAAATAATATAAATAGTGATGTTTATAAAAAAACAGGATTAAGACCGGATTTTACATTTGACAATTATGCGGTCTCTGGGAGTAACCAAATGGCCTTTGCTGCGGCCACAGCCGTAGCCAAAAACCCCGGAACTTCTTATAACCCACTCTTTATATATGGTGGAGTGGGGGTAGGTAAGACCCATCTGATGCAAGGTATCGGCAATGTCTTGTTGGGACGGGGAGAAAATGCCCAATTATTTTGTGCCAGCGAAGAATTTACCAATGAGCTCGTAGAAGCCATCCGCACCAAATCTACCAACAATGTCCGGGCTAAATACCGGCGGGTGAAGCTTTTGATGATTGACGATGTCCAATTTATCGCCGGTAAACCAACGGTTCAAGAAGAATTTTTTCATACTTTCAATGCTATCCAAAAGGCCGGGGGTCAAATTGTCATGACTTCAGACAAACCCCCTCAGGAAATTCTCAAACTGGAAGACCGGCTCAAGAGCCGCTTTGGTGCCGGCATGATTGTAGATGTGGGGGCACCTGACTTTGAGCTCCGGAGTGCTATTTTGTTAATTAAAGCCAAAAATAGGGGAATGGAACTGGATCCTGAAATCTCTCAGCTGGCGGCCGAGCATATTGAAGGTATCCGTGAGTTGGAGGGTTTTTTGATGCAACTAAAATCCAAAACCGAGGTCTCGGGTCTTTTGAAACCCAACCTGGAAATTGCCTCGGAAATACTCAAGCTCCATCACGCAAAAGTGAGAAATAATCATGTCATTACTCCCCATGAAATTATAAATACGGTGGGAGAGTTTTTTAATGTCGGAGTCCAACAAATAAAAGGTGATCGTCGGTCTGCTCATATTGTCAGACCGCGACAAATATTGATGTATCTGTTACGTTTTGACGCCAAACTTCCGACTGAAGAGATAGGCCGGTTGTTGGGCGGGCGTGATCACACGACGGTTATGCACGGCTCAGAAAAAATGCAGTTATTGCTGGACACTGATACCAAACTTCAATCTGATATCCACACCCTAAAGATCAGATTGGGGATAGGGGGTGCATAAACACAATTTTTAATTTTTAATTTTTAATTTTTAATTAGTTACGAATTATTATAAACAGTTGTACACAGGGTTATACACAACTGGTCGAGGCTGTTGTCCACAAAAAGAAAACCCAAAACCCAAATTCAGTTCTTGCTTTTTTCCCACTTATCCTCTATATCTACTACTAAGACTACTAGTTTATCTGGATAAAAAAACAACTCTATGCACATCCATATCCTCCAAGAAAATTTGTCCAAAGGACTAACTCTGGTCTCCAGACATACTTCAAATAAGGGTCAATTACCAATACTGGCAAATGTTTTGATAAGTGCACAGACAGAGGGGGTGACTTTGCTCGCGACCAATCTGGAAATGGGTATAAGAGTAAATATCGGTGGTAAAACTGAAAAACCCGGCCAAATTACTGTCCCGGCCAAAAACCTGACGGAATTTATATCTTCGCTTCCGGTTGAAACTGTGGAACTTAGGTCGGAAGGAGAAAAACTGAAAATATCCTGTGGCAAGTCTAATGCCGTCTTTTCCACGACTGACGCTAAAGAGTTTCCCATAATACCGGTCCCTTCCGGCGGGCATCTGGAGATAGACAGCCATCTAATTAAACAAGTGGCATCTGAAGTTGCTTTTGCTTCGGCTACTGATGAATCCCGGCCGGTGTTGACAGGAGTAAGGTTTGAAAAACAAAATGAATATTTAGTAATTACCGCCACCGACGGATTTAGATTAAGTCGTAAAAACCTACTAGCTCCTAGCTCCTATCAACTAACGACAATCATTCTACCAGCCAGAACAATAATGGAATTAGCAAAGGTCGGGGACGAAGAAAAAATTTCAATGGAAGTGGTAAGCCAAAACAACCAGGTTATTTTTACCTCCGGTAAAACTCAAATTATTTCCCGGATTCTGGAAGGCAATTTTCCTGATGTCGATAAAATTATACCAAAAGAATTCAGAACGCAGGTGACAGTGGAAAGGGGAGAATTATTAAGAGCGGTCAGGGCGGCAGGGATATTCGCCCGTGATTCTAACAACATTGTTAAATTCGAAATTCGTCCCGCTGAGCGGGAGAAATTCGAAATTAAGGCATCAGGGGGACAGACGGGGGAGAGTGAAAGTCTTATGGACGCTGAAATTGACGGGGACGAGATCCAGATTTCATTTAATTATAAATATGTTCTGGATTTTTTAAATAGTGTAGGGGAGGAGAGAATTATTATGAAATTTAACGAATCCACCACCCCCGCGGTCTTTGTGCCGGAAAAAGACTCTTCTCTTGTTCACCTGATTATGCCAGTGAGAGTATAAAATTATTCCAAATACTCAACTTTAATAGTCAAAAGGTCAACTCCAATTTCTTTTAATTTATTTTTAATTTCTTCTTTAATTAATATTTTTTCTTTTGAAAGCAAACGGACTCTTATTAATTTTTTGTTGTAATCGTAAACAATTATATAGTTTGGGGTTTCTATTGGCAATTTTTGAAGGAAAGGTTGTTCTTTATATGCCTTTTCTATTGTGTTACTAAAAATCAAATCGTCTTTTGGCTGTTCATATGTTGTTTGATCCTTAACAATGTCTGGGATAACACTTTGTGGAGTTCTACCAGCCCGAGAAGAATAATAAAGAAAAACAACCGATAAAACAGAAGCTATTATTAATATAATAAACAAAGCTCGTTTTTTCATGGGTTTAGTTTACCAAATCCAATAACATTTAAACCAGGTAATCCTTGTATACTCCCATTAGAATCTACAGTATAGGAATGACTTTTTTGTGAAGCATTTGAATCCAAAGTACGAATATAATCTTGACCGACTTGGTATACAATTGCAGTATGGCCAGCATAATTGGGATTGTCTCTTGCTGTACTTAAAAAAATTGCATCGCCAGGAGCAACTCTTTTGAATACTTGAGAAGTGTTTGGGACAAACCTCCCCTGATTTATAAAAAACTCTTTCATCGCATTTGCCCCCAGAAGATTTACGCTTAGTGTTTGGCCCGCAGCCTTAAAAGCCTCAACGATTAGCCATGTACACCAAAATAAAGATTCCCCGCTCCCGATTGCACGATAATCTCCTTTACATTGTGGTGGGAAATTTGTCTCATAAACACAGTGGTTAGGAAATTTTTGATATTCTGAAAGATTAAATAGGTTAATATATTCGGGGTGTCTGTTCCAATAGCACCAAAATCCTTGTTTAAGATTACTGACAATATTGTATGCACGCTTGGCGACAGCATTGGTGGCCGTATCGGGAAAAGCAAGGGGGGAGGCAGTATCTGTACAAAAAACGTTTTCAGAGACAAATCCTATTTGACTATCAGATCCTGAAAATGGACTTGCGTTGGGAGGTACCACTAGGGCCGAGGTGTTGATGATAAAGAGCATTAGGGCAACGAGAATGGGGATAAACAGGAACACCACAAAGATAATAGCTAGAAAGCTGGTAAAAGACGCAATGGCGGCAGTCCCCACATGGCCAAGGGCCATATTTACCCGCATAGCGGTAGATGAAAGCGCGCTACCCGCTGAAGCCCCCGGAGAAGGAGTAATAAAATAGGTAATAATTCCGGCACCCAGACCAATCAAGGGGCCCATGACCAAAAATGTTCCGATGCCAACTACTGCCCCAAACAACAAATTCATCCCCACCCAGCGCTTGAAAGTTTTTTTAAGCCAAAGCATTAGTTGGCCCAGTCCGGACTTGTCAACCAAAAGCCAAAAGATTTTGTTTAACGGCCTAAGTAAATTTACCAATTTTTCTGCTTCCGGCCCCATGAATTTGGCAAAAACCGAAGCCATCCAATTTTGAAACTGGGCATATTGTAGATTATCTTTATCGGAAAAATGTTTATCCAAACCGGCATCTATTTTTTCCAAGTTTAGCCATTTATTGGCAAGCTCTGAAACATTTTCCAGCGAAAAATCATCTTTCAAACTAACTACATCAGATATAAAACCCTCAACTTCATGAGGTTGCGCTCCGGAGGATTTATTGGCCAGTTCTTGAGTAAGCTTAATTTCTTCCTGGGTAGAAACCTCAATTTGAAGTTCAACCTGATTAAAAAATTTATCTAACGGTGATTGCTCAATTAAAGATATGGCGCCGGGAGACAAATAAACCCCG
>ERZ1292632.2947-Hain-H43-01um-R2-2947-length-13590-cov-10_pt1 | contig 13590 bp, 9 predicted proteins | sample MGYA00564407_ERZ1292632 | MGnify/ENA primary metagenome ERZ1292632 (study PRJEB36523, sample SAMEA6512637) | groundwater metagenome | collected 2019-01-08 | study: AquaDiva: Metagenomics assemblies of 32 groundwater samples
CTACCTACCGTGGCTGCTGCGACGGTTTGCTGCACAAGCAGGCCCTCGGGGGTAGTAATAAGGAGGTGACCTATGGCGGGCCTGTGGGATTATCTCGAAACCAAACCCGAAGCGGGGTATGCTGCTTGGCTGAATCCTCAGCGGAACGCCCCTGCAACCTTCTGGGACTCCATGCAGAGGCAGTATCAGAACTACTGGACTAAATACCTGGGAGAACTAGGCCAGCAGATTATGAGGGGACAAGATCCCACGCTGCGGTGGATGGACTATCTACAGAACCAGAACCCGATGAGTGCGTTCCGTGGTCTAAGTGGCTACAACCAGGGACAACGGACTGAATCGCCGCTGTTTCGCTTCCTTGGTGGTTGGGGTTAGTCGCTTATGACTGACGACGAAGAGCGCTATCGCCGTCACATAAGAGACATCGGCGGCTACGATACCCCCGAGGGTCGTGCTGCTTGGGAGGCACAGGATAGAGGGGGTGCCCCTGGGACTCCTGGGGCTCCTGGTTGGCAAGAGAACTTCCAACAGAGTCGCCGAGAATGGGAAAACGCCACAAAGAGAACCGGCGAATGGGATAGGTGGGATGAAAGGAAGCGTGAAGAGGAGTTTGCCCAACATGCCCAGAGACTAGGTTACGGCTCCGCAAAAGACCTGGAGGACTATCTTGGCAACAAACCACCTACCCCCGAAAAGGGAACTTATGACGACCTCATGGGGCGGATCGCAGACTCAAGAGCTGCTCGTGAAGGCGGGTTCTATCAGGTCAAGCCTGGGGATACCCTTAGTGGAATAGCTAGTCGCTTCGGGTTTGATACCGAAGACCTCCTCAAGTGGAACCCTCGCCCTGACCGCAACCTTTTGAGGGTCGGTGAGGTCGTAACGATTCCGGCATATCGAGAGGCCAAGACTCCACCCCCCCAGCCTACCCAGATACCCCAAGTATCAGCCTTGGGGCGGCTGTTCCAAGCCGCCAGAGGACAGGGGATTGGATTTATCCCTCAAGCACTTCGGCCTCAAGACCAGTGGGTTGATGAGGCTATTCCCCAGCCTTCAAGGTTTAGTTCGGAATGGTTATCCTGGCTCAGTGGGCCTAAGACGAGAAGAGTCTGGCAGGAGGCTCCTATTGCAACGGGCGAGGCCAGGGTTGGGGCCAGGGTTGGGGCCAGGGCCGGGGGGGCTCTCCCATCCTCGGAGGCAATGGCTCTTTGGGATGATAGACTAACACCTCCTCCTGAGTTTACACGCTTCCCCCGGCCATTCGAAAGTAGCGCTGGTTACTTTGCTGGTGATGGAGAGCAACCTGCCTGGATGCAATGGCTCCAACGCATTCTATCCCCAGGCGGAGAAGAAAGAGCCCAGCAGATATTGGAGGCGGAGCAGCGCCAGGCTGAGGCGGCGGTCACAGGTGGGATGCAAGCCATTACCGCCCCCTATGAGTTGATAACAAAACCCTTTGTGGAAACCCTTCTCGCCAACGCCCCTATGCCTGGAAGTCCCGAATACGGAGACCTTGGCCGACCCCCGACGGAAGAGGAGCGAGCTTCTCGCATGGAATGGTGGCGGGAACGAAAGCCGCTCCTCCAAATCCCTATTACCCCTGGGTTACGAGGCCTCCAACCCGAACAAGGAGTTGTGCCTGACTGGAGTCCAGAAGAGATAGAGGCAGCCCGAACTCTTCTGAATCTGCCTAGCGCTCAGGATGTAGTCGAGCTTATCCTTGACCCGTGGAACGTCTTGGCTACACCACAGGCACTACAACTTCTGAGGGCAGCTCCAGATTTGGGGCGCAAGATGCTGGCGGGCATACCCTCGGCAGCCCGTGAGATAGCACAGGCGGGACGAGTAGCAGGGGCTCGGGCTGCCGAGGCAGCGGCTCCTGGGGCGAGGCGGCTACTTACTGAGGAGGCGGGGGCTATAAAGTTCTTCAAGGGTATGAGACCCGAAGACATCTGGGATGGGTTGGGAAGAGCAGAGAAAGTCAAGGCAGTCAAGGCGGCGGGATTGGAAGACACAGCCGCTACAAAGTTATGGAATAAACTTACCCCCGAAGAACAAACGGCCTTAGATAACTTAGTGAGGCCAGTGACTGTTTCCGAAGGTGCCCCCATACAAGCCCCCGCCACCCCTAGAGGCGGACTGGTGGCGGAAGCACCTGGAATACCCGAAGCCGAGGTAACGGCTCCAGCTGAGGCCACAACAGGATTTGCCTTTATGACTGGCGTGGGCAGGCGGGGGCAGCCCGCTGTTATTATAATGCCCCTGCGTTCCCCTGAAAGCTGGCGGGAGGCTCTATCCTCAGGTAAGTTATTGAGGGCTTATAGGACTGAATGGCGGGCCGAAGCGCAGGCTGCGTTTGAGCGTGATCTGGGGGCCAACCTAGCCCGAATAATTACTCCACCTGAAGTCCTGGTAGCGCCCCAGGTGGCCCCCGAAGTTCCTAGAGCCGGACTAGAAGCACCTCCTATACCCGAAGCCGAAATAAGGCCTGGGGTTGCGGCGGAGATTCGCCCACCCGTTGCAGAAGCCCCCCGAATACCTGAAGCCGGAGTAGCACCTGTGGCTAGGGAACCTTGGCAGATGACCAGGGCAGAGTTGGGGCAAGTCGAAAAAGATGCCATGTTGCAAGACCTACGGGATACCATAGCAGCAGGAACAGCAGACCCTACAGCACCCCAAGCCTTGCGGGACATTATGGATATGCCCCCAGGTGACATTGTGGACACCTTTGGGCACAAGACCGCTATCAGGGCTGCCCTTCGTGAAGGCCGTCCCGTCCCTCCCGAAGTCCTGGCCGACTACCCCGACCTGGCTGCTAGGGCTGCCCCCACAATACCCCCAGAGCGTCCCACAGGGCCACCAGAGGCGGTTGTGGCCCCTGAGACAAGGGTTGCCCCTGCAAGGACACCAGAGCGGCCCTTTCTTCCCAGCAAGCGAGCTACAGTTACGGCAGATGGGCAGGTATTTGAAGCTGGCGAACATGTCCAATCGATGCGACAGGCTTTTCCTAACGAGGCCCTTGACCTTGCTGCAATGAGAAGGATTACAGCAGAGGGACGGGCTTTTTCATTAACAACGGACTATGGTGGCCCAGGTGACCTTACTGTTCAAGGAGCAACCGATAGGATAACGCCCCAGGCACACAGGGCGATTGCACAATACGCTAAGACAACTGACCAAAATGCCATTAGACTTTGGCCTGACGGCACACCATATGACAATATAGTTACTCATAAACTTGAGGACTTTGTTAAACTAGCTCCCACCGTGCCACCAGAGGCGGTTGTGGGGGTTGAACCCAGGTGGCAGCAGCCCTTAAATCCCGATGGGACAGTAACCCTTTATCATGGGACAACCAAAGAGGGTGCCATAGAGATTCAGAGGACGGGCAGGCTTAAGTCTGCCGGGGAACCTGATGTTTATTTGACTACAGAGCCAAGTGGGACGGGTTATGGAGACGGAACTGTAGTAAAGGTTAACGTCGATCCCAAGAGGTTAATTCTGGACGATGAGTTCCCGTCAGGGCGCAAAGATTTTAGGATAGACACCGGAAAACCTGGGGGTTATGCCGAGGTAGGGGTTGAGCCTACCCCTAGCATGGGCGAAGCTCTACCCGCTGAGGTGCCCCCCGTTGCCGAGGCGGTGCGTCCTGGGGTTATTCCTCCACCTCCCCTGGAGGCAACGGCCATACCTGGGGGCGAACTCAGTCCTATGCGCCAGGCCCGCACCTGGAAAGAACTCTCCGGCCCAGAGCGGCGGGCTGTCCGTGCGGCAAATCCTGGCATAACTCCCAAGAAGTTTAACGCCCTGCCTGATGTCGAGCGTTTGGCTCTGGATGATGCGGCCCGCCAAGCTACTCGTGTTGTCCCACCTACTGAGCAAGCTTGGCAGGGCGTTGATGATACAATAGCCCAAGAGATTAGGAAACAAGCCCAGACAGCCGGAGAAGCCCTACCTACCCCGCCTGCTGCTCTGGCGGGCGCTGGTGGCGGTCGTGGTGGACGAAGGCCATCTCAGCCCAGGGGTCGCCGTCCACCTGAACCACCCCCGCCCAACTCACCAGCCGCAGTAGCAGATATTGTCTTCGGTTATCCTGGCAAAGATACTGCAAGGTCCATCGCTGCATCTTATGGTGGTGCTCGTGGGGCCGCTGAGCTTGAAGTTAGGTCGTGGTGGCGAGACGGGCAAGACATACTAGCTCGTGCACTAGAGCGTAAACCCAGGGGACAAACAGGCCGAGTTCGCATGACCGAGGCCGACTCCGATTTGTTACGAGCCCTGCATAATGGGCAACCCCCTGAAAACCCTGCCCTTCTTGACGCCTACAATGATCTGCGGGCCAGGCAACTTAGAGAAACTAATGACATGATACTGGTAGACCCAAACTTTGTTACATATGCCGAGGCGAATCCTGACTACTTTGTGCGGTATTGGCGACAAAAACCCGCTCCAAAAGGAGGGCGTGGAGGCGTAGGCATCGAGCCAGGATTCCTGAAGGAAAGGGTCAGGCTTAGTTTTGATGAGATGCTTGAACTTGGCTACGAGCCCGTATCATGGAACCCTTATGACATGCTCCTACTGCGGCGCATTGATGGTGTTACCTACAGAGAAAACTTAGGTTTGGTGCAGCGTCTCCAGGTTGCACGGCTCGCTGTTCCTGTAAGTGAAGCCCCCAAGGGATGGCGAGTGCCCAAGATTGGCCCTGCCTTTGAGGGAATACCGGGGCGAGAGGCTGTTGCAGTTCCTAATCGTCTAGCTAACACATTGGAGTCGAGTCTGGGGGTTAGGCCCGTCATTAAGGTTGGCGGTAGAAACATCTTGGCTGATGCACGGTGGGTATCAGACACCGCTAAACGAGCGAAACTCCTTGGAGCACTATTTCAGCACTTTGACTTTGCTTTCCGTGATATGTTTGTCTCAACGGCTGGTTTGGTTGGGGGCACGAGACGAGGCATCACAGCCCCAGCCAGGGTGCCTTCCCTCTTCGTGCGACTTGTCCAAGACACCTTTAGTGAGACGGCTAGACGGAGACTGACCCGCCGCTTTATAAGTGGCGACCCTCTTTATTCTGACTTTCCTATTTCCCTCAGAATGGTTGCCGATGAAGGGCTAAGCATTGGTGGCGACCCTACTATGCTGCGGAGAACTATGTTGGGGGCTATCGAGGAAGAGATTGCGAGAGGCGGTATGTCCCCTTCAGCCATAAAGGGAGCCAGGGAGAGCCTTGGGGCCATTAGTCGCTATCTTGAGTCTGGCCTTTTCGATGGGGTTTATCGTGAAAGTCAGGCATTTGCTTTAGAGAATGTTATCATCCCTGGCATACGGCGGTCTCATCCAGGATGGACCCCTCGCCAAGTAGCTCACGCTGCGGCTGAGATGGCTAATGATATGTATAGCACCCTTCCACCTTGGCAGACGGTGTTCAATGACCCCAAGCTTCGAGAGTTCCTTAGTTTGAGTGTGTTTAGTCCAAGTGAGTCCGAGGCCTGGATAAGACAACCCGTCGGTATGCTAACAGGCCCGAACAAGCGACTATGGCGTGAGTATCACCTTGGCATCGTTATTACTCTAGCGGCGATTGCAAACGCCATCAACCTGGTCTCTACCGGACAACCCCTGCCATTGGAGAGTTACAGCCCCATCGTAGTGGGGGATCGGTATGCGTTCCTGCCTGGCGGCATTGCTTATAACACAAGGTTCATGTCTCCCCAGCTTCCTTGGAAGGGCGAGGATGGGCGTCCTCTTTATCTTGACATCGTGGGGCAAGCCGATACTGCTATTCGGTGGTTAATGGATGCACCTTCAGCTCTTGGGTCTCGCCTCCAGTTAATCCCCAGGGCTATTGCCAACCAGATAGAAGGGGCGGACTTCTGGGGGCATAAAGTAACGGATATTCCTTCAAGAATTAGGCAATTTGCTGGGGATATAGCGGCTCCGATGGGCCTCCCTGGTGCATTAGAGGCTTTGCGCCAAGCTCGTCCTGACTTGGCTCAATATCTTCCTATGGGTGAGGAACGTCCTGGTGTTACGGGCAATATTATCCAAACCACTGGACTCAATGTTCGGGCAGCCAGGAATGCCGAGATGCTAGACCTAGCGGCTCAGTCCCGTTATGGTGTTGCTTGGAAGGAATTGACCAGGGCGCAGCGTAACCATAAAGAGTTCCAGGAAATAGTTTCCCCATATCTCGGGCAGCTAGATGACGAGGACTACGCTAGTTCCTTGTATGGGCGCATCGCTCGTTACTGGGATGAATCAGCCATTATTCGGGATGAGGCCCAGAAGAAACGGGCCGCTATTCCCGTTGGGCAGAGTTACGACGACCGTAAGCTGCACGAAGAGGAGCAAAAAGGACTTGACGCTCTGATGAAGCGCCTCGACTTGACTGAGGATGATGTATTCGGGCAGCGCCCCACAATTAGCCGTGTGACTCTCACCGATATGCTGTCTTGGTTTATTGACCGAGGTCGAGACCTTGGCCGAACAGAGGGGTTAATGCCTGAAGAACTGCCCCCGCCCGCCGAGCCAGACTTGGAGGCAAGAAACCGTGCCCTGGCTATCAATCCCCCAATGCTGGAGGCATGGCTGAGGGGTCTTCCTATGGGTCTTTCTACTGAGGCAGGCCCAGTCGTGCCCTCCGCCCAATTCATAGGAATTGAACCCAAGGGAAGGGAGTTTAGCAATAACGAAAAAATCCTTTTCCGCAACATGGCCAGCGTTTACTACGGTATTCCCGACAACATCAAGGATCAGAATAATGTCATTAACTGGGATTTGGCTTCCGAGCGCCAATCTCAATTCCTGGCTGCACTTCCTGAGCCCATGCGGAGTAGGTTTATTGAATACACGAAACGCAACAATTCTCCCGGGGACATGGTGCGGGAAATATATAGCGAGTGGGTGGCAGAGTATTACAATGTCAAGGGAACCATCCCCCAGGAGACAAAGGCTTTCCGGCGGCGTTTCTTGGAGGAGAACCCCGCTCCAACTGCAAGTGAGATTGCGGTGGATATTCTGCACCGATACGGTTACAAGTTTACCCTTGACGAAAACGAGGTTGACCATCCTTATAAGTGGCATGAGAACGAATTACGAGACGCTCTATCAGGATTGAACCTGCCTACTATTGATGAATACCAAGTCCGGCGCAATGCCCAGAAGGTGAGAGAGCTCCAGGAAACAGGCCAGGGTTTTTATGTCCCATCTGGTGTATTTGTGCGGCGAGACAATCTGGACGAATATCTGAGTGCTCAGCAGTGGCTCGTTGATACCCAGGTAGCCCGTGATGCTTGGACGGCTAGTGCTGGTCTGCGGCAGTACCGAGATTCGCTGTATGCCCAGCGGGATATACTGCGAGATGAACGCAACGCCATCCAGGACAACCCCGACGCCACCTTAGAGGAAAAGCAAAAAGCATATCAGGATGAGAAGGCCCAACGGGAGGGTATCAACGAACAACTAAAGGGAGTTCGGGCACGAATCCCTGCCTATGTTCCTTGGCCCCCTGTAGTCTCAAAATACTTCTCCTCCCCGCCATCGGGTCGAGATAGGGCAGAGTGGGCCGCTCTTGCCGAGCAAGGCGAGGTGCCATCCCTGGCAGTGGGGGGGCGTGGGGAAAGCAACGACCAGCAGATATTTCGGATATTCGAGACCATGCCTACCGCCGAGAAAGGGGCTACTTCCAAGGAAATTGAGGCGTGGTGGGATGCCAATACTCCAAGGCTCAAGGAATTAGGCTATCGGCAAGAACCCTTCAAGGAAGAGATAAGCCGTATCTTTGATACCATGCCCGACTTCGGTGAAAAGCCTAGCAAAGAACAACGTGCCATTCTAACTAAGTGGTGGGATGACAATAAACCTCGTCTGATTGAACTGGGGTGGACTCCAAAATGGGAGTCTCAAATTGTGGAACTCGCCCGTGCGTGGTGGGATGAGAGAAGGCAAAGGGGAGAAAACACGAGTGATATTGAGGCCCTAACAACTCATTTGGAAAGCCTTGGTATGGGCGATAAAGAGAGCCTACGAGCCTATATGGTAGGGCCTGGGGCCGATGACTTAGAAAAGAGCTATATTTGGAGTGAGTATTTCGCCCTTCGTAATGCTGGCAAGACAACAGAAGCGGCTCGGTATTTTGACCAAAAGAAGGCTCGTCTGAAGGAGTTGGGGTGGGAAACCACGCCGGAACAGGATGAGATTGACCAGATATGGAATGAGTGGCGGCGTCTCAAGGATGCGGGACAAAATAGGGAAGCCTCAGCCTATCTAAACCGGATGAAGCCACGCTTGGCTGAACTTGGCTATGAGTTCAAGAATGGGGAGCAGCCAACTACCACAGGTGCCGTGGCCCCCGCAGTCTCCATCCCACGCCAGCCAGGGGAGATTACAAGCACGGCGAACCTAGCCTGGTGGGATGCACCCACCACTGAGGGCACCCCAGAGTGGCGGGCGGCGTTTGAGAAGGCGCATAATCGGCCCCCAAACAATATAGACTACTTCCGAGATTATCTATGGAGCGTGGACTTCCAGCGAAGCAAAGACCGAGGGCCTAGTCGTTCTGAGTGGGAGCAACACTATCGGCAGGATGTTAGGCAGGGAAGACCACGGTCAAGAACACCTGAGTTTGCCCCATCGGGCAATGGTAATCGAACCCTAACCAATACGCAGTGGAGGAATGTCCAGGACACCTTGGGCAGGCTTGGCACAAACGAGTTGATTGGTTCTCGCTTCGTTCCTGATGCTATGTCGGTGGATGCAAGGGAGACTTTACGAAGATTCTACCGAGAGCACCCCTTTGGAGCGAGGACGTTTGAAGATTGGCTTTTGATGGCGAGGGCAGCCTATCGAAGAGAAGACCAACTTGTGAGGGGTTGACACACTTTATTTCCCGTGATATTATTTAACCAATCGAATAAGCCAATCCGCAAGGGGCGGAAAGTTAGTGGCATAGATGAAGGCTGCTGAGAAATCAGTGGCCTTTTTTATTTGCCGACCAAGCATGGAGGTTTAACGACATCATGGTTAGCGACGCCAGTGAAACCGTAGCGCAGCCAGCGGGGCCAGCGGCTCCTATAGCAGGCCCATCGGGGCCAGACCCGTTTGCACAGATGGTGCAGCAGCTAGAGGCTGAGTTGCGGAGTAGCGAGACTCGGCGAGATCAGGAACTCAAGGAATCCAAGGATGCTGGGGAGGATGTAGTTGCTTTGGAGAGATCCCATAAGCGGGAGCAAGACCTGGAACAGAGGAACGTCCAACTTGCTAAGGCTCTCGTGGAACGGGAAAAACTCGTCCAGCGGGCTTACATCGCCGAGATAAGCCGTGAGATTGCGGCCCAGGCAAAACGGTTTGGGCTTGATGAGGACAAGGTTCGAGGGGATTTCATAAAGACCAAGGGAATGCCTGAAGACCTTGACCGCATAGTCCAACAGCACCGCCTCGACAAGTTTGAGGCGGGACAAACAAACGAAGAGGAGCCGGAGGTCTACGATTCAGCGCGGCTAACTGGCAGGAGTGGCCCTGACCTTTCCAAATTGCAGGGGAGGGAATTGCTACGAGCTGCGTTGGAACGAGCCCACCGCTCCGGATAATAGGAGAAAGAAATGGCCCTTACACTGGTAGAAGCCAACAAATACTCGAATACCGTCTTGTCGAAGGCGGTATGGGACATCCTGATTAAGGATGACCCGATTCTCCCGCGGGTGAAGTTTGACGATCTGGTTGGCAACAGCCTGACCTACGATCGCTACACGACTGCTGCGACCGCTGCATGGCGTGATGTTGGGGATACCATCACTGAAGACACCCCCGTCATTACCCAGAACACGGCGCAGCTCCGCATCTTGATTGGCGACGCCGACGTTGACGCCTTCTTGGCTCGAACCCGCTCCAACATCATTGACATGGAGCAGGAAGTCATCGAGCAGAAGACCGAGGCTATCAAGAGGACATTCCTTGACAGCTTTATCTACGGGGACAACTCCGCAAACACCAAGGAACCCGATGGTTGCCAGGTCTTGATTGCCAGCACAACCTACAACACGGTTCACGCTGGTTCTGGCACCGGAACGGCTTTGTCGATTGACAAACTCCGCCAAGCCATTGACCTAATCAAAGGCCCCAAGGAGTTGATGATTGTGTCCAGCAAGGCGATGCGGCGCAGGGTTTCGACATACCTCGACTCTGTGGGGTCGGCTTTCCCTGCTGACCGAGACCAGTTTGGCCGCATGATACGTTTCTTTGAGGACATTCCTTGGGAAGTGTCCGACTACATTCTGGACACCGAGACGGCGGCTTCGGGTGCCTATGCCGCCAAGACCGGGGGAGCCAACACCTCCATCTTTATCCTGAACTTCGCCAACGGCGGAATCCGTGGCCTACAGGCTGGCCCACTGACGGTGGAGAAAAAGATGTCGTTGGAGACCAAGGATGCCAACCGCTTCCGGTTGAAGTGGTATGCGTCTCAGTATCTCCCGAACCTCGTTAGTTGCGCCAAAGTTGATGGGATTGTAGCTGCTTCGGCTGTAGTAGCGTAGGGAGAATGAAATGGGCGGAACTCCAAAGCAGACACTATACCCCTTCAACGCCATCTTCGAGGTAACGACTAGCGGGACGGACTCGGTAGACATCTGGCAGATACCCAAGGGGTTCGTAATGACCATGGTGCTTGCCAAGATGAAAACCGCAGGGACTGGATCGGGGAACCTCACGATTGGTGACGATGACGCTGGCGACGGGTTCATACTTGCCGCTGACGCCACGGCTGCGGCTGATGTGGTTTACGGAGACGCCGTAACCGAGCGAGGCACCTATATCTACGACGCCACCTCGAAGGCGGGGCACGTCAAGGTTTACACCGTCGCCACTAAGGAACTCAAACTGGACTGTAGTGCAGCCCTGACCACCGAGGCAACAATCGATGTCTTCGTGTTTGGGCATACCTACAGTGAGGACTAGGAGGAAATAAATGGCCCTAACAGACAACGCAGTAAATGGTCGCTCCGTCAAGGAGGCATATGGGAAAGGCAAACTGACCCTGACCGCCGCCTGCGAGGTGGGCGACCTTCTCACCAAAGCGGGAGCCTTAGCGGACGGCAACTCTGGGGCAAACAAGGCCGACTGGGTAGCCCTGGACAAGGCTCTATCCGGGGTTGAAATCGAAGTCGCTAAGATAGCCGTCATCGGTGGACTCACTGGGGCAACTCTGGGAGACCTGGCATACCTTAGCGACACTGCTGGAGGCTATAGTGCGACGGCGGGGACGAAGGAACAAGTCGTCGGCCAGGCTCTTTCAGCCACCGATATTCTAGTGCAGCCTCAGTGGACAGTGATGACGGGGGATGCCTCTTCGGTAGCGCAAGTGCGCTTCGTTGATGTCCAGTTGACCAACGCAAACCTGTTGGCCCTCCTGGGCACCGATATTGTGTTGGTTGCAGCGCCAGGGGCAGGCAAGGCCATTGTAGTCCACGGAATCTATATGTATTTTGACGTGACTACCACGGCCTACACCATCGGCACCGCCACACTGCAAATCAACTACGCAAGCGATGGAGCCGACATCGCACAAATCACCGAGGCTGGCTTCCTGGACACAGCGACGGATGCCGGTCGGTGGTATCTGCTTGGTGGGGCGATAGCCACTCCTGTCATCACGGTGCCGGTAGCCAACGTGGGCGTCGTTATGAGGGCGTTGACAGCTGACATGACTGGTGGTAACGCCGCCAACACCCTCTCGGTGCGAACATTCTACTCGGTCGTTGACACGGCTGCATTCAGCTAAACGGCAAAGGCTTCTGGGGGCTGGCCTTAAACTAGCCCCCACATAAAAACGAGGAGGCTTTGTGAAGAAGGACAAGAAGATTTTGCCGTTCCCAGTTAAGACACAGAACGGCGGCATACGGGTCAAGAACGGGGACATCTATTCCTGTCGGGATGCCCTGCAAAGGCTACTAGCCCATGACGACATTCCAGTGAAGCAGGCTTACTGGATTGCCAAGTTCGCCCGGAAGATGAGCGAGGAGATAGCTCTTGTCGAAGGGCAACGTGTTGCGCTCATCCGCAAGTATGGAGTCGAGAATGACGGGCAGGTTACGGTTGAACAGAACGGAGAGAACTGGGTCAAGTTTGTCCAGGAGCACAACGAACTCATGGACATGGAGACCGACCTGGACGTTAGAACAGTTCAGATACCCGACAACGTGGCAATTCCAATTGGAGACCTGATGGCACTCGATATGTTCATAGAGATTGCGACCGTCTAATGGCCCTGACTCTTGTTGAGAGGCAGGCTCATGCAAGTGCCTACAACAAGTCCTACCGCCTTGCCCACCTTGAACAAAGGCGGGCCTCCGATAGGGCGCAGAAAGAAGGCTATCATCAATCCCACCGTGAGGCAAGGTTGGCATATGCCAAGGTGTATAGGAGCAATCCCGAACACCAAGATGGCATACGGGCTTACCAGCGGGTTTATGGCCAAACCCACAGGGAAGAAAGACGAGCATACCTTCAGATTTACAACCAGAACCACCGAGAAGAGAAAAACGAGTCCAATGCTAGGCGAAGAGGCTGGAAAAGTGTTACTCAGGTCGAGAGGGTATCCTATCGAGACATCGAGAAACGTGACCGCATGATGTGTGGTATCTGCTCTCGGAAGGTCGCCAAGCAAGACCTGTCATTTGACCACATCATTCCTCTAAGCAAGGGCGGGGCACATATAGAGTCTAACCTTCAAGTGGCACACTTGCGTTGCAATACCAGACGAGGTGCTGGGTGTCTGCCCGCACAGACAAGATTGGAAATTAAGTGGCCTTAACACTAGTAGAGGCGAACAAATACTCAACGGGGAGGCTGAAGTTGGCAAACAAGAAGTCTGCGAAAAAGACTCCACGGACAAAGGCCCCTAAGACCAAGATACCCATGACGGCTCCTGGCATGGGGGATGCCGGTATGGTGAAGATGAAGCAGGTTACTCCGGCACAGATGGCCAAGATGGGGTGCTGACATGGCAAAGAAAGTTCGAGGCTTCCAGAAGAACGCTAAGGCCATCGCCAAAAAGCAAGGGATTCCCCTAGAGAACGCCCAAGCCATCTTGGCTAGTGCCGCTCGTGGAGCCTCGCCTGCGGCCAAGAAGAAGAACCCCAGACTAAAGAAAGTGAAGGGGCGATAACCCTGGAGGTGCAATTATCTCCGTCTTTTCAAGCACCCTCCCAACCCTGCGCCAAGCTCTCGCAAAGTTGGTGGACGACTACCTAGTAGGGACTGCTGACGCTTCTACCACCACGACCTCTATCAAAGACGACTTCCTGACCCCTTTCAACGATGACCACTTCAACGGGTGGGAAGCCTGCGGCTATGCTCTCACCAACACCCCCACCGCCATCATCACGGACTTTGTAAAATCCACTGGTGTTGCGACCCTAGCAAGTATCCTCACCGGCATGGCTTCAGGGGTAGGTTACGAACTCCACGACATCAAGCAGAAGTGGTCAAAAGCCCAATACGACTCGGCCATCAATCAAGCCATCAATTATCTGGCTTTAATCACCCTGATTGACAAAGCTGACGTTACCCTAGCAATCTTGGCTTCTACCTACGAGT
>ERZ1292632.2949-Hain-H43-01um-R2-2949-length-13588-cov-5_pt1 | contig 13588 bp, 19 predicted proteins | sample MGYA00564407_ERZ1292632 | MGnify/ENA primary metagenome ERZ1292632 (study PRJEB36523, sample SAMEA6512637) | groundwater metagenome | collected 2019-01-08 | study: AquaDiva: Metagenomics assemblies of 32 groundwater samples
TGCCCCGGCCCCCGCCCTTGAGGCGCTGGCCAGCTTTCTCCACCACGCTCCCGCGAGGCATGTAGAACCCGCCCGGCAAGATGTCGGTGCGGTTGCCGAGCGCGATCCCCGCCTCGTCAACGAGTGGCCGGTACGATGACATCTCGGAGCGCAGCAGCTCCATTACCTGACGCTGCATGGGCGAAAGCACCGCCTCGTACTCCGGCAAGCGCGCGGCGACGGTCTGGATATGCGGCTGGCCGGGTAGGTCAGAAATGCGCCCGAGGCGGTCCCGCTTGAATGCAGCGTTGACCGCCGACTCCACGATGTTCGCCAGACGCGTCGCCTGCGACTGGATGCGCGGCTCCGCCGCCTCGATCATCTTGATGATCGGCGTGGCCAGCTCGTTCTCGCGCACTCCCCCGAACATCGCCCGCACCGCACCCGTCACCCTGTCGCCCACGGTGAGCACCGGGTCCGGGGCGTCCACGTTGAACAAGGTCTTGAGGTGCTGGCGTTCGGCGCGGAGCGCTTCGACGCCGGATGAGGGGCGAGGGAGCGGCGGGCCGTTAGGAGGACCGGCCCGCGCTCCAGCAGGGGGAGGACCTGCGGCGGGGGCTGCCGCGGGGCTGGATGGTAGCATCTCGTCACCCAGTCCAGCACGTCCTGCGACGCGCAGATTCGCGGGCCCGAGTGCCCGCGCTGCCCCAATGCCCGTAGCAACGTTCCCGCCCAGTGACGCCGCGAACTCCGCAGGACCCCGCAGGGATTCGGGGATGCGGTCCCCCAGCGCCTCTACGCCACCCCGCGCCAACCCTCCACCAAGAGCCGCTGCACCCTCGATGGCCGTCCGGCGGAGCGCCCCGGCACGAGGAGCGAACGACAGGGCGCGCACCCCCGCACCGAGGTAGTTGCTCGGCCGCAGTCCCTCCTCGGTGGCAAAGCGGAGAGGGGCAGAGGCGCGCGGCACGAGCCCACTACCCAGCGACCCACCCAGGAAGCCAAGCGTTTCCTTTGTGGCCGTGCGCGCGCTCACCGAGCGCGGGGCGCGTCGGTTTCTGGCCTGCAACTCCTCGTAGCGCCGCTGCTCGGCCTGCCGGAAGGGTGAGCGACTGGGCCCTTCGGCAGGAGGGGCCTCCTCATCGTCGTAGTCCCCGCGCGGTGCACCTTCCGCCTCCAGATCGGCGCCAAAGGAGGTTGGTGGGCGGCCCTCAGAACGTCGCAGGGTGTCTACCCTGCGCACCGTCTCTACCCGCGCGTTGCGCAGTTCCGGGTAGATGAGGCGTTGGTAGGCTTCGCGCGCCAGCTTCGCTCGTATCGACTCGCCGAGCATCAGCGCACTCCCAGATATTTCACCCGCAGCAACGCGCGCGCGGTCATCTCGATGGCATGCTCGTTCTGCTGCCAAGCGCGCACATCTGAGGTGTCCGGCTGGATCTCGTCGAGGAGGCAGTGCACCAGTTCATGTACGACATGGTGCTCGACGTCGCCCGACTCCATGTCGACGAAGCCCTTGAGGAAGAACTCGATGCGCGCCGTCTGATACGGCCAGTTGGCCTTGCAGCGACCGAGCCCCTGCCAATCCTCCGAGACCCCTGCATCCTTGAGTTCCCCGCGCTCAAAGTCCATGCCCACCGTCCAGTGGTCCAGCCCAAGCAGCGGCAACCACTCATCCACCACCGCGACCACGCGGCGCTTCTGTTCCTCGAATTCCTGGTCATTCATCAGCGTGTGCGCCGCATCACGCCGGAGGGCGTTGCTTGCGGGATCAGATTCATGAGTTCGTTGAGGAATACCTCCTGCGGGATGCCACGAGTGGTAGCGGTGGTGGCAGCACCAAGCCTCCGCAGCCAGGGTGACGTACCCGGCGCGGAAAGCCCGATCGGCGTCGGAGGAGCGTTGAACCCGGAGCGCGAAAGCGCCGTCTGACCGGTGCGCGACATGAAGGATCGCGCCTGTTCGAGCAGCGAGTTGAGCGACATCGTACCTGCCGCATACCGGGGAACGCGGCCCTTCGGTGATTGCTCAGTGGGGATCATGGGTTCACCGAGTCCGCGTTCGCGGGGCGCCATCGTCTGGACTTCATGTGCGCGGGCCTGCATGGGCAGAGTCATTCCGCCGGCGGTGAGGGCACGCATGGCCTCAGCAAGAAGACGCATCTGCCCACCATCCCCTGAGGATCCGCGGGTGGGGGTAACGCCGATAGGTGCTCGATCCGGGTTCGAGATGATCTCCTCGTTGCCGGTCCGCTTCCCCGAGGGTGCGTCTCCGGTCACGAACAACGGGGCGCGGGTATAGCCGCCATGCGCCATCGCGGGAACCGCAACCAGATTCCCATCCTGAATCTCGAAGTTGTACTCCTCCGAACGATCGAGGCTGCTGTTCGGGTCGTAGGTGTAGTTGGTCGGCGTCAGTGCCGGATCAGCGTTGACGATGGAGCCCTCAGCGAGACCCTGCTCGAGACGCGCCTGCGCCTCGGCACTGTACGGATCACCGCCCGGATCGAGGTACGTTGGACCGCTGGCTGCCGGTACCGCACTGGGCTGCACCCGCGGCAAAGGCGCGGGCGGGGCAACGTTAGGAGGGACGGCGCGCGCGGGCACGCCTCCAGCAGTACCTCCTCCCACAGTACCTCCGGCCATAGCAGCGTTGAGCGGGCTGTACGGCTGCGCCGTCTCCCAGCGCGGTTGGTAGGCCGCAGGACCGGGGGCAAGCAGGCTCGCCAACGGCTCCAGTGAGCGGTCGGTGATCGCGTTCTCCCCCTGGCCGAGCGCCGTCGAGATGTTGGACAGGCCCCCGCGTTGCAGCATCGCCGAGACCGCGCCGATGTCACCAGGCTCGCGGGCGAACTCCGCGATACTGCGGTCACGCTCCAGGCCCAGCCGGGCACGCTCGCTGGCATCCTGCTGCGCCAGCCCTTCGCGGGTCAGGTTGCGGTTCGCCACCCCCTCAGAGGCACGTGCCTGAATCTCCCTGTCGGCGAGCATGAGCGACTGCTGCATCTGCTCGCGCTTGAGCGCGTTCGCGGCCAACTCCATCTGCAACGACTGGACAAGCTTCTGCGTCTCGAGCGCGAGCTGGTTGTTGCCGAGCTCGGTTTCTACCCTGAATTTGTCCTGGTTGAAGGCCAGCAGTTGCTGCTGCCGCGCTTCGTCGGCGAGGTTCTGCCGCAGCTGCTCGGCCAGTTGGTCACGCTGGAGCTGCAAGTTCGCGGGGTCGGAGTATGACGTGCTCGTGGACGAGCTGAAGCTCGAGGTCGGTGTGGAACGCAGGGTGAGGGCGTCGGCGAGCTCGCCCTGCTGGTTGGCGGTGTAGGAGTCGTAGACGGCCTGGTCGAAGTAGGTCTCGCCGGTGGCGCGGTTGCGCATCCAGCCGGGGGCGCCAGCCACGTCTTCCCAGACATCGCGCGAAGTGTCGCCTGACACGGGAATGCCCGGCGCAGGCTCGTACATCCTCGCCGCCGGATTCCAGAGATAGCGCACGCCGTCGATCGTGACCGGTGGCGGCGCATCCTCGCCACTACCGAACGAGGGTGCGGTGAGGTCCTCTTCGCCAGCCATCAGGCAGCTCCGTTCAGCGTTCTGCGGTAGCGCTGTTCAATCTCAGCATAGAGCCGCGGCGAAACCGCAGGCAGGAAGCTGAGGATGCTGAACTCGGGGCTGGGGAATGTCGCCAGATGCAGCCGCCAGGCGAGGAACTCCGCATCCGAGCGGAACGCCTGCTCGCCGTACGCCAGTCCATCCGGAGCCAGCCGCTCGGTCATGGCGTCGAGCCACTCCGCCCCGCGACGGCGGGCGAGCGCCACGGCCTCCTCAAGATCAGCGGTGTTCATGCCGCCCCTACTGGTGCGGTGAGCATGGGCGACGCAACGTTGTCGCCGGCCGGCGGAGTGGTCGCCATCCCCAATCCTGGTTCGGCAACACCCGGAGGCAGACCGCCCTGCGCTGCCTGTTCCTGCTGCAGGGTCTGCTGCGCTGCCTGTGTCTGCGCATCCAAGGCCATGTCGGTGGCGGTCTTGATCGCGACGGCAGGGAGAGCCAGCATCTTCTGCGACATCTCACCGCGCAACGCCAGCATGTAGTCGTAGGCGATCGAGCCCTGTTCAATGCCGACGCTGGACCCGAACGCCGCCATCTGGAACAGCCGATCGGCGTAGATGTTGATCTCCGCCGCGCGAGCATCGTCTTCGTCGGTGAACTGCTCGTAGAATCCGCGCAGCGTCACCGTGCCGGCCTGCAGCGCTTCCTGCCCAGCGGCCCGCGCCACGATCTTCGCCTGCTGAGTAGATGAAGACTGCTTGACCGCGATCGCCGTCACCAGATGCTGAGGGTCGAACTCGATCAGCCCGGACACGGAACGTGCGTCGGCCCGTTCACCGGGCAGGGAAATCGCGTAGATCGGCTCCTCGCGCTGCCGCAGCCAGGCGATGCACAGCAGCATGATCTCCTTGACCGCTGCGGCGTGGTTATCGACGGGCTGTTTCATGTCCGCGAGCCCCTGAGCGATCGCCTGCTGCATCCCCCAGGCCGTCGAGCCTGCATACCCTTCCCCACCGATCACCGCCGCTGACGGCGAGTAGGTGTCCTTCTTCGCTTCGTAGAACTCCGCCAGCTTGAACAGCGAATCCACATTGAGCTGCAGCTGCATCGGCGCGCCGGCAACGACCTCGATCTTCGTCGGGTCTAACCCCAGCGCGGTGTTGTCGAACGCCACCACCTTGGGATCGCCGGTGGCCTCATCCGGAACGAGCTCACCATCGGGTCGCACCAGTACCCAGCGCGATGTCGCATTCCACGATGTGGCCAGCGCCAGCAGGGTCATCGCCTGATTGAAGGGCGCAGCGATCGCGAACAGCGCCTCCATCGGTGACGAGTATTCGCCCCCAGGCCGGCTTGAATCGGTGTAGAACGCCGGTGCCGGGATGATCGGACAACGTCCCCCCAGGTGTTCGGAGTACCAGACGAGTTCGCCCACACCGTCTGGCGTGTCCGAGACGAGGCAGTACACCTCCTCGCGTGTCGCGAAGATGGTGTACGTCCAGCGCTCGAGCACGTCGTACTCGCCACCTGCGGTGATGCCGCCGACCACGCGCCGCTGCGACTTGTCGAAGTAGAGCCCCCACTTGCGCGTATCGATGCCCTCGGGAGCGCTCCGTGCGGCATGCGAGCGCGCATACGACGAACTCGGCCCGAACTCGAAGCTCGGCACTTCCAGGCACGCCGCCGCCCACTTCACCCCATCAGCATCGGGGGCGGCATATACGACGTCCGGGGGGAAGGTCATGAGTGTGAACAGCGAATCAGCCGCTCGCGCTCTACCGGCTTCTCGCCGCCGCGAGACGTAGCTGTCTCCCGACTCGGCGTAGGCACTGCGGCCATCAGGAGATTCGATCGGCTCCGGCGTCAAGCCGCCCGTACGCTTGAGCTGCGTGATCTCCGCGTCGGACAGGTCGGCGTAGTAGCGGCGCTCCGGCATACCGGCCAGGTCATCGCGCGGCATCACGAAGTACCAGCCCACGCGGCCCCAGGCTTGCGAAGCTCCGATCTTCTTCTGCGCCGCAGGCCCGCCCATCATCTCCCAGAGCGAGTTCAGCAGGCGCTCCTGCTCGCCCATGCGCTTGTCGACGCGCCCGCTCGCCTCACCGCCGTCCGGCACAATCGGCGTCACCGTGATCTGCGGCGTGTTGGCGGTGAAGATCGCCGTGTACTGCTGCTGCGCCTTGACGATATCCCCCAGCATCACCTGAATGGCCAGCGAGGACTTCGTGAACGGCGGCGGGATGTTCGTCCCCGTGCCGTTGCTCTCCACGTACGCCTCGGTCGCCATCTCGATCAGCATCCGCCGGCGCCGTAGCCGCTCGTCATGGTCAGTCCGCGCCGACCGCATCGTCCGCACGATGCGCGAGATTTCCGCGGCCGTGAAGCGCTCACTCACGGGTCGGTAACCTCAGCATTCACACTGCCCACTTCCTCCGCGGACTCCCATCCACGGTAGCCACCAGGGGGCGCGAGTACCCGCGGATCGCGTCCAGCAGCGCCATCACCGTGTAGCGCAGCGCGTCCTTCCCGTCCGCGTGATTGTCCACGGGCGTGGACGTAGCGTAGCGCGTCTTGTCATTCGGGTCAGTGCGATTCGCCCAGCGGTAGCCGGGAAACTCGGCAATTGAGTCCACACAACTCGCCGCGATCGTGAGGCGCTGCTCGTCGAGCAGCCAGCTCACGAACCCTAACCCCTCACCACGGCGATTGTCGGCGGGGGCTGTGGTCCAACCCGTGCCACGCAACGCACGGCCCAGGTCCACGATCGCCACCGGCTCCGAGGGGTCACAGTAGACCACGCCCGGACCCTCCCAGCTCGAGACGAACCGCGCGATCTCCGCAACGCCCACCGGGCCGCGCTCATAGAACTCGCCGAACTGGTGCACGGACTTCTTCCCTGACAAGCCCACCATCACGCAGGCGGTCGGGTCTCCACCACCGAAGTCCACACCGGCCACCCGGCGGGTCGAGTCCTTCCACTTCCAGGGATGCGCAGCGCGAACGTGCTTGGCGACGTCGAACTGCCCGTAGACCAGCCCAGAACGTCCCACGAAGGCCGCAGCGTCGGTCTCGGGGTAGAAGGCGTCGAACTCCTCCGCCAGCCCGGTGAACGCCGCTCGTTGCCGCTGCAGCCAGGCCGCGTCCCGACCGGGACGGATGTGCCACGGCCAGAACACCGCCGCGTAGCCGGTCTCACCGCGCTTTGACGCCCAGTAGATGTCGTGAAGGAAGCCCGAAGGCCCGAGGCGCGGATCAGCAGTGGAGCCGATCAGGAACTGGCCCCCAGCGCTGACCGTCGGTTCCACAGCGGCATAGTTCGCTGAGCCGAAGGGGTGGAACGCCGCCTCGTCCATGCCGACGCACTGGAAGGTGAAACCGATGCCCGCGTGGTCGGTCGAGGGGAAGGCATGCACGAGCCCGCCGCGTGGATAGGTCGCCTCATCAGCGGTGAACGTCGCCCGTGACCGCAGATGTGGCGGCAGGTGCTCTTCGACGAACCTCACCCGTCCCAGCAACACACGCGCCTCCACTTGCCCAGCTGAGATGTGACCGATCGCCCAGCCCGCCCGCGCGCGCCAGCAGTAATACGCGGCGAGCAGCCAGCTCCACCCGAGTTGCCGGGACTTCAGGTCCACCTCGGAGCCGCCGGCCGCCCACGCCTCGGCGCGCTCGAGCAGGTAGGGCCACGGCTCCCAGCGTGTCTCTACAGGATGGAGGGGATCATCGCCGCGTACCCAGACGTGACGCAGGAACTCGGTGAATGACCGCTCCGCCAGCCACGCATCGAGGCTGGCGACGGCTGCCTCGCGCGTCACCATCTACGTGACGAGCCAGATGACGGCACCCGCGAATGGAATCATCACGGCCAGGTACACGAGTTCCTCAGTGAGAGTGCGAGTCCAACGCCTCTTGACGTTTTCGGTCATAGGGCGGCATCCGGACGGTGAGCGATCGAGGCTTTTAGATTCAACCGCGCTTCCATAACAACGCTCGCATGAGGCGCACCGGCGTTATCCCTCGATGCCCCGCGCTGCGCCGGTAGCGTTGTGAGCAACCGCCCGCGCTTCCAGTTCGTCCGTCGACACCCCGATGCTCGCATTCCACGCCGCAACGATGCGCCGCGCGACTTCCGGCGAGCGCGAGGTCGCGTAGTCGTTGCAGTCGTCCTCCATGACCCAGTGCTCGTCGCCTTCGATGTGGTAGACGCCCTCCTCCTGGTCCATCGGCCCGCCAGGATGTGTGACTTGGTAGCGCACGGGCCAGAGTGTCGCGAGCCCCGCCTCGATGTCTGGATAGCCGTAGGTCACCGCCTGGTCCTCTCAGTCGTCCCGCAACTCATCCCGCAGTCTCCGGATCTCATCCAGCGTCGTGCCCGGCGGCACCACGAGCGTCTGCGAGCGGTTATCGACCAGCGGAGAGTCGTGGAGCATGCCGAGGTGCCGAGCAAGCAGCGTCAGCGCGGCAACACGCGCAGATTCCGACTTCGCCCCAGTCGCCAGCGCCCACGCCTCACGCACCACGTCAGCGGCAGTAATGCTGAGCTGCGCGCTGCGTGCACTGAGTGCCGCAGCGACGGCCGCCCGCACCTCAGCGTGACTCAGCAGGCGGTTGCCGGTTACCTCGATGGACCTCTGGGAACCGGAGTAGCCGGCGCGGCGAGCTGCGCCGGTGGCATTGAGATCGACCAGGTACTCAGCGATGAACTGCTGCTGGCGAGCATTGAGCATGCGCCGAATATACAGCGTGCCGAGGGGGAGTAGGGTCGGGGAAGCTCGAGGGCAACCCCGACCCTGAGAGAGACTCCGCACCCAGCTGGCGCCTGGAGAGAGTGAGGCGGCAGGGGTCAGGAGCGGCGCTTAGCCCTGCGAGCTGCTGTCTCGGAGCCTAGCACAGTATAGGGCTTGACACCCTGCCACCGTGCGTGTACCGTAAACGTACCGCAGCGGTGAGAGAGCCTGCCAGCGGTGGAGTAGAGGAGAGAGCCACCATGCAAGGGACGCGAACGCAGATTCTCCCGAAACTCGATACGTCATGGACTGCTGCGCGGCCGCCCTGCCAGCGCTGCGGCGGCCTGGTGTCCGTGCACTTCGATTCCCCTGCAGCCCGCATACGCGGACTCTGCACGCGCTGCTACCAGCGGAGAGGATAAGCACGAATGGGTTACTACATCCAGACACCGGAACCAACGGGAAAGGCGGCTTATCTGCGCGAGCACCATGGCGCGATCGCGGTCGAACCCGTAGAGCCTTCAGCGCTCGCACCGGATCAAGCGCTCGTCTGCGTGATTGAGAATGCAGGATTCGATGCGGCTGCCTACTGCTACAACGACCGCGAATTCCAGGAGTTTGCGCTTCCCGATGATCGGCGCCCTCGGGAATGGCTCCTGATGGACCGTGCCATCGTTGAACGTCTGAGTTCCTACGGGCAGAGGTAACCCCTAGCTAGATCGCGCAGGGGCTCCTACGGGCTTCGTAGGAGCTCTAGCGCGCCCTACCTGGGGCGAGAGACTGAGGAGAGAGAGTATGACCACCCCTACCCCCCCGCGAACCCGCGAAGAGCTCGCACGACTCGGCGTGACAGTCGGGGCCCGCTGCCACGTCTGCGGGACAGGCGCATCCGGCGGCCAGACCTACGAGGACTTCTGGCGGGCGCACGACCGCATCCATCCTCGCCTGCTGCCTCGAGGCGTCGCCCGCTGGGAGGGTCCGATCTCCCCTCAGGAGAAGGATACGCGGAACCGCATCCTCACCTGGACCGCGATCGTGCTCGCGTTCGCCTGGCCGGTCGCCGCCTACCTCTGGATCGCCTGATGAAGTGCTCACGCTGCGCAGGATCAGGGCGGCGCTTCATCGAGCATCTGGGCGGGTACGTCCAGTGCCGACGCTGCGAGGGGACGGGAGTCGAGCCATGAGCTACGAACCTGGCCGCGGCGGGGGACACTTCCGCACACCTACGCCCTGGACCTGCGCCCTCTGCGCCTCCCCACCCGTTGGACGGCGCGGGAATGCCCTGCTCTGCGAGCTGCATCTGCGCCATCGTGACTTCGGGAACGGCATCGTGACCATTGCGGGGACGCTGCTCCTCGGGGTAGCGCTCTCGGGGTTCGTCGCCTCGCTCCTCGGGGTGTTCTCCCCTCAAACGGGCTTCCTCTGCCTGATCGCGGCGGGCATGGGAGCCTCACTCGCTGCCGCAGCATGGAAGGACCTCCCATGAAGAATGAGACAATCGCGATCATCGCAGACACGATCTTCGCTCGCATGAAGGAGCCCCACACCGACGCTGATGTGCGCCTGCTGGCGGCCTACGAGCGTGTCTGGCGCCCCATCTTCGACACCATCGAGCCCGGCAACGGTTCGCGCTACGAGGTCATGGCCTGCCACGCCCCGCAGGGATCATGGTCGGGCATCCAGGAGGAGGGCGGCATCTTCGTCGCCTGGCGAGGGCACGGAGCGGCAATGCTCGCCCCAGACGGTATCCTCGCCTCCAGCTACGTCCGAGAGAAGCTCGGAGGCTCCGAATGCGACGCCTCAGCGATCGTCCTCTGGATCTGCACCCACTTCCCGAACCGAGAAGCGCTCACGTTCTGCGAATGCGAGGCGCATCTCTCGAGGGCAAGGTGAGACGCGAACGCCGCAAGGTGCACCGCTGGCTACGCACCCTCGCCCTGACGTGGTAGCATCCCCACACCGCATTCATGGCCTCGGCGTGCGGCGCTGCACGTTGCGGGTCTTTCACGACGGCGATCACGAGTTGCGTTAGATGAGCTGCCCGAGCCAGCGCACGGTGATCTCAGCCTGCGCTGGCCCGTACTCCTTCGACCCTCGGATGCTCACCACCTGCGAGTCGTCGTGGTAGGCGATGCCCTTGAGCGCGTCCAGGACGGCCCGCAGCAGCTTGTCGACGTCGGGCGGCATGACTGGATAAGTCCCGCGGTTAGACGCGGCTCTCGGGCGCCTGAACAGGCACTCGACCTCGATCGGCTGCCCTGCCGTGGCCTCGTCGAGCTGCGCCTCGCGCGCTGCCCATCCAACTGTCTCGCGCCACTTCTTGAGGGCGGGGTTGTCGGAGACGAGGATCGGGATGCTGCGGCCGTCCTTGGTCTTGCGCTGGCCCATGTACTTGAGGCTGCCCTGCGGGACCGGCGTGCCGGGGACGGTGAAGCTCCACTCGTTCACGCGCCCTCACGCCATGCTGCCCCAGCCACAAATGCGGCCCAGACGAGTTGCCGCGTTGTGGCGGTGACTCCGCGTACGTGTGCATCACTCCATCGGTGCGCCGCCTCGATGACCTCGGGGATTGGCTCACTCATCAGCGGGCTCCACAGCGTAAACACCGGCTGGAAGCGGTGCGCCGGACGTGGATGCCGTCGCGCGTCTTGGAACAGGGCTCACTCACGAGCAGGCTCCTCTCGTCGCGCTGCCTCTACCACCTCCGCTCGCATCCTCGCGTGGTCGGCCCACCGCACCCTGTAGACGCTTCCCAGGGCGAACTCGTCGGCGTGTGTCACGGTGAGCACCTGGATTCCCAGCTCGTGCGCAATCTCGTAGAGCACCTGCGCCATCGCCTCCCTGCGATCCTCAGAGAGCGCCGCGAAGGGCTCGTCGAGGACCAGCAGCGGCATGATCCCCCGCAAGCTCAAGAGACGCACGAGAACGAGCCTCATCACCGCCGCCGCATCCGCGACCAGCCCGCCTCCGTTGCCGTCGAGGGGCGATGTCTCCAGCCCTCCACGGACGAGGATGAGGTCCGCCTCGACAACTCCCCTTCGCTCGACGGATCGAACTTCGAGCCTGAGGTCGGGGTCCTCGAATACCATCCGCAGCCCGTCGGTGACCAGCTCCGCTACCGTCCCCTGCATCCGTGCCGTGGTCGTGTCCCTGACGGTGTGCAACTGCGCGAGGGCGGTGTCGCGGGCTTCGACCTCCTCCGCGGACTCAGCGAGCGCCTTTTCGGTGGCGGAGATCTGCTGCGCGAGCAGATCCCTCCGCCCCTCGAGGGCGTGGTAGCGCGCCTGCACGGTGGCGAGAGTCATTCCGGCCGCCAATAGACGAACGCTCGGCTGCCGACCGGGCGCGCGCGGAGCAGTAGTCGGTGACGCATCGCTCGGGTCAGGATGTCCGAATAGATATCGAACTGCTCCTTGAGCTGTTTCGCCGTGTACTCCCTGCCCACGGGCATCTGCGCTACTCGCGCCGCCGCCGCGGGTGCTGGATTCACTTCGCCTCCGCCAGGATGCGCTTTGCCTCTTCGAGAGCGGCTCTAGCATTGCCCGCCTTCTCCTCAGCATCGGCGTCCGCCGTGGCAACGAGCACACGCAGCTCGTCGATGCTCGTCGCCCCGTACTCCCGCATCTGCTGCTCGTAGCGGGAGCGCTCGGCCTGCGCCGCCTCCAGCCTCCCCGCCCGCACGTCACGCTGCCGCGCGAGCGCCTGGTGTCGCTGTTCCAGCGCGCGGATCTCCTCAGCGTTCATGCCTCGCCTCGAGCGGAGATGTGCCCGATGAGTTGCGCCTTGCCGGGCTCGTACTCCTCGGCGCTGAGCGTAATGACGTACTTCCCCTCCGCGTCGAGGGGAAGAGCCCGGTTCCATGTCTCGATCAACTCGCTCAACGCCTTGGTGGTGAACTCCACCACCACCAGACCCCGCTCATCGCCAATAAACTCTTTCACTTGCTTGCCTCCTCGATGCTCTCCACCGCCAGTTCGACGGCCTGCGACCACAACTGCGGCCGTACTTCCTCGGGCCGCTCCAGACTCCGCACCGCCTCGCTCAGCGTCTCCGGTGTGACGACGTGCATCGACCCCGCCATGAGACTCGCGGCCAGCCTCGCGATGTTGTCTTCCCGCCCCTCTTCGCGCTCGTGCTGAGCCATCAGGAAGGCTTCCTCCTCGGGGACATGCGGGATGGGGATGTACTCGACGCGAAGCGAACGGTCCTTCTCGCCGTAGGAGATCAGCGCAACCTGGGGGACACGGGAGCGGTCGTCGCCGGCGATGGTCGCCCTGGAAAGGGCGCCGGGGTTGACAGCGAAGACACGCACCCCGTCATCCCATAACGAGTGTCCGGAATGCATATGCCCATGACCGAGATACACCGTCCGCCCACTGAGGTGCTGCACTGCCCTCCCCAGCGTGATCCAACCGGCCGGCTCGGGACCGAAGGGGAAGGGATCGAGCACGATCGGGGCGTGCACGAAGACGAGGCTTCGTTCCACGTTCCACGCTCCCTGAGCGAGGTACGCCTCGATCTCCTCCTCGGTCCCGGCCAGCTCATTCGTCCACCCGAAGCCAGCGATGTCTTCTTCGGGGTGCGGCCCCTCGAGAAGCGTCACGCGGTCTCCGAGCACGGACAGCAACGGTTGCCCCTCGAGCATCCCTCCGCGCGCGCGATCGTGATTTCCGACCACCAGCGAGACCGGGATGCCAGGGGCGTTCAGGATGGCCCTCACGGCCTGCACGGTGGCGTGCGAGGTGTGACTCGCCTGGTGCCTGTGGAAGAGATCGCCCGTGATCACGATTCGGTCGACACCACGGTCCTCCGCGAGCCCCATCGCCCGCCATAGCTTTGCGAGAATCTGCTGCTCGTAGGCTGGGGTACGCATCCTGGGCGGTTGGGAGGCCAAGTGGACGTCGTTCACCTGGAGCACGCGATATGTCACGCCCCCGCCCCTTCCTTGAGGGCGCGCAGGGCGTTACAGATAGAGCACACGCATATCGGAAGGTGCCCCGCGCCTGCGCCCTTTCTGATGGCAGCAACGAATGACCGCAGCGCCTCCAACTCAGCATCTACCTGTTCTGCACCCCATGCTGCCCCAGCCGCGTTGAGGGCTATGCGGGCAGCTTTATCGGCTGTCGGCCATTTCATCCCGAACTCGGCTTGAAGCGCCTGTGCCGCCGCCTCGATGACCTCTGCGCTAGGCTCAGACTGGTTCATAGGTGGCCTCGAAGATGTCCGGCTTACAGGGGTAGAACTCACCCTTGACGCCCTTGATGATCCAGTCGTAGCGGTGCGCGACCATCAAGCCCTCGAGCGTGGGAATCGCCAGCCCCATCTCGTCCAGATCGCCCGTGA
>ERZ1292632.2396-Hain-H43-01um-R2-2396-length-15712-cov-7_pt1 | contig 13571 bp, 11 predicted proteins | sample MGYA00564407_ERZ1292632 | MGnify/ENA primary metagenome ERZ1292632 (study PRJEB36523, sample SAMEA6512637) | groundwater metagenome | collected 2019-01-08 | study: AquaDiva: Metagenomics assemblies of 32 groundwater samples
TCACCTATAGGAATACAGTAGTAACCTCGCTGCCTAGACCAAGCTAACATAGTTCCTACTGGGCAAACTGGAGCTACTGGTTGGTAGGGTATGGTAGGTTCTGGATGCCTGGAAATTCTGGGTAACGCACCTTCTGAAGTTAATCCACCTAAAAATACTTCCAATGAATAACTCCTATCGCCACGGGAATAACGGTGAACTAAGGAGGAGACTCTGGTGATGGCTTCGGTAGGATAACTTTCGCCAGTGGTGGTAAAGGTTAACTTATCACCATAACCTATAGTAGTCCCATTATCTGCCTTAGCCCTGAAATGGTATAGTGTGCCTGGAGTTAGACCAGTTATAGCTTTCAGGAATGTTTGACCTGAAGTATAAGTTCCTGTAGCTGTGGCTGTGTTACCATAAGCATCAGTCAATCCATACTCAAAACTACAGGTGCAAGCCGCCCCGCCATCATTGGTAAGACTTCCATTGAGGGTAGCTCCAGCTTGAGTAATGCTAGTGGCGGCATTAGTAATTACCGCAATGGCTGTGGAAAAGGTTACTTCAAGGTAGGGTCTATAATCTCCACCTTTTTCAGCACCCCAGATATAGAAGTAACTAAATTTGTTTTGCACCCAAGCTGGAGTAATGTTGGGAGCATCGTATTTTGATTCTCTGAGTCCTAACTTGGTAATGCCTCCTTTGTTGATTGCGGCTAGACCGTTAGCGTTCAAAGGGAAGTCGTGGCGAGTTTCCTCTGCCCAGTCGTTATAGCCGATTTCGGAGGAGAAGGGGACAGTGCCTAGGCACTGGTAGTCAGCATTTATAAGGTCATTATTGGAAGCGGGGTTGGAGGCGAAGATGTTGGCTGCTGGTAGAATGAGTAGGCCATCCGTTTTGAGATAGAGATGGAGGGAAACCTTAGCGGAACTGATGGTAGCACCAGAGGGGATGGAAGTGGTATCAAAGAGAAAGATGGTTCTTAGGAGGTAGAGCCACATGTTGGAACTGGAGCCTGCATAGATATACACGGGTTCAGTTGCAACATTGTCAAGGTGGTCTTGCCCGGCACCGCCCCAGATTTCTGCCCAAGTTTGCTGTATGCCACCACGCTGGACATAACCGTCAACCGAAGTGGTTTCTGGGTGCATGTCGGGGTAAAATTTCTGAACTGTCATTACAATCCTCTCGTATCATAAACCCTCACCTTATCATACAACTCCACCCTGCTATCGTGAGGAATTATTAACCTACCTGATAACATTTCAGCCTTTAACCTAGTCAATATAGCATCAGCCCTATTCAGGGCATCAGTCAGGTTAGTTATTAAGGCGGCTTGGTATAACCCAGTAACCAACATATACCTAGCCTGCTGGGTAGTATCATTAACCGTAGCAGTAATTAAATCGGAAAGAGGAATGCCCTCACCAAAATAGGCAAAGACTATTACCCTATTAGGAATCAACAGGTTAACCTTCTCCGTATATTCATAAAAGAAGTGGGCTTGGTAGGAATAGTATTCCTCATTATTGGCATCATCAGTTCTAGGGTAGATAACCTTAAATGCCAACCCAGCCTGAGCCCTCAAATAGCATTTGGTCATTTCCATCAAAGTATTGATTAAACTCCTAACATCCTCATAAGCAACTTGGTTGATGGTGAAATCTGGTAAAAAGGTGTTAATGATACCATCATCCTGAGTTCCTAAAGCATCTAGGGTGAAGGTGTAACCAGTTCCTGTTGAGACATCGGCTAGGAAGGCAGTAATAATACCATAAACGGTGGTAGTGGTATATTCCTCATTGTAAAAGGGTGGGTCTCCTAGCAATAATACATATTCACCTAGAACCGACCACATTCCCTCCAACCTCAATGTCTGCCTTAATATACCTTCAGCAGAGGAAGGACTCTGCCACTTTACCCACAATCTGGATGAATAACTGTATTCATTACCAGCATTATCTCCGTTAGGCTCAGCAACATTATTACCAGTATAAAATCCATAGCCTATCTGAACCCAATAACCTGTAAGGTCTACTACAGTGAGGTCATCATCCCTGAGTCGGATAACAGCATAATCGTTGTAAGGATCTTCGTGGTGTTCAAGTTCCAACAATCTGCTGGAATAGTCGTAGGTGGTGCCTCCATCCTTGCTGGTAAATTTCAGTTTAACATAGGGAGTGCCTGAGACTCCTTGTTGGGCGGTTAATAAGGCGGCACTGATGGTTCTAGCCATTAGGGTTTTGTCCCCCTCCTTTACCCCTTTTATCAACCAGGATTTTCTTTTGCTGGTCTAGGCTATTGAGGAAGATTAGTATCCCCCGCCTCTCCGCTATCGCCTGCATGAGCTGCACCCTTTGGGCATCAAGCTCATTAAGCTGCCTTACATAGGCATCATACTCAGCCTGATACTTTGCTCTTTCCTTCTCTACGTCAATCTCTTTTACCATTTTAAGCACTCGTTACTGTCTCCCAGGCTGTACCATTATAGACCTTCAGCTTATTGGTAGTATCATCATAGACAAGCATGCCCTCAACTGGTGTCGCTGGTAAGGAAGCGGTAGGTATAGGGTTTAGCCTCATAGCTAAAGTCATTTGGAAGTAAGGGTCTGCAGCACCCTGAAGGCGAGCTACTTCAACACTACCAACTGTGTTATCCTTGGCTTTGAATGTTAAGTAATTGTCATCTGTACCGATTGCAGAAATGTATACGGCATCAGCGAGTGCTAATAAACCGCCGCTAAATCTTAGCAAACCACAAGAAAATCCAGCATATTCACTATCCGCTGCATTCCGACAAATGATGGCGTTAATATCATTATCGTATAGCTGGAAGTTAGTCCACTGTAGCTTGTTAAAAGCCATGCTAACATTGCCGCCAGCGGTAAAAGCAGGCAAGGTTAAGCCAGTAGTAGTTACTGTTCCATTGATAACAGGAGAGGTAAGGGTATGAGTATCACTGCCAGCAACATGGTCGTAAGCCCAATTACTAGAAACACCTCTATTAGTTTTCCCATCCACAGGAGTATCATCAATGGCAACTCGTCTCATCCTATATTTAACAGTCATGGTTTAACCTCCTGCTCCATAATAGACAACCTCAACAGTAGCCGTTCCACCATCATTTATACACTTGAAATTGGCTAGGTCATTCTGTCCCCAAACCTCAATGACATCATCCTCAACAATTCTTTGACCTAATGCTGTAGTCGGTGTGCTACCATCAACACAAAAGGCAATATCACCACCTAAAGGCTGAATGGTAGCATAAACAACACGGGTGGCAGTAGGTGGAATCTTACTAGAGGTTAATCCTGTAGCGGTTGCAACACTGGCTATTGTTTCCCTGTCTAAAGCCCTATAGATTGGCATTGTCCTTTTCTCCTCCTCAATGACCTATTTTAATTACCTTGCTGTTCCTTCTCTCAACTCCTTACCTGTCCTCTCTCTGGCTATCCCATATGCCTTACCTCCGCACCATTTTTGCTTGTTAGCCTCGGTAACATCGTAGCCTTCTGGGATAGCCTCCCTCATACATTGAGCTATGGAGGCTGAAATGGCTTGGCGGATAGAAGGAATATCACTATCAGCGGTTAAATTATCTACTGCCATAGGCATGATTAAACTCCTTTCCTAAACCACTTAAACATTATTGACCAACAGGTTTCACAGATGAAGGTGTGGATAAACCAGAACCTAACAATGAGGATTCCTTCATCCAACTTTTCACAGATGCTACATTTACCTAAGCGTTTATGAATAACCTTCATCTTATTTACCTGCTGGTTGTTTTCAGGCACAGCCAGCAAAGCCTCTTAATTTTACTGGTCTAGTTGCAACATAAAGAACACATCACCATAGATGGATGTAGTTCCTGATAACAAATATCCTACTGTCTGGTAGTAGGTAGTTGCGGCTGCCAAACCAATCAAAGAACCATCAGTATTAGCCATAACAGTTCTTTGATAGGCAGTTTGCCCAGGCCAGGTTGATGCACCAGTTCCCCAACACCTACCAGCCGTTTGGAGCCAGAAGAAATAGGCAGTGGTTATTGGGAAGCGAGCCATACCTATTGCTGAGAACCAAGACTGATTACCTGAAGTCAACATACTCCTTACATCAATATAAGGACTTCGGTAAGCCTGGATAGTCCCAGCAGTAGTGGAATGTGCAAACCTAAGCGGAGGGTCAATATAGACCTTCAGGTAGCTTGCGGATACATACACATCGTTGTCCACTATTCGGTATTCATTATAGTGTCCTGTGGTATCATTAAGAACCCACAAGGCACCGTCCTCGTAGTAGTGGGCTGCTCTGCTACCCGTATCTGTTAGGACTAAGTAGTCCTGACCAGCAACTGCATCCTCATAAAGAGCCGCCTCAGAACCGCCTCCACCAACAGCACCAGGACAAATAGTCCTAGCACATTTCAGGAAGCCCTGATGCCCAATAGCGATGGTTTCACCAGCTTTACAATAACGGTAAAGGTTACCATTCAACCTCAACTGGGTTCCTATAGCATATGACTGGTCTGCCGCAGGAGCCCAGAGAGAATCCTGGTCTGGAACCTTCAGATTAGCCAATCCTTTAGGAACCTGACCAGGTAGAATGATGGAACCCCCACCATTATTCCTTATTGAATAGTTTATCCTAGTTATATTAGCCATTGTTGAAAACCTCCTTTTGTTAAATACCTTCTACATCAAATTATGGGTTTCCAGGATATTCTCTTTCCCTTTCCAGGGTGAATGAATTTAGGCAGTAATTGCCGAGTTATCCACATCATGGATTCTCGCCAAACACTTGGTAGAGCCTAGAAGCACAGTTCCATAACTATCCAATCGGATACCTCCAGCATTGTAGTCCTCTAGTCTGTCCCAAGTCCAAAGCTCGTAGAGGTCTCCTTCACCTTCCGTGCCACCATAGGCAAAACAGATACCAGGGTCTTTCTCCAGGACATTACCATACTTGACACCAAAGATGGAGAAGGTTCGGTCTGAGGTGTAAACTGCCCTCTTGTTTGATGTAGCACCGGTTCCGGTATTGGATTCCTCATCAACCAGATAGTCAGTCCTGACGATAGGTATACCCATGAAGAATAGGACAGGTCTGCCTATCTCATTCATACCTCTGGTCAACAGGCTAATGTCTCCATGAACTATGGTCTGTAAAGCCTCACCAGTATCGGTGCGGAATCCATACTCTCCATAAGCCGCATCAAAGCGGATGCCTATTTCTGGAGGAACCAAAATCTCATCCACACCAAATACCATGGCATCAATCATCCTTCTGAGTAATGCCAGAGACAGTCCAGAATCTTCCTGGTCAAGGTTGAGGTCGGAGTAGGCTACTACTGACCCAGAGTTAGGAGTGCTTCTTTCGGCTACTAAGGCATGGAGTCCATCAAACTGAGTAGGTGTGCCACCATAGGTAGTATCCGCATAGATTAGGCGGTCGCCTATCCTTCTCTTTAACCCCTTCTCGCACTCCAGAAGTGCCTGAGCCTTGTAGTCGTTGTAGGTGCCGTAGATATTCTGGACATACCTGTCCAGTTTCCTCTGGATATAGAGATAACGAAGGGTGGACTCCACCTCGGTATATTCTACATCCTCACCCCAAACCAACTGTTGACCTACAGCAGCCTCTAATACGGCTGCCTCAGTGGTGGTATTTTCCCTTAACCACTCTATTTTGAGACCTGTGCCTGCGGCTTGGGCTACTGGTACCCTGTCTAAAGGGTTATTCCGCTTGATGTCCTCCTCTATGACACCTGGGATTTTATGGGATTGGGTAAGTTTCTGTGCTTCGGCTAGGGTTTTCCAATGTCCTCCACTAGAAGCCATTTGATTTAACCTCCTCATTTAATAGCAATATTGGAAACAGTAACTTTGCCCCGCTTTTTCTCAGATTCCTCAATAATTCTCTTAGCCCTATCCAACGCACTTTCCGTGCCTATACCAGCGGGACCGCCGGAACCACCATCATATCTGGCAGGTTTGGCTGGTGCCTTACCACCAAATAATGAGGCGGCTTCCTCAAGATTCCTGAGTTGGGTTAAATCCTTGTCCTTTATCGCATCCTCTTTGGCACCATGAATATTGATGAGGTTGTGCCTAATGCGACCAGCAAGTTCCTTTTCATACTTGCCAACACTCTCCTTGTGAGTGCCTAGTTCCTTCTCCAACTCACCCACCTTTGTCTTAAAGGTGTCATAATCGGAGTATTTGGATGTCATCAACTCCCTAGAAGCCCGCTCCTGCAAAAGTTGTTGGTGGGTCTCATCCCTGAGCCGATTAGCCTCTGCCAGTTGTGTGCTAAATGTGGCTTTCTCGTTTTCCCACTCCTTCGTCTTTGCGTCGGAGCCACCTTTAACGGCAAGGAGGTCAGATTCTCTTACAAAACGGATAGGCTTACCATCTATTGGTAGGTCTACTGACCCATCTTGGTTAAAGTTCAAATCCATTGAATTTCACTCCTTTCTACCTACTATTATATCAGCTTTACATAACATTGTCAAGCAGTTTACCCATATACTTAATTCTAATATAGAATAGTATTATACAGTAATTCAATATATTTACCTCAATAGGCTGGACTTATCCAACTCCCATTTCCTAACCATCTCCTCAGCCTCAGGAGTCCTAGGACTTGATATATAACCGAATACATATAGGTAAAAGTCTAGTTGCGGCATGACATTACGCATCCTTTGGCGGGCTTCGGTAACTACAGATTCCCACTCGGAAATCAACTTCCTACCTCTAGGAGTAACAATAGCTCTAATTTCATCCTTTCTGTCCATACCAGTAGTATCGGCGTAAAATTCGGCAATTAACCTTTTCTCATCCTCACTATACTCCTCTATCAGAATACGCCTTACAGCCCAGTATCCTCTAAGATATTTATCAGCTATCCATCTCCATTTCTCATCCAATTTGGTATCATATTTCCTAACTAGGGCATCAAACTCCAGCCTTTGCTCATCTGTTAATGCCTGTCTAACAGCCTCACGCTTTAGGTAGAAACCTAGATAGTCCCAATCCTCCTCCTCACTGTAGGGTTGTTTCCTCATTTCCAACTTAATACTAAAATATAGTTCCAATGCCTCATCTATGGGACCTCTGACAGGCATAGTAAATCCAGTCTTTTTATAATACTCAACCGTTTCCTCAGGTGTCCAAGGAATTTCACTATATTCTGGTTGGGTCTTTAACTTATCCATTTTGGATATATAGTCATTCCAATTCTTGGCTCTCTCCTCACGCCATTCCCTACCACTAAAATGTAATTCCGCAGTAGGAGTTAAAAGACCATTATCCATGTCAACCTGCCTAGTAACTCTATCCATCTGGTAACCTTCAACGGTATGCCAGAACTTATTTATTCTATCCATTAAATCACCAACACTAGGAGGAGCCAAAGCTGCACTCCTACCCCACCAGAGTTTCCATTCCCAAAGCTGGTCTAATGCCGCCCTTATGTCAGGAGGTTCACCACCAACCAAATCTGTAGGTCTAAGGTTATGCCTCCACAAATCCTTTTGGAATTCTGGGGACATACCTAAGTATTCCTGGAATAACTTGGTTGCCTTCTCATTAGCCTCCAGAAATTCCTGTGGTCGTAATCGGAATACTGGAAAGTTTGACCTAAGGATAGTCATCCAAGCAGTTTGTCGGGAAGCCTCATCCCAGATAGTCTGTTCCTCCTCGGTTAGTTTTATACCTTGCCTAAGTTTACTACCTAAGTCTGAACCACTCTGTCCACCTATTAACTTACCACCAGATTTAGCCTGTATATTACTTACATAGGTTTCCGTATAATAATTCCTAAAGTTATCATGGAATACCTTATCCCTAAGCCAGGTAGCCACATCCTTGACTCCTGGAATATTAGATGCTATAAGGGATTCAATAGCGGTTTTACCTAGAGGTGGCAGAGTCTCACCTAATTCTGGAGGTCTACCTGCAAATGACGGAGTCATAACTATAGGTAACATGAAATGAATACCTGGAAAGAAGCCTCTCCTCATGGTAAAATCCAAGACTTCACCAGCAAATCCTAAGGATTCATAATAGGATTTGAAATCACGCCTGGCTAAACCAAAGGTAGCTCCTGAAACACTACCTACAAAGGGATTAACCTCTAGGTCGGTTCCTGGAATATGGACATAACCATAATCAGAATAGTTGTTGTATTTACCCCAAGCGGCAACAATACCTGGTCGCCTAATGGCAGTTCGGGTTAGCCAGAACCATCTATACATGTGGTAAGTCCAATAGGGATAAATATGCTTACCTACAAAATCAATGATGTTTTGGTTGGAATAATCAGCAAAGGCTTTATAGTAATCTTTCATGGCTTCATCCATGGATTCCTGGCGGAATTTCTGGTAATCCTTAAATTCAGGCTTTAATACTCCCTTCTCGTATGCCATATCATCTATTTGTTGAGCTATACCATCTATCCAACCATGTATTGACCTTTCCTCATCAGGAGTTAGAGCCTTCAGCATTTTAAGGCTTATCAACCTTTGCTTGATGTCCTCAGCCTGTTGGAGTATCTTTTGGCTGGCTATATCCAGTTCAGGCTTCATGGCGATACCTCTAAGTATATCATCATAGGCTAAACCTATCTTTTCCTCAGTAAAACCTTTGAATAAGTCTGGGTGTGCATCCGCAGACTGTTTAATATATTGGATAAAGTAGAATTTATCCTGCATAGCCATAACATTGGTTATACCAGTAGTTACGGCATCCACATTGGCACCTACAACATTGGCTATATCCTGGGCAGATAATGCTCTATTGGAAGCATCTACGGATTTAAGTTTCTCCTCAGGCAGGTCATAATATAATTTGGCATAATTTTTCCTGGAGCGGAAATTCCTACCGGAAAGGATTGAATCCTCTTGCCTATAATTTAAGGATAATTCCTGCCTATGGGCTCTAGCCTCAATATGAGCCTCAGGTGTTCTATCAGCTTTTGGTAACTTCCAAAAATCATCAAGGAATTGACCATCCTCCCTAAGTAACTGTTGCCTAAGGTTAAATCTTTCCAAGCCTTCATCCAACAGTTGTTCTAGGGCGGCTCTTTGCTGTGGTTTAAGTAAGGAGATATTATCCAATATTTTATCTTTAATAATATCCATACTACCTTGAATGGAATTCATAGCCTCCAACATATTAGCCCTGTCAGTAGTCCATAGACCTTTTACCGCACTAAACTTATTAGCCTTATACAACTCGGTGGTGGCATCAAAGGTATTGGACATTAACTTGGAAGGGATGCCTGAGGCAGTATCCATCATAACTATATAATGTTGCCATACCTGCATAAGGCATCAACATTAGTTACTGCCTCTGATTGTATTTGGCTAGCAAAGGCTCTAAAGGCATCAGGTGCCTGCATTGGATAAGCCTTTAAGTCTAATATGGATTCGTCAGTTAGGGTTTTGGCAAAGTTGATTATGGATGAATTGTCTCCTGGCTTACCCATCACCTCATTCCTAAGCACCATCTCCTCACCCATAGTTCTGGCTCTAGGAGATATTTGGTCATACTGCCTGAGTATTTTTAATTGCTCCTGCCTCATCAGGCTACCATTGGAATACATTTCCTTGGCGGATAATATAACATTTTTATCCAAGGTGGCTACTCTCATAGCCATATCATTTACCATATCCTGTTCGGATATACCAATTTCCTTCCTTATCTTTATAGGTGGTCTGGCTACTATTCCTTTAATCTTGGCGGTAACATCTATACCACCAATATTCTTTAACCTCTCAAACCAGTGTTGCTTAAACCGCTGATAGGCAAAATTCCTTCTATAGGCATTACCCCAAACATCACTAAATTCTATCCACTTTCTACCTGACAATTCCAACCAATCTTTACCAGCAATCCATTTAGGTAACTGTTTACCAAGTATTTTTTCAGGTAGTTTACCCGGAAGAAAGCTAATGGTTCCTGCCCTACCAGGCATAGTATTAAGCATACCTCTAATATCTGAGGCACCACCGGTCATTAACCTAGCATCGTATTTCAATCCAGCAGTAAAGGTTTGGAATTTCTCCAACGACATCATACCTGGTCTAACACCTTCTACAGCGGAAACAAACATAGCCTCAAATGCGTTCCAGATAGGATAGGCAGGATTACCAAGATTAGCTTCAGCCATAGGTCTCACAGCCCATCTATCTATGGTATTACGCCATACAACACCATCCAATTTATCAACATTCCTTTGGACGGCTAATGTGAATCCTGACATAATTCTACTTTTCCAATAGGTTGAGGTTGTAAATGCCCTTATAATACCTTTTTGGCTGTCCAGTAAGGCTTCCATCATTTTGGCTACAGGTTCTACCTCAGTGGACTTACCTATTTGTATAATCCTATCTATTCTGGTGGCATATTTGGTAGTATAACGGTCAATATCAGCTACCAATTTTTTCATTACCTTAGGAGAATCCTCAACCATCAATACTGTAGCCAACCTCTTGGCATTTTCAGCCTTACTACCTATACCATATACAGTATCGTGTAGGATATTATTAACATCATCCACGACAGTATGGATTATGTCTTCCTTAGCCAATTTACCACCAACATTTTTACTCCAGGCGAATATATCATCCGGTTCAATAGGCTTATGCTGTAAAAGGTATCTACCATAATCAATTATAACATCGCCTGAGATACCTGGATTGGCTACAGCCCTACTCTTAGCAAATAACATAGCCTCACCAATGTCTTCCACAGTAAGTTGGCTAGGAGTTTTAACAACTCCCTTAACCTTCATTACATATTCGGTGGTAGCGGCATACCAAGTGGTGGAGAAATTATCTATTTCAGTCCTAATCATCTGCGAGGTAGCTTTAGGAAAACCCTTCCAAAACCCCTTAAATAAATCAAAAGGTAAATCCCAGCCTCGCCATAATGCTTGGTTAACAGCCAGTAATTTTGTGCTGAAGGTTTTTAATCCTACCTTACCTGTTATCTTAGCCGGTCCACTTAACAATAGCCCTGGCGTCCATGTTATTGGGTCAAGTATAATCTCCATCATCAATTTACCAGCCCAATTAAGGTTAGAACCTTCATTAAATGCCTGCCTGTAAGCATCATACCAACCAACACCTGAAGCCCTTAATTCATCATAAGTCTCCTCAATTTGCTGTGTGCCACCAACAAGTTTGGCTATATGGTAAAGAACAAAACCAGCATTTAACTTAGGAACTGATTCTGTCCAAGGTTTCAATAAATCAGCCACCACTTGCATTGGTTGTAAAGCTGTAAATTTTGCCCTCTCCCAAAAACCCATTTCAGGAAGTTCCCACTCCTTGACACCTGCCAGCATATCTTCTATAAACCTCTCCTGCTCGGATAGTGCATCTGCTATAGGTTTTATCTGTTCAGAGATGGGCTTAATCTCCTCAAGTGTTTCCTTAGATATATCCATAAGTGCGGCAACCTTGAGGAATTCCTCATCAGACATTGTTTTTTCTGGGAAATGAGGCAGGACAAACAATGCCTTTTTAATCTCCTCCACAGTCATCCTATTTAATCCCTTCATAGGAATCTTAACAGCCTCGGTAAGGAATTTTCTAATCTCCTCTGCCTTCTCAGGTTCAACTTTAAGGAAGTCGGGCAAATCCTCCTGTGATACTGCCTTCTTAGACAGGTTAGAAATGACAGTCCTAGCCTCATCAATATCGGCACCAGCCAGATATTTAGGAATCTCGGTTCCTTTATATGCCGTTCTAATATAATCCTCTATTGATGTTACACTACCGGAGGCTACCAAAGGAGTTATTAGGCTATAGAAATTGGTAAACCATTGGGAACGGGCAGTATTAGTTATAGCCTGTTCATATTTAGGTTGTTCCTCTTTTAGAAGTTTTGCACCATACTCCATGTATCCTGGTGCCTGCAAAGTTCCCCTCATACTAATAAATGGTGAGGTTTTGGCAAATATACTGACACCTGTTCTAAGCAATTTTGGAATTTGCCAACTAGGTGGTAATTCCTTGGTAATAGCTAAAATGTCAAACCAGTTTACCTTTTCCTCAGGTAATTTACCTTGTGCTAACTCCATCGCATCCCTTAACCGCTTCTCTGAGGCGGCTAATTCCTTTTGGAAAGCCTCAAAATCTACCTTCCACTTTTCAGTTTTTTCCTTAAAAATATCACCATTAGGCATTAGATACCTCCAAGACCCTCTAGCGGTGTGGTGGCTTCCTCAGGCATCACTTCTCTAGGAACAGTTACCTCACTGGGAGGTCTGGCTCTAACCTGTTGAGCAGGAGTTCCAACCAATTCAACCTCTAAGGAAGCAGCCACCTTTTCATAAAGTGTTGCTGATTCACCAAGATTGGCATCCCTGAGTTCCCTAGCCTTTTCCTTATAGGCTATTATGGCATCAGCCATTACAGCCTTAGGATGCATCATGGCATCCTCACGGCGAACTCCAGCCATAGCCCTAAGAGGATTCTTAATCTCAGGGAATAACTTGTCCATAATCATTGGAGTGGGTAGCCTGAACGCTGGATTCAACATTCTGGAGATGGTGGCTCTTTGGACTAGGTAGCCAGGAATCTCAATATCAGCCTGGACATCAAACTCAAATTTTTCTGGAAGGTTATCTGGCAACTCAAATCCATTAGGTCTATAACCATTCTCTATAATCATCCTAATCCAGTAGTTGTCTATATCGGATTTAATACCTCTAAAGGCATCCATGTAAGGAGTTAATATCTGTAGGGCTGATGAGGCTACATTAGCCATAGCTAGGTAGCTAATTTGCTGTTGGAGGTTACCAAACATGACCCAAGGAAATAATGTCCTCTGTAGCATATTTTGGTATTCAAACATAATAGTCCTGAGTTCTACTGGAATGGTAGGCGGCTGTAAAGCTCCTATATTATCATTTGGACCCATACGGAAGATACCACCCCATTTTTCCAGATTTTCCTCAGTAAGTATGGGTGTCTCACCAGAGGATTTTTCAAACCATCTAGGTTGAGCCGCATTTCTAACAGCTTGCTGGGTAAAGGAAAGCATCTTGTTATAGTTCTTGGATAACTCCGCAGGCACCGCTATAATACTTTCACCAAAGTGTTCCTGCCACTTACCACCAGTAATTGCACCTCTGTCGGGTAGACCACCTACTGGTGAGGTAAATACTGGTAATATACCTAACTTACTTAATGCAGGTTCTTTAATCAGAGGTTTAACACCCTCCTCACCAAGAACAATACCATTAACTACATCACCATCATCATCAAAACCCCAATAATTATAAAGGTTAACATTGTGGGTAAATAGATTCTTAACCGTCCATTCCATTACCTTGACTTTCCTATTAGCTACTGATGGTGTCATAGGATAAATATTGGATACCTCTACCATACCGTCATAACCAAATTCAGGATAGACCTGAAAAGGATTCCACACCTCAGACCAAATCCTATCCTCTTCTACCATACTGAATATGGCTACCCAACCTGTAGCCAACATCAAACCTACTAACTCACCATTAAAACCTTGCCTACCCATCTGGCGGTAACGCTTCTCCTCATCAGCCCATCT
>ERZ1292632.2955-Hain-H43-01um-R2-2955-length-13566-cov-11_pt1 | contig 13566 bp, 16 predicted proteins | sample MGYA00564407_ERZ1292632 | MGnify/ENA primary metagenome ERZ1292632 (study PRJEB36523, sample SAMEA6512637) | groundwater metagenome | collected 2019-01-08 | study: AquaDiva: Metagenomics assemblies of 32 groundwater samples
TTTCGGTGTTGATTGTCTTGATAATAGGAGCATATGCAATGAGTCAAAATTCAAACGGCGGAAAAAAAATTCAACTTGAAACGACTATGGGAAAAATTGTAATTGAGTTGGATTCCAACATGCCGATTACGGCGGGAAATTTTGAAAAGCTTGTTTCTGAAGGATTTTACGACGGAACAATTTTCCACAGAATAATAAATGGATTCATGATTCAAGGCGGAGACCCTCAAGGAACTGGAATGGGCGGACCTGGATACAATATAAAAGATGAATTCAAATCTGGAAATAAAAACAACCGCGGAACAATTTCAATGGCGAACGCGGGACCGAACACGGGCGGAAGTCAATTTTTCATAAATCTGGTAAACAATAATTTCTTGGACACAAAACACCCCGTCTTCGGAAAAGTCGTTGAAGGGATGGATGTTGTTGACGCAATCGCTTTGGTAGATACCGACGCCAACGACCGCCCTCTTGAAGAAGTCAGAATTCTTAATGCGGGTTTGATTGAGGATTAAATGTCAGATGTAGGGAGCCCAATAAAAGAATTTATAGAACAAACAAAAAGTCAAGCAATTGCGGGTTTAGGAGACTGGGAATTTAAAGCTCCAATTGAATTAGAATTAAACACTATAGTTTCTGGAAAAGTCGGCGGTGGTATTGATATTAAAGTAATTAATTTTGGAGCCAAAGTTGAGGCGGAACAACAACAAAAGATTAAGATTTCTATAGGTCCTAAAGATGAAGCTGAACAGGAAGAAAAGAAAGCTAGAATAGAAAAAGCTAAAGTAATTCAAGATAGACCTTATCAAGCAGTTTTTGGGAATAGTTAATTTTTCATCGGCGGAAAAATCTGGCGAAGCCGATTTTGAAGTAATTAATTGTAGACTCGGAAGTTTGCTCAAGATACACTGAACGGCTTCCCTTCATGTTATTCTCGTTAGAGAATTGCATGGTTTGAAGTTACCTTCGAACTATTTTTCCTCGGTTCTGCTACCCGCCAAGCATCTTTACAAATGTTTAGGGCTGCTCCGATCAAGGCCTGACCCGATTCGCACATGCAAGATCAAAGCGGACAAAACGTCAACGTCCAAATAAGGACCTTTCAACGCGTCTCTCACGCCCTTCCTTGCAGTCCGCCATAAAGCCCGTTTGCGTGCGGCAGAGGGCTACCCTGCCAACCTAGTCTACGAAAATCAGAGAAATAAATACTATTTAAAATTTGCTAATTGTCCAAGTTCGTCCAAGGTAAACTTGTTTGTGAATATCTCTTCCCTTACAGTGATTTGACATTGAATGTATTTTTGCCTTTCAGCTTCAAAATCCTTGAGAATATCGTCAAACATTAATTGTTTGCCTTTTTTGAAATTATCAGAATCATCTGAAGAATTAATTCTCCATCTAAGAGCAGACATTCTGGCATAAATTGAATTTATCTCTTCACTTGAATAATAATTTATCATAAAAATCTTTGTAGAATTATGTTTAAAAGTGTTTCTAATTAATTTTTGGCGTCGCTTTTTGGTTTTTCCAAACCCAATCGAATTTTTTGTAATTTTGATTTAATATCATCCGTTAGGGTATTAGTCCCATTGACCATATCCAAAGTCTTTCTTGATGTTGGGATGACCTCCCTTTCTAATTTTGATTTTGCCTCATTTCCTATTGTCATTAGGGTCTGCAAATTGCCTAATAATTTTTCATAGGCAACCTCCAATAATGGAAACCCTGCTTCGCATTTTGGATGTTCCACCGCGTATATTTCGTAAACTCTCATCACATCATCTATGATTTTTAACATGCTTTCTCTTGAATCGGCGGGACTTTCATTAATCTGGTTCCTTGCCCTTTCAACTATGGTGTAAAATTTTTTTCTTCCTTCTTCAGTATAATCCATATCCATTTTTTCCATAAAAAACAAACATACTTTTTATTTAAAAGAATTATTGTTCTCTCGTATCTTCCCACAAAACCAATTTTCCGTTGGAATCCCTCAAAAATAAAGTGTCTCCGCCTTTTGTCCAAACATAATCTTTTCTTTCCCAAAATAAAGTTTGTTTTGTGTCCGTTCTGTTGCCGACAATCACTGAAAATTCGGAATTTGCATCGGCTTTGAAATTAGGAAATACGAATTTCTTTCTTCCCTCGTCCTTTATTTCCCATTTTGTCAAATCACACGAAAACGAGCATTGATTGTTGAAAATTGCTTCCTGACTTTTAACATTAATCTCCCTAAGAAAAATGCACGAAGAACAATTGTCTTTTGATTTCTCGCAAAGATTCAAATTTTTGGAAACGCATTTTTCCCAGCTTTCCTTGAATGGTGGATAATGTTTGTCTGTTCCAAGAAAATAATAATTTGCAAATCCGTTTTCAATTTGTTTTTGATTTACATTTTCCCCTTTGTAAAAAACATAAGCAAGCATTCTTCCGTACTGGTCCTCCCTGTCTTTTCCAAATTCAAGATTAACTGTTTCGTTAAAAATCAAATCTTCCAAAAATCCCTTTGCTTCCAGATAATATTTCTCGCCCCTTTCCGGCGTGTTTATTCCCAGAAGTCTTACGCTAGTTCCGTCGGATTCAATTGTATCTCCGTCGATAATTCTGTCAACATGAATTTTTTGAGAATTGTCTTCCGTTAAAAATCCGGTTAATTTCTCGTCGAGAAAGGAATAATTTGCCGCGAGCAATAAAATTATCAGAAAAATAAAAAGAAATTTTTCAACATCCATAAATTAAATTTGTGAAACTGATATATAATATTAATTGTTGAATGCAATATAATCTCTTCTGATTAGGATGAGCCAAATCTTTTCTTCTTCCTCAACTTCAAGAAGTTCATATTTTTCATTAATCTTTTTTACAGCTTCTCTTGTGCAGCGATATTTCAAATCCATTTCCTCTTGGGAGTAATCTGATAATAAAAATTTCTTGCCGTAATATAATGGACGCATGACGATTCTTGAGCTTGATTCCTTTGCCAAATCAACAATTTGTTTCTCAATATTATCTTCACATCTTGCTGAAATTTCCTTTTTTACAACATTAATTTGCGAACAGGAAGAAATTAAAATCGCTCCGATTAAACTATGGATAAGTTTATTCATTAAAGTCTAGGGTTCGTTGGAATTTAAATATTTATTCATCTCTCTTTCGTTGTTCTGCAATGAAGAACGCTTTGTTTGATTCCGCTTCATGGATTTCTCCTTCCCTCTCATAAACGGCGGTTGATTCTGGAAGCGCAAATTTTCCCATTACCCCGACTTTTGAATAAATCAAATACGAAAGGACTCTCTTCTCTCCCTTGTCCATGTTTCCCAAATCCCATTCTATTCTTTTCAATTTTTCATTTACTCTCGTCGGTCTTTCTCCGCCGAATTTATTGTAAAGGTTTACAAGATGCGGAATTCTGTCGACGACGTTTACTCTCTCAACATGCGCCCTTGAGTTTACGATTATTGTGACTTTCAATGCAAATTCACCGCCTTTTGCGTGAACGAATGAAATCTTTTTTCTCAAAACAACATGAGTCCTTGAATATTGCTTCGTCAAGACGACTATTGCGACTATGAAAAATATAACCAGCAACGGGAAAAGCCAGTTTGTTCTCGCCGTGACATTCAAACTTTCTCCAGGGTTAATTTCTCTATGCCAGGTGTAGTAAACTGTAAGCCCGTTTCTTTCAAACGAATCCGGCTCTGGGCTGAATGTTGTGAACAACCTTGAAATTATGTTTTTCTTTACTACAGTTTCCGTTTCAGTTACGACATTCCCGTCATTTTTCTTTTCTATTGTCTGCGTGTTTATTATAATTCCGTTGTCGTCATTGTTTGTTACGACGATGTCTTTCTCCACAAACCTTATGACTCCGTCGACATTCGCCTCTTTTCCCTTATAATCAATCTTTGCCGTAAGCGTGTAAAATCCCGCCGTCAATTTGTCAAAATCTTCCTTGTTCAATTCAACAATAAATTCTTTTTTTTCATATGGTCCAAGCCCTATTTCTTTGTTGAGTTTGAAGAAAGGAGAATCAAAATTTATATTCAATTCGTCGAAATTAAAATTGACGTTGTTTGAAAGGTAAATTTTTATAGAATTTGTCTCTGGTGAAATTTCTCCGGAACCTGTTTCAAAAGCATCGCCGAGTTCAATCATCTTCATGGTTAATTTTTCTTTTTGATTTGTTCCGTCGCTTCCTTGCATGAAATATTCAAAAGTGTAGAATCCATTATAATTAATATCGTCTCTCGGATAAATCATAAGTTGAATGTCTTTTGTCTCGCCGCCCGCAATGTAAACCGTTCCTTTGGGAGCCATGCTGAATCCGAGGAGATTGTAAAATTGAAAATTATCCGCTCCGCCGTTGTTTGTAATTTTCAAATCAAAAATCGCGGGCCCGCTGACGTCTTTTATCATGACTTCGTTTGAACTGACTTTTTCAACGCTAAAACTAACGGCAAACGCAAATGGCAGAAACATCAAAGCGAAAACGAGAACAAACACCAACTTTTTCATGATGAAATTATAAACAATTTATATTTAAGTATTTCGGTGGGATAAAATTTAAATAATCCCGACTGTCATTTTTGAAATGGTTGATTACGCTTCGCAATTTGACGAGCTCGTTGATAAATTAAATGAATATCTTGCGGATTCAAAATCTAAAAAAAGAAACTGGCGCGCATTTTTTCACGGCATGGGTTCGGCGTTGAATCTTTTTGGAAATGGTTTTAGTTATTATGGAAATCATCCGGTTTATTCAAGAAAAGATTTGTCTCCGGGACAAATCGACGCGGTTGTTTTGGCATCGGATTCAAAAAGGATAATAAAAAATTTAGACGAATTTGAACAAACCCCTGTTTTGAGGGATGTGATAAAAAAATTTCATGAGAACTTGTACAACGATCAAAGAACTGTTTACATAAATAACGCCAAACAAAGAAATTAATTATTTCTTTCCCTATGTTTGAGCTTGCGAAAATATTATGGCAAAATTATTTTTTGCCTTCTAAATCAAAATACGCTTTTGCCTTATGTTCGAACTTGTGAGAATATCTAGGCAAACTATTTTTTTCCCTCTAGATCGAAGTAAGCTTTTGCCTGGCTTACAAATTCATCGCAATCCCCGGCAACCTTTCCCATGTATTCCTCAATTCTCGCCGGAATGACCCACTTTTCATAAATGCCCCTCAAGATTTTTTTAAATGCAGTCGTCTCAAATTTTCCGTTGTAATCTCTCGCAAGAGTCCCCTTTATTTTCATCTCGAAACTGCCTTTGTTGGTGTTGATTTTTACTCCGCCCTGATTTATCTCGGCTTTAGTCAGCCCGTTTACTCTCATGTCAATTTCTATTTTGAATTTGAAATAGTCTGTAAGTTTTTTCTCTCCCCTCCATTTGATTTCAAGATTTTTCGCCTCGCCGACAAGTTTTTCAGAATATTTTACTTCCGCCATGTCCAATCCGGTTTCGTCAGTCAGCCATGAATAGCAGAAATTATAGAAATCTCCAAAATTAAAAAACCCGTTATAACTTACCTTGCTCGAATATACTGTCTCTTCTTCCGCCATTTTTACTTGTAAAAATTGCGCACTTTAGTTTCCGCCATTTTATTTATAAAATGAAGGCGCTAGATAATTTTAGTTCAGCCATCTAGAGATTTGGCTAATTTTATTTAAATATTCTTCGTTGATTACATAAATTCTTTTAAATTGAAGTTTTGAAATATATCTATGAACAAGGGAGAAATGACGCCGACAATGGTTGTTGATTATGCGGAGGGCATTCTCTTAAAAAAATTCAGGGAAAATGTTGTGCATATGGGCAAGATATATCGGAATATACCTGCCTATCAATGGCCTGGGGCTGGAAGTGAAAAAGGCGGTTCATCGGGACATCTTAATTTTTCAAAAATAATTTTTGCTGAATCGGAAGGCTTGAAGAAAGGAGAAAGATTGGCGATTTCCGTCGGCAGAAGAAATGGACAAAGAGATTCAGGTTTCCCAATAATGATTGAAAATGGCGGGGATCTTAGAATTCCATACAATCCAAAAATGTACGGTGTTCTCCGTGTCATAATCCCTGAGGAAGTTGCAACCGAGGCCGTGAAAAGGGAAAAATCAAAGGGAAACAGTTTTGATCACACTCTTTATTCATTTTTGAAATGCGAATATAGCAATTATGCTGGAATTTCACTTTTTGCATTCGATGGAGAATTCAGCGGATTGAAACATGGATTTTGCATAAAAAAAAGAAAATTGATTGATGAAAGATTGGACGACCTCTTGCAAAATTTTTACGTTTATGGCTATTTCGACGGACCTAAAAATCCGGACAGAAAAAAAGGAATTGAATTATCCCATAGGTTGGCAGAAAGACTTTTGGAACCGGAAAATTTTTCAAAATTTGATAAATTGGAAAACCTTGCAGAGACGAGCCCCGGATACAAGGTGTCTTCCGTGAAATTGCTTCTTGACGGCTTGCGCAAATAATTTTTTCAAACGATTTTATTACCATAATCTTTAAATATGTTTTAGGGAAAATAAACTCATGAGCGACAAACCGATAGTTCTAATGCCCGAAGATATCCAAAGGATGATGGGAAAAGACGCGCAGAGAAATAATATCTGGGCCGCCAAGATGGTTTCTGATATTGTGAAAACGACATTGGGTCCAAAGGGAATGGATAAAATGCTTGTTTCACCGACGGGCGATATAATCGTTACGAATGATGGAGTTACGATTTTGAGAGAAATGCAAATAGAGCATCCTGCTGCGAAAATGATGGTTGAGATTGCGAAAACGCAAGAAACTGAAGTTGGAGACGGAACTACGACTGCGGTTATGATTGCGGGAAAACTCCTGGAAAACGCGGAAAAACTTCTGGATAAAAAAATTCATCCGACTGTTATAACCAAAGGTTACAGAATGGCCGCGGATAAATCGCAAAAAATTCTCAACGAAATTGCTTTGAGGATAACGCCGAATGACGACGACATTTTGAGGCAGATTGCGATGACTGCAATGACTGGAAAAGGCGCCGAAGACGAGAAGGAAAAATTCGCCGACATAATTGTAAGGGCGGTTAAGCAGATTCAAGACGATGGAAAAATAGATTTGAGCGACATAAAAATTGAAAAGGCAAAAGGCGACGGAATAAAAGACACGGTTTTGATTTCCGGAATTGTTTTTGACAAGGAAAAAGTTTCTCACGACATGCCCCAAATAGTAAGGAACGCAAAAATTGCATTGATAGACACTCCGCTTGAAATAAAAAATCCGGAGATTGACACAAAAATTCAAATTTCAACTCCCGAACAGTTGAACGGATTTTTGATGCAGGAAGAAAGGGAAATAAAAAACATGATTGAAAAAATAAAATCTTCCGGGGCGAATGTGGTGTTTTGTCAAAAAGGGATTGATGATTTCGCGCAGTATCTTTTGACGAGGGAAAAAATTTATGCTTGCAGAAGAATTGCGCGAAGCGATATGGAAAAATTGTCCAAGGCGACCGGGGCGAAAATTGTGGGAAACTTCAACGAACTGAATTCCTCTGAACTTGGAAAAGCTGAAATTGTTGAAGAGGTAAAACACGGGGATGAAAATTTTACTTATGTCCGAGGCTGTTCAAATCCGAAGGCGATGACAATTTTAATTCACGGCGGAACTGGACATGTTTTGGATGAAATTGAAAGAGCATTGAGGGACGGACTTGGCGATGTTGTTTGCTCATTAAAATCAGGATTGGTTGTTCCTGGCGGCGGAGCCGTTGAGATTGAACTTGCAAGAAGATTAAGGGAATTTTCCCAGGGACTTCCAGGGAGGGAACAACTCGCCGTTGAAGAATTTGCATCCGCTTTGGAATTTATACCGACGACGCTTGCCGAGAATGCCGGCTTGGACCCTATTGAAGTTCTCACGGAATTAAAATCAAAACATGATGCCGGAGAAAGAAATGCGGGAATAAATCTTTTTACAAACAAGGTTGAAAATGTCGTTCAATCAAGAATCATAGAGCCGTTGAAAATAAAAACGCAGGCAATAAGTTCTGCGACCGACGTTGCTACGATGATTTTGAGAATCGATGATGTAATTGCTTCATCGGGTTCCAAGGGAATGGGAAAACTTCCTCGGGGAATTGACGAATATTGATATGGTGGGAAGAAAAAATCTTGAAGGAAAATTTTTCGTCTTTAATTTTGAGTCGGATTACACTTGCGGAACTTCTGCACTTAATCTTTTCAAAGTTTCAAAAGGGAGCTTGGAAGAAGTTTGGAATCCATGCGAGCATTCATCTGGACCTGGAGAATATGAATTTGATGATTTTGAAAATGAACTTGCAAGGAAATATCTCGTCGAACAAAGAACGAGGGAAGTTTACTCATTGGGAGACGGAAGCGGCTTGCACCATCCGGAATCTTTTTTGGGTTTTAATTTGAATTGGTTTTATGATAAAAATAACTGGGGAACAAGAACCGCTCTTAGCCGCCATTTTTGGGAAGATTTTTTTAAAGAAGCTGGAATAAGATTAAAATTTTACGAAACCCCAAAATTATCTAAACCAATAACTTCTAAAAAATTCGATTAACTGAACAATATTGAAAATCATTTAATATGTTTTATTTAGCTAAAAATTCTTTTTAAGAAATTAATTATCCATTCAATCAATCTTGCAAGCCATGATTTTTCAACTTCTGGCGTCAAGTTGATTTTTGGAGCGATAAAAGATTCTTGTTCAACCAATTTTCCTTCATCAGGGTCGCTGTAAGTGACTTTTTTGTTATGACTTGAACTTCCGCCGCCATTTCCGCTTGAGGACGGATTAACCGAAAATGTAACTGTCTGGCTTCCGATGTTTCCAGAATTGTCGCTTGCATAAACCGTCCAAGTGTTTATTCCATTAACTGAAGTTATGCTGAAAGTTCCAGAGCATGCGACTGCTGTTGAATTTGTAACTCCCAAATCTGTTGAATACCAGCATTGGAATAAGTTTGATTCTGGGTCAACTGCAGTGTAAGTCAATTGTGTTCTTGGGCTTGTGAATGCAGTGTTAGTAGGTGAAAGGATTGTAACGATTGGGGCATTTGTGTCGGCAGGGGGCGGAACTATTGTATCCAAAACTGTAAGTGTGTAAACTTGATTGTCAAATCCACCATTTCCATCTGCTACTGTAACCACAACATTGTAATTTTGATTTCCGGTTACTATTGGGGCAGTTCCGGTTATAACTCCCGTAGTTGGATTTATTGAAAATCCAAGAGGGTTTGTTGAAAGTGAATATGTTAATGTGTCCATGTCAACATCAAATCCGTCAGCGTCGTATGAATATGCTACTCCTTCATTAACTGTAAGAACTGGAACGCTTGTGAAAACTGGCGCGTTATTTACTGGAACTGCTGAAACTGTTAAATTCAAGTCAAGAACAACTCCATTAACTGTAAGTCTTAAAACATGATTTCCAACTCCACCGTATTCTGTTTGTGATATTGAGTAATCTCCTTGACTTCCAACTCCGAATTCATTGAAGTTTCGTGAAGATTGAAAAACATCTGCTATTGGAACAATAGTTCCGTTTTGTAATATTAAATCTGCTTTGACATTTAATGAACTTCCAAGAGCCAATCCGTAAACATTGAATGCAACATTTGTTCCATCGTTAACAGTAAGTGAGTTTGTAGTTGGAAGATTGTCAAACCATATTCCTGCAACAACATTTCCAGAACTTTTTTCAAGAGCTGAAACGAATGAAGTCAAAACTAGCAAAAGAACTATTCCTGTTAAAATGCTTTTTACAAAGTTTTTTTCCATGTTATTTACCAAGTGAATCTGATTCCGCCAGTAACGTAAACGTTTTGTCCCTCGGCGAATTTTGCTGTTGCTTCAAGTCCGACATTATCCCAAGGTTGAACTCCTGCGCCAATTCCAAGAACAAGAACATTTTCCTTCTTTTTGTTTCCCTTAAGGTTTTTTGAAGCACGTTGAGTGCTCAACACATTTCCAAAATTGTCTGTGAATGTTACGTCGCTTGAAAGTGATTTCTTTTCAAGTGTTTCTTTTTCTGTTATTCCAATTGTTGCAGAAACGAATGGGTTTCCTGGCAATCCCTTAAGTATGTATTCTCCTCTTGCTCCAACTTCTATGTTGTCAAGTGAAGTTTCAGTTGTAGTGTTTTCTCTGTCAACTCTTTCTCTGTGAACTCCGGGTCCAACAAGTTCTCTTGCAACAAGAGTTTTCTTTGAATCTTTTTCAACAGTTGATTGTGAATTGTTTCTGAATTGAACATAAGGTCCAAGTCTGAAATTTTCTCCAACTTTGAAATCAACTGAACCATTAAGTCCTTCAGTTGTCATTCCGATGGAGAATCTCATTGGCTTTTCAGATGGTTTTACGGGTGTTTTTTCAACAGATTTTTCAACACCAGATTTTGAAGGATCAACATATTCTTCTCTTCCAGATTGCTCTGCAAGAACCATTTCATTATATCTTCTTCCTTCGTCGGCAACATATTGGTTTGTTGCACCAATTCCGCCATTAATTATTGCATCTGAAGCGACATACGGAACAACTTTTTCAATAGCTCTTTGAGGTTGAACAGGTGCTTGAGGTTTTTTGGCTTCAGCAGGTTTTTGTGCCGGCGCTTTTTTTACTGTAACTTTTTGAACTTTAACGGGGGTAATATTAACATTTTGCAAAAGTTTCTTACTTGTCATAGTTTGAAAGAAATACCAATTTCCGCCATTTTTCTGAAGGTGATTTACCGCGTATTTATCTCCCCCAACTTTGTAGCAATCTTCAACGCCTTTGTTTATAGAACATTCATAAGTAGCTTTCATTCTGCCTTTTTTTCCGTCGTAATGAATGTCTGCTTTTTCGGCATAAGCGCTTGAAACACCGATGGTAGCCAAAGCCAATGCTCCGATTCCCAATCTTTTGATTAAGTTATTCATAATTTCTCCACCAAAAACCCATTTATAAATCCTTTCTTTTTGTTGCTATTATATAGTTACAAAGAAAAACAGGCTGTATAAGACAGGTTATCCAAATTTAGTTTTCTTTTACATTGTGCTTCAATTTTTTCAGAAAAAATTGAAAGATGCGCGAGCCGAGAGTCGAACTCGGGTCACTTCGTTGGCAACGAAATATATTAACCGCTATACTACTCGCGCATAAAGACAACCATATGGTTTTCTTTATCAAACTTTCCCTTAAAAAAATATTGGTATAAAAATATTTAGAATTTAATTTCATCCTTCCACGGATGAACTAATTTAGTTTTCTTTTACATTGTAGCTTTTCTTTTTCTAAAAGAAAAACCCATCATTTAAAGCATATGTCGCAGTCTTTTCCAAGGCTTTTGTCCTGGCTCAAATGTATTCCGCAGATTGTCTTGGATTTTCTTAATGAAACGGAAAGCTTGTAAATATTTTCAGTCACGTCACCCGGGTTTTTGATTATTTCTCCGGCGATTTTTTTTATTGAATTCATTTCTTCCTTGGAGAATTTTATTTCATTTCCCCTCTTCAAATTTATGTATTGTGAAATCGCCGCGTCGGTTATTCCGAGAATTTCCGCGGCTTTTTTCTGGTTCAATCCGTAATCTTTTATGAAGCTTATTGCGAGTTCTCTTCTCAACGCCGGAATTAAATACCAGACTTCAATTTCCTGAGGCATTATCTTTGACATGTTCAATTAACGATTGCTAATTATTTAAGCTTTTACAATTCTTTTCAATTTTGCAAATGCCTTTTTCGGATTTTCGCTATTTTGAATGTATGAACCGACGACAAATCTGCTTGCTCCGGCTTTCATGGCTTTGGATATTATTTTGTCGTTGACTCCGCCGTCAACTTCTATTTCCAAACCGGGCTTTAGTTTTTTCAACTGTCTTATTTTATCAATAACTTTTGGTTTGAATTTTGCCCCGTATTTCCCCGGCTTTACCATAAGCGCGAGAACATAATCAATTTCATCCAAGTGAATTTTTAATCTATTTATTTTTGTCTCGGGATTTAAGGCTACCCCGACTTTTCTCTTTTTGTTTTTTATAAAACCAATAAGTTTGTCTGGATTTTTAGTTGATTCCAAATGAAATGCTATTGAATCAAATTTCATCCAGTTTTTTTCAATCCATTTTTCAGGATTGCGAATCATAAGATGCGCTTCATATTTTTTATTTTTTGGAAGTTTGAAATGAAACATTGAGCATTTATTTTTGACGAATTTGCCGTCCATAACGTCAAGCTGATAAAATCCGGAATTTACTTTTCCCATTCTTTCTTCAAGTTCTTTTTGAGAATTTGCAATTATTGACGGAATCACCATCCTTTTCATAAAATGTAAAACAATACAAAATTTATAAAACTAACTTACTTTAATTTTGAAAGAGGTTGAGTAAATGAGAGTTGCAATAAACGGTTTTGGAAGAATAGGTGAAAACATATTCAGAATTGCCATAGACAAGAAGATAAATGTCGTAGCTATAAACGATCCGCACGGAATTGAAGACGCGGAATATTTGTTGAAATACGATTCTGTTTATGGAAAATACAAGGGAAAAGTTTCAGTTAAGGGGAATTATCTTGTTGTAAATGGAAAGAAAATTCTTGTGATTTCTGAAAGAGAAATTGAAAAATTGCCTTGGAAAAAATTAGGGATTGATGTTGTTGTTGAATCAACGGGGGCGTTTACAAAACGCGCAGATGCATTGAAACATATTTCCTCGGGCGCGAAAAAAGTAATTGTAACGGCGCCTATGAAGGACAAACCCGACGTAACTATTGTTCCGGGTGTGAACTCAAATAATTTGAAAAAAAATCACAAGTTAATTTCCGTGGCTTCTTGCACGACAAATTGCGCTGCCGCTGTTGCAAAAGTCTTGAACGATAATTTCGGAATAAAATGGGCTTTGATGTCAACAATTCATGCTTCAACTTCAAGCCAAGATGTTGTTGATTCATCAAGCGATAGCAATAGAAGAAAGGGACGAGCCGCGTTGAATAATATAATTCCGACTTCAACGGGCGCTTCAGAAGCGGTTACAGAAGTTTTGCCGGAACTGAAGGGAAAAATGAAAGCTCTCGCGATGAGAGTTCCGGTTATCGACGGCTCAATTATAGATTTTAATGCCGAATTAAAAAAACCATTTGACGAGAAAAAAATAAATTCTGCTTTCAAAAAAGCGTCAAAATCAAACATGAAAGATATAATTGAATATTCCGAAGAAGAACTGGTTTCATCAGATATTATTGGGAATTCACATTCTGCGGTTTTTGATTCAAGGCTCACTGAAGCCAGAGGAAATCTTGTCAAAGTTCTGGCTTGGTATGACAATGAATACGGATATTCTTCCCGTGTTGTTGATGTTGTTAAAATGCTCGGGAAAATGTAGAATGACTCTCCAATCAATTCGCCAACTGAAAAACCTCGCAGGAAAAAAAATTATTCTCCGCGTTGATTTGAATTGCGATGTTCGCAAAGGAAAAATTGTAGAATCCGAAAGAATAAAAGAACACGCAAGAACGATAAAATTTCTTCAAGACAAAAAAGCGAAGATTGTGATTCTCGCTCAT
>ERZ1292632.205-Hain-H43-01um-R2-205-length-62160-cov-8_pt3 | contig 13561 bp, 15 predicted proteins | sample MGYA00564407_ERZ1292632 | MGnify/ENA primary metagenome ERZ1292632 (study PRJEB36523, sample SAMEA6512637) | groundwater metagenome | collected 2019-01-08 | study: AquaDiva: Metagenomics assemblies of 32 groundwater samples
GGTTCTTCTTTTGGAACTTCCACGGGTTCCGGTTCACTCTCTTTCGCTTCTTCTTTCGGAGTATCCTCCGATGGAGTTGTTGAAAGCGGCTCCTCATCAGCAGCAATAACGTTTTGCTGTGATGCGAGGATACCAAACACTCCTGGTGTTCCGATTGGTTGAAGCACCAATGTCAAAACAACCAACGTATTAAAAAACTTCCCAAGAAACTTTACTACCTTCTTCTTCGTCACCCGTATTTGCGTCTTCATATAAAGAAAACTAAAGAATAAAAAGCGAAAGATACATATAGAAGAGCAAAAGTTTGCTCCGCGGAGAAAAGTACCGCATTTAATAAAGGACTTCATTTCAGACTATTCCTGTTACCCCCCTACTGTCAAGCAGGTAAGTTTTGGAAAGAGAGCCTTATTTCAGTAACAAGCAACAAAAAACAAGGCTTTCGCCTTGTCCTCTAAATAGACTATTCAATTAATCCCCTTTTTATATTATTTTTGTAGCTGTTTTATGGAAGAGATTGTGGCCCGAATGAGCCTTTTCGAGAGTATTCTCGATGGGGTTCTCTTTTTTTGCAGTAGGAGAGAGATGGAGATATGCCTGAGACAGAAAGACGAGAGGAGGCATAATCAGGGAGAAAGCGATCAAAATGAGCATGACAATTATAGCCATATCCAGGATCCGAGTGTCCTGTATAGCAAGCGGAGAAACACTTTCAAAGGAAATAGGGGCCACATTCATATTGGTATCCAATACTGGGGAAGCTACTGGAGAAACCAGAGGAGCAGGAGCCACTTCCGTCTCGGCTGCCTTCACAGCTGGCGTACTCACTGCTACTGGATGAAGTGGGGATCCAAAGAGCTCTACCGTAACCAAGGATGATTCTCCATCAATCTTTCCTTCTACAACCGCAACACCGATTTCTTTGTAGTTCCCGTTGAGAATATTGTCGCGATGACTCGAACTTTTCATCCACGCGGTGTGCTGATCTTTGGCACTTGTATAATTGATCGCAAGATTTTCTCCGGCGTATTTATATTCGTATCCTTCTTTCTTCATCCAATACCAAGGGTTCACACCTTTTGGAGAAGTATGTGCAAAGTAATCATTCTCGATCATGTCCTTGGCCTTCGCCTTGGCTGCTCGAGACAATGTTTCATTTTCAGTCAGTGGTGCCAGATTGGAATTAGCTCGTGCTTTGTTGGCAAGCGTAATAACTTCGCTTGTAGAAATGCCGCTAGCCTCCACTATCGAGAGAAACCCAAACGAAAGCAAGAAACCTACTGCCAAGAGAGGCAGGATAACAGAAAGATGTTTCGGTAGTATGTTTTTGTTTTGTTTGTGCATATTTGAGAGAAAATCTCGAGAAAAAAAGCAAAACGGGCTTTCACCCGTTTTGCTCTTCTCTGGCTCTTTCAAGCCTTTACCTACCTATTATAGCAGACTTTTTGGCTTTTGTCCAGGCTTTTAATGCACCTGGCGTGAATAGTATCCAACATCGGCAATCCACTTCTTTACGCTTTTACCGCTGTGGCCATCACAACTCCAACCACACTTCCAAACGATCAGTTCTTCGGCTGTATCGAAATGATATTCATCTACAAATGTATTGAGGCGTGCCGATACAACTTGCACGGCTTCTTCACGACTTCCGAAACAACCATGTCCCATAGCTGTCCCCCGTGTTCCTTCGCCACGGTATCCCCAATAGTTAAAACAGTCATCTCCATTCGGAAGGCGCGGTACACGCTTTCCCCAATTACTTTCTTTCTTCGCAATACCCACAAGGAAAGATGCTGTCGTTTTATTTTGTTGAATAATATACGGTGTCATTTCTTCCATGGGAGATCCGTTGATCAATTTCCCGACGCTTGTTTGGAGTCGAGCCTGACCCAATGTCATCGTTGGTTCAATAACACGAACAGAGGCTACCTGATAACTGGATCCATACAACAAACCCGCTACCAAAAAACCAACGGAAAGAAAGGTTCCATAAAAAACATTGTATGATACCTTCGCCGAAGAGAGCCCCTCGAAAGAAGGTAGAGTAATCTTTGGAAGTTTCAAGCGGTTCTTTTTGTTTTTTGTCGCAGTCATTTGAGAGAAAAATGGCTTAGTAAAAGAAAAAACGGGCACCCTGTGGCACCCGTTTTCTTCAGTTCTATACCCATTATAGCACCTTTCGGACTAAATATCAAGTGAGAGTCCGATCTCTTCAAGGAATCGTTTCTTGGCTTTCGTATCAAGCACGCGAGCCTGTCCTGGTTTAAGACTTCCTAAGTGAAGACCCATCACGCGAACGCGAAGCAATTTTTCAACAGTAAGATTGGCAGCGGCAAGCATACGACGAATCTGATGTTTCTTACCTTCTGTCAAAACAATATTCAAAGTATGCCCATTGATCACGGTTACTTTCTTTGCGGTAAGCATTTCACCTTCACTTTCAATTCCCTTTTCCATCAGTGGCTGTACAAAGGTCAGAATTCTTTCTCGTACCATAACGATATATTCTTTTTCGTGCGCGTGACGAGGATGAAGCAATCGATCTGTAACACGGCCATCATCCGTCAAAAGGATTAATCCTTCGGAAGACTTATCCAGGCGTCCCATAGGAGTGAGGTTTGGAAAACCAGACACATCCTGGATAGATTTCTGACCTTCCTCCGGAAGACTTGTAACGATACCGCGAGGCTTGTAGTAGGCAACGTATGAAAATTCACCGCTTGCTTCTTTCTTGCTCTCAAAAACCTCTACCAAATCTTCTTCGCTCATGAGTCGATCTCCAAGCACAGCTTTCTTTCCATTGAGCTTTACTTTGCCAGCTTTAATAATCTCATCAGCTCTGCGACGAGTAGCAACGCCTTTCAATGCCAAATAGCGATTGAGGCGAATAGGAAATGTAATAGCTTCTTCTTTCATAGTTGTATTCTCGAAACACGTATCAAAATTATTTTCACCAGATGTCAGTATAAAAAATGAGTGGGTGCCCTGGAACGTTACCAGAGCACCCAAACTCGAGATCTTCTTCGTCCCCTACCCTTAGCGGGCGGGGACGGGGATGGAGTGACGCCGACGGAGCATCACCCCAGTCAGGCCGAAGCCCAAGATGAGGAACGCCCAGGTGGCGGGTTCCGGGACCGCAGCCGGGCCTTGGATGGTCACGGCGCCGAGACGGTTGGGACCGTAGGGGGCGCCGCCGGCCACGGAGTAGCCGAGGGACTGCGAGAGGCGCAGGGTGACGAAGTCGCCGAACGAGGGGAATTCCTGTCCACCGTAGTAGGTGAGACCGGGAATCGCACTCGTGAACAGCGCGTTCTGGATCGAGAACTCGAGGGACTTGCCGTCGCCCGAAAGAGCGTAGGAAAGGCCAGCGAGTGGACCCGAATAGCCGGCGATGCCGGGCACGAAGGCGCGATCGTTCGTGATCTCGAAGCCGAGGTCCGAGCCGTTGTTGTTGGCCGGATCGAGGTCGAAGTAGAGATTGGCGAACGGAAGACCCGAGACACGGTCGCCCAAGAGGAGGCCGTAGACCGCGCTGGCGTCCGAAGCCAAGAAGATGGCGTAGGCCGCGGCGTGGTTGGTGTTTCCCGGAGCAGCGAAGTTGCCCAGAGGCGCACCCGGGTCATAGCTGACCAGGGACTTCGGCGCGCCATAGGCCACGTCATAGAGGCCGTCGAGGGTGATCGCAGAGGCGGGGCTCGAAAGGAGCGCCGCCAGAGCCAGACCCGCGAGACCAGTGGTAAAAAAGGACTTCATCTGTAGGGATCTCCCGATGATAAAAACCTCGTGACTGAGGTCTTTTCCAGACGTACGTATTATACGGAAATTTGAAAAAAAGTCAAGTATCAAAGAAGAATTCTTTTTTATAATAAGAAAGCGAAATAACTTAAAGAAAAAGCATGTATATAAAAAAGGTGGGCGCCCGAGGAATTTTCCAAGGGCGCCCTTCTAAAGGCCTAAAAGGCTAAGTTGTCTTGATCTCTCGTTCTACGCGAGAGACGTCACTTGCTTCCGGCGACGGAGCATGGCGCCCGCACCGCCGAAGCCGAGGAGCATCAGCGCCCAGGTGGCGGGTTCGGGAACGGCGGCCGTCGCTTCGAAGTTGTAGAGACTGCTGTCGCCGTTCGTGAACCCGACGCGGAGATTGTCCGCGTACCCCTTGTAGCCGGCGCTGGCCGAACTGCCTTGTCCGCGGCTGATCGCCGAGACGTAGGCGGAGTCCGAGAAGTACTGGTCGGTCCAGTCGCTGATCGAAAGGTTCACTTGCGAACCACCGTCCAGCGTCACACCCGAACCAGACACGAAACGCCAGAAGACGGCGTCGAGGCTGGTCGTCACCCAGGTGCCAGCGGCCGCGAACGGACCGTTGTAGACCTGCTCGAAGATCAGCTCGCTGCGTTGGGCGCCGTCCCAGACGTGAAGACGCACCGCCGGCGAGTAGTCCGTCCGGCTGGAGGCCGGGTCGATCATGTAGTCGAACGAGAGGTTCTCGACGTCGTTCAGCAGGAAGAGGTTCGAAGCCGGGTTGTACTGGTTGCCCAGAATGAACCGACTGCGATCCCCCGACAGCTCCAACGAGCCATTGCCGCTCCGCGGCGCCGTGCTCGTGATGACCGCGGAGCCAGTCACGCTGTTCTCACCGGGCGGATTGCTCCAGCCCTGCGGATCCGCCGGCGTCACCACGGTCGTGGTTTCGGCGGCGATGACCGACGTGGCCATGAGCGAGGCGATCATAGCTACGGTGCAAAATGAAATGTGCTTCATTTAGAGGATAGCTCCCCAATAACATTCAAAAGCCTCGGAAGTGAGGCTTTTTTCAGGCTTATACATTATACGGAAATTTGAGAAAAAGTCAAGACTTGTGCTTCTTTTTCCCTTTTTCCTCACGACATTTCTCACACAGACAGCCAGACGAACCGATGTATTCGCTATCGAAATATCCTTTTCCGTAGTTATACGAAATTTCCTCCCCTGCTTTGATATTCTTCTTGGCAACAATAAAAATCCTATCTCGTCTATTGATAGCCTCGCAATTTGGTCGACAAGAATGATTTATGTAGCGCGCGGTGTTCCAGCGTGGACTGCCGTCAATATCCCATTTGGTATTGATATTGAAGATATAGCGATTATCTATATCTGCACTCGTGAGAACACGGTTTCCAATATATTCAATAACGGTTGTTCCCTTCTTGATAGGAAGGGTTGTAAAAAGTCCGAGGCCAGCACTGGAGCGCTTTACCTTGAGTCCCTCTATCTGTTGTGGTATTGGCATCTGTATGAAAAAAATTCTTAAACAAAAAAGCCCTAACGGACTTTCGGAATAAAAGTGTACCAGAGAATATGGATAGGAGCAAGCCCCGTATTACGATTTTGAAACTGCAAGAAAAAATTACACAAACGAGAAAGTAATCCCAAAAAAAAGATCCTCCATTTCAAAATTAAAAGCTAAAACAAAAACATTCTAAATCGTAATACAGGGCAAGAGATAAAATTCGGCAAAGAAAAAACGGCGTGGATACAGTGTATCGTTGCCGTTCTTCCCCCTTTCATGTTGTTTGCGTTGTTGTTCGATCACGCCCTAGAAGTGGTAGCCCAGGCCGACCGAGAACTCGGTGCCACGGCGCGGATCGTTCTTGGCCTTGTCGATGGCATGGAGGCCGGCGACGTTCAGACTGAGACGATCGGTCACGTCGTAGGAGAGATTGACCCCGGCGATGACGATGTTCGGAAGCCCGATGCCATGCTCATAGAGGATGGTGGGCTGGACCGAGAACTTCTCGGTCACCTGGACGTTGTAGTCCGCCGACACCCGCCAGCCGTTTTCGGGCTTGTAGGTGTAGTGCTCGGCGTGGAGGCCGAGATTGCCGACGGTCAGGATCGCCTTGGTGGCGATCAGATCCGGGCCCGGGATGGCGAAGTAGGCCACCAGGACTTCGACAGGCCCCTTCTTGTAGCCGACGGTGCCGTCGAATTCATTGCCATCGTCGGATTCGAGACCGACGCTGGCCCAGCCGTCGACGTAGACGCCGGAGGAGTGGGTCACCCGAGCCATGGGCTGGATGACGACACCCTTGTTGGCGACGTAGAGATCGTCGAAGAGATACTTGTCGTAGACTTCGACGCCGCCGGAGACCTTGAAGTTCGAGGTCGACGGATCAGCGACGGAGGTCTGAGCAAAGGCCGGAGTGGCCAGAACGAGAGCGGAAACCGCGGAAGCGGCAAGCAGGAGAGTTTTCAACTTCTGTATCCTTCTTTGTATGCCCGGAGCGGGCGGTTGGGATAACCGGCATGCCGGGCACAGGTACGCAAACGTATATTTTTAACGAACATAATAGTATAGCAAATAATAGTCATTTTGTCAATAGTAAAAAGCCCTTGTTAGGGCCTTTTTTCCTACTCTACCCCTCTTTTACTTCCCCTGCTCCAGAGCCTGAATAGCCGAACGGTTTCGATGGGCAATCTCATCGCACGCTACAGAAAGGAAGAAGTCGTATTCGTTACGTGGATAACGACCGTAATACTCAAGAAAATCACTCTGAAACGTTCTTTGTTTCAATACTTCTTTGTTGTTTTCAAGAAAACGACTGTATTGCGAAAAAGCATGATCTTCGAAAAGGTAATTTAACTCAAAGGCTTTTCGAGGACTTACGAGATACAACAAAAGCGTCGACAGAAAATAAAAGAAAGAGAAAAGAAGCGGAATAAGCGTGTGCCAAATAAAATTGGATTGCTTATGTGCTTTAGCGAGTTGACTAATAACAACCACATGCATCGTTTCGTTATCTTGTGCTTCGCGTCCAAATCGTGACGTTCGAGAAAGTTCAATCGCTTTTTTCTCATTCATGTAGAAAAAAGTAAGGATCATATAACTCGCCACTTCCCAAGACTGGTACGGAATACGTGCTATCACTTCGATAGCCTTAAATTTACTGTAACTCGGTTCTTTTCCAAAAAAAGTGTTCCCTAAAAAGACAAGGATTCCTCCAAGAAGCCGTGGCAAGAAACTTACTCGGAATCCATCATGAAGCGCCTTATATCTTGCACAGACTTCCGGGTCAGCAAGCGAAGCAATGAGTTCTTCATGCCGTGAATTATGCGCTTTTGTGTCTGTCATAAGGAGAAATGTATTAACGTTTCCTATTCTAACACGTCTTTCTTGGGGTTCTAAGTGCGAGGATCATCTATGTACCACTCTACAATTTCCCCTCCTTTCCTCTCAGTCACTGTGGCTCTGCGTATAAAGCGCTCATTTACTTTTGGAACAAGTGGATAATGGCGACTCGAGTCTAATGCGTCCGCAATACTCCAGAGGTCCGCTTCTTCGATAATCCATCCTGTTCCAAATCGCGTCAGATCGAGTGGACGAGAATACGATACAAGTGTTTTCTCTCCATTTTTATTCAAAAAATATTCATGATAATACGAAAGTGCCAATTCACGAATCGTTCGATAAATCGGATCGCGATACCGAAGGACGATATGATTCGTTTTACTTATCGCTCCCCAATATCCATTTTGCTGAAAGAGCGCAACAACGTGATCATCGTCATCTTCTCGGGAAGTCAGATCTAGAAGAAGTGGTTTCTTTCCCTGTATCCAAAGGGCGGTAGCCGCTACAAGCGCCGCCTCAATACAATGCGCCTTCCTTTCACGCAAAACACGCCGTGGGGACATGTAGGTATCCCCTTGCTTTTCATGATTCATAGGCAACCGATCCAAAAAGTCTTGGATTTTCTGGGGTGTTGAGAGGTTGCGAAGGATTTTTTCTTCTTTCTCGGAAAGTCCAAACATAAATAAAAAAGTATATCTAAGAAAAGTATATCATTAAAGCCTTTTGCAGAAAGAGTATTTTCTGCTAGAAATAAGATACTTTATATACTCCCTTTATGGACTCTTTCTTCAGTCGATCCTCTCTTCTCATTTTTTGTGTCTGGAGCGCCATTATCATTGCGTTCTTCATTGCAATTTTTGAGAAGCAATGGCCTGTAGCCGGACTGGCATTTGCCGCGTTCCTTCTTACCCTTGTCCCATTCTTCGTAGAGGACAAGCTCGACATCAATATTCCTGATAGCTTCTTAGCAACGATCGGTCTCTTTATCTACGCTACTCTCATACTCGGAGAATCTTCGGACTTTTATGAAAAATTTTGGTGGTGGGATACTATTCTTCATATAGGATCATCAGCAGGGTTTGGAATCATTGGATTTGTTATTCTCCTTCTCCTCCTCCAAGGAAAAAAATTAGAAGCCTCTGCAGGACTTATTGGATTTTTTTCTTTCACATTTGCCGTTGCCTTTGGTGCTCTTTGGGAGATATGGGAATTCACACTCGATCAAACACTGGGACTCAATACGCAAAAATCAGGTCTTCCTGATACCATGGGTGACCTGATTGTAGACAGCGCAAGCGCCTTTGTTGTAGCGCTTTCCGGGTATATCTATTTAAAATACGGGAAAAAAGTTCTCTTTGTCGGCGTTATCAATGAAGCTTTCCGGAAAAATGCAGCTACCTTTCGAGCAAAATTCCCCAAAGAAGCTAAGAAGAATGCTCCTGAAAATGTTATACTACAAAAGTAATCATTTCTCACAAAATATATGAAAGACAAAGCTACCTTACTCGCTATCTGTGCCCTCATTCTTGGTGTGGCTATTGGCTACCTTGTCGGTGTCCAACGCAGTGCTCAACTCGAAAAAACAGAAACTCCTTTGGTAATGGATATGAACAGCCATCAAATGGCTGATGGAACCACTATGTCCAACACTACTATGAACATGGGAGATACCATGGGAAGCATGATGTCTGGACTTGCTGGTAAAACCGGAGATGCTTTTGATAAGGCCTTCCTCGAAGAAATGATTGTGCACCATGAAGGTGCTGTCGACATGGCAAAAGCCGCGCTTGCAGATGCCAAGCATGATGAAATCAAAAAGATGGGAACAGATATCATCAATGCTCAAACAAAAGAAATTAGCCAGATGAAGGAATGGCTCTCAACCTGGTATCCAGAAACCAAGTAAAAATCTTCCTACAAAAAAAGCTCCTTCGGGAGCTTTTTTTCTTAGAGAAAGTCTTCGGCTACTCTATTCTGACAAGAACGCTGTATATTTTTATCCACAATATCATCGCAACGGGGAAGGTTTTGGTTTTTCACAGCCTCATCCTTGATACACATATCCCGAGAAATACCCGTCTTTTCATTGCAATCCCCTCCCGAAGAAGCGACGCCAGATTCCAAAGATAACCCACAGACTGATTTACAATACGAAAGCTTTTCTGTATCTCCTGTATACATTTCACATTCATTCGCACAGTCTGCCGGAGTAATATCCATATACGCTGAACCGGATTCTTGAGTTGCCTCCACGGGAAGCTTTTGTTCATCATCAAAAATATCGCCCTCTTCTGATTCCTGAGAAAACACCTCTTCCGGAGTCCCTTGCTCCAAAACCTGTATTCGGGCATTTTCTTTTTCACGATACGAAAAAAGGAGGAACAATCCTCCTCCTATCAAAAGAATAGCCAGAATAACAAAGATGGAAATCAAAAACTTTTTCATACTCTGAAACCTTAGTACCCTCGAGCCACAGCTACGCTCGAGTAGTAATGCTGGAGAATTTGATCATAGGTGCTGTTGTCATATTTTGCCATACGCACGGCACCGTTGGCAGAAAGTCCCACCATATGGTTTCCTCTTGCTGCAAGTTCGCATGTATTCAAAGTTTCATTCTTTCCGCGAGGATCAGGAACCGAGTTAAGCCATGGGTAGATCTTGGATGGGCTCGAGCTTGAACTCTTGTCACAGGCATGTCCCCAATGACCATCTTCGAAACGACGTGTCTTCCCGTCAGTCCAGGAACTGTATGGCGTAAGAGCTACCTCTCCCTGGTACAGGATCAACTTCCCTTCGGTAGCCAGTGCTGCTTCTCGAATATCCGTATGTGTTACCTCCCAATCATATCCGCGATAAATCTGGCTTCCAGAAGTTGCATCGACTTTAAATCCTTGATCAGCATATTTGGTACTCCACTGAATTTTCCAATATCCATAGGTACGGAAAATAGTCGTCATCACACGATTATACTGGCTTGGGCCAGTACCCGTAATTTCTCCCATTCCCCACACATAGTGCTCCAAAGGAAGGCGATTAATAACCCAGACACGATCACCGTCCGCTACCGGTGAATCATAGTAACGAAGCCGAATAGAGCCACGATAGCGATCAAAAGCTGTGTCTGGACGACTAATATCAAAGACAATATCGTTTTCATACTGATCATCTGAGACGAAACGTACTTCTTTGGACACGATATCGATATCTACATCCGTAGTAGAATAATACACACGGAAATTACGGTCATCTCCACCAAGATATTTCACACGAACTTTTGTATCAGCAGGAATCTCACCAACAACTTTGTTTTTCCGATCCTTTACTTTGAACGGACGATTCGCCTTGATACTAAATGAAGCATCTTTCAAATCACGAGGGATGTATGTATAAAGTCCGACAGCGATATCTGGCCCAAGCTTTGAAACAACCTCTTCAGTTATACTTTCCGTTACCAAGCCTTGAGCCAAAGCCGCAACGTAACGATCATATCCTGCCTTATATTCCTCCGTTCCATATTCTCGATATGAGTCGTATTCTGGCTTATCATAGCGGGCATTGTCTGAATACCCGGCGTACTGCTTCGAGGCAAAATACTCAGCTTTCAAAGCTCCGTAGTTGAGATAGTCGCTAGCTCGAGCAGAATAACGAGCATACCGAGTTGGATTTTTTCGGTATTTTTTATAGTCGTTCTTTAATTTTTTGAGAGCTTTCTTTTCAGCTTTCTTATTTTCCCAAGGATACTTTGCGGCAAGCTCCTTGTAACGAAGATACTTTTTGTACAAATCTTTCTTCTCGTATTTCTGATACAAGATATATTTCTTGTAGAGTTCAAAGTCTGCGGCGTAATTTTCAGTTTCTTCGACAGACACAACTTCCTCTGCTGGATCAGGGGTAACAGCGATAAAGTTCGCCGTAACACTCATATCAACCAAAACTGCGAGATCAGTACGTGGATTTGTTACGAGTCCATCACTCCAGTCAGAAAATACATACCCTGTATCAGCAACAGCAGTAACAGGAGTACCATCTGCTCCGCTTTCTACAACCTGAAGAGCTGTTCCGGTAAGAGAACCATTTACTCCGGCACTATATGAGAGGGTATAGGAAAGAGGTGCCTCTACGACTGGTTCGATCACTGGCTCAATCGGAGTGTCAGCAGGAGGAACAACAGGGGTATCAAGAGGAAGGACAGTCTCCTCGACTATTGGAGTTGGTTCTTCCACTGGTACAGCAGGAACTTCTTGTGCCAAAACAGGAGAAACTGCAAAAAAGAAGACAAAAGAAAGCACAGAGGCCTTCTTGGTAATACGTATGAAATGACGAAAAAATGCTTTAGACATCAAGTTTTTCTGTTTGTTTTCCTCCATTATAGCATATTTTTTCCTTTCTTTCCACCCCCCAAAGAGGTAAGTAGAAGATATTTCTTCGAAAAAATATTTTTAACGCAACAATTGAAGTGCGTTACTAAAATATATCGGGATATGAAGAGCATCAGCATTCTCTGGTAACCCAGAAGGGTTAGATTTTTCAAGTACCAACTCTCCCTTTCCCGCTTTCGGTATTTCAAAAGAAAGTGTCAGAAAAAAAGGAACAAACTCTGTTGTCATCCACTCATCCTGCGCTTCTGCAATACCTTGTGCCAAAATATTGCCATCAGTATCTCTCAATTTTACAACAAAACTTCCTTCAAAAAACCATGCGCCCCGGGCCTGTCCTGAAATAACGAGCGGTGAGAGAATACTCTGGTTTGGTCGTGGAGAGGACACCATAATAATATCCATCTTTTCCAACTCATTTCCGATATCCTCTGTGAATGTACGATTATCTTTGGTACGACACACAGGCGGATAGCTCTCTTGAATGATATTCCCTGCCTCGAAACATTCTTCGTAATTGGTAATAGCAGCTAACTTCTCTTTTGTTTTAAAATCAAGATACACAAACGTCGTCGCTACAACGCTCGCAAGAAGAAGAAAGATAACAATAATGATCCAAAGATGTTTCATACAGATAGTATACCCTGAAGAAAGGATTGACGTAAAAAATAAACGGGTCCCGACAGCAATATTTGCCACCGAGACCCTTAAGTCTTCAGATTGTACCTCATGAATCCGTCGCCACACATTTCCTCGAGCACAATCCTCATTTGTTCTCGTTTCCAGGAGCTTTTCCAACTTGCTTCAATATTCCAAAGCCAAGCCATCTTTTCATGATGCTTCTTTCCGGCATACCAGCGAAGCAAACGCTTCAGGTAATATTCCTGGAGAGGAGTGAGTGCAAGAAGCAAGGCTTCACGAATTAAATCTTCACCATCGACATAGAAATACGGATCAGTGCATTCACGGTGAACGATGGTTTCCCAAAGTCCTGCATGCCTGTTCTCTTTTACTCCCATAGCCGAGAGCATGACCGCATTGTGAAGTGAATCAATATCTGGATTCAATACCGGGAGGCGCTGGTGCCCAAGATCATGAATCACTTGTCGAAGAAGGTAGTCCGTTCCAACGACGTCGCTCACACCAAGATGTCGAGGCCAATCCGGCACCCGATACCCAAGCACAGTTCGCCTGTGCTCTTCCGCCTCTTCTATCGTCTGCGGTTCAGATGCAAGTACATCAATATAGTTCCAGTTCGCAAAATGTGCGAGTGGACTAATCCTCCGATTCTGCTCTTCCCAAGTTCCCGTAAGTGAGAGCCATACCGGGTTGGTGTGCAGGTATTGAGCCGGCGCCGGAATATCCCACGTAAGTCCGGTCCACCTTGGCCACTCCCCTATCTTCTGCTTGAGTTCTTCGTACTGCAGAAAATCTTCTTCTTCGGGACTCGCCTGAAAAAAGATAAGCCACTGCTTCTTACGAAATCGAGGATGGTTACCAATCCGCTCAAAAAATTCCCCGAAAGCAGCGAAGCGATCGATAATAATATCATGCCGAAGCCACGGGGCCCCAAGACGCTTCAAAGAATCCGGATCCGTAATAAGCTCGCGAAGCGTCACGGTACGTTCTTGATCCAGCGAAGCAAGGAATTCCTTGTACTTCTTTTCGAGACTCTCCTGAATATTCAGGAGATCAGCCAGACTTTGCATGGTAAAACTCCTTTCATTTTCAGGGTTTGAATTGTTAAGTAACAAGAAAGTAAACCATCTTTTCTTCTCTTTGTCTATAAAATTGAAAACGGCTGACACTCATTGAGCATCAGCCGCTTTGGTCCCAAAAAGGGGCCAGTCATCCGGAATCCGGAACGTTTTTTCCCCGCCTTTTCTGAGGCGCGGACTGTCAAAATCCCAGGCGCCCTTCTTGAAATACGGACGGGTGTTCGGTGGTCCGCCACATTCCCGATAGACCGGGCAGAGTAGTTGGGATTCGCCATTCCGATGACAGCCAGTGCACTGACGATTCCCGAGAAGCCAGATGGCGTGGGAAAGTTCAAGCGCTGACCAGCCACGCTGATTGACGA
>ERZ1292632.2957-Hain-H43-01um-R2-2957-length-13557-cov-7_pt1 | contig 13557 bp, 11 predicted proteins | sample MGYA00564407_ERZ1292632 | MGnify/ENA primary metagenome ERZ1292632 (study PRJEB36523, sample SAMEA6512637) | groundwater metagenome | collected 2019-01-08 | study: AquaDiva: Metagenomics assemblies of 32 groundwater samples
TCTCAGTCCAGTCCAAGATTTACAGCACCATGGACCTGTCCTTTTACCACGGACCCGAGTATAAGAAATACGTGGACAAATACATCGCGTTCGTAAAGGAGCATGCGAAAGCGTTCGACTACTATGTGACGCTGGACATCATTTTTGACCCCAAACTCACCTGGGAGAGCACCCTGTATCTGGAAAGCTGTGGGTTGAAACCCATGCCGGTGTTTCACTATGGGGAGGATCACAGTTGGTTCAAAAAATACATCGAACGCTACGAGTACGTGGGCGTGGGCGGCCTTGGTCAAACTACAACAAAGGGGAAGTACGTGGATTTTGCCAACAAAACCTTTGGCATGGTGTGTGACAGTAAAGGCGTACCACAAAACAAAATTCATGGCTTCGCAATGGGGGCCTTCGACCTGATGAGGGAGTGGGCGTGGTACTCGGTTGACGCCTCGTCCCCCTTCTTCTTCGCCCGCATGGGCTCCGTCATCTTACCCTCACCTATTATACGAAACGGCAAGGTGGTGGATTGGGATTTCTTCGCTCCCACTAAACCTGTTGCTGTAACTGAACGGCGACGGTTTGCGAAAACCAGCATTGAACAGGTGCCGGCGGTGACGCGGAGAGCCATTCTCCAGTACTTTGAGCTTCTGGGGACCTCAGTCGAAAAACTACAAGATTACACGCCGCGGGACGTGGTTAATCTGTACTTCTTCCTTCGCGCGGCGGCCGAAATTGTGAAGGCACGGGAGGAGCGGACAGGAACCCCCTACCCACTCAAATTCTACGTCTCCGGCAAGCCCAGTGGCGCCACTGCCAAGGTAGGAATTGAAACAGTTTGCAAGGAGTTGGATCGAATGGGAATTGAGGACATGTATTATTTAGGCACTTACTTCATTCCTCTTACAACCAAAGTCATGCTGAAACAAGGAATGTTCAACGGGAGACCCTATGGAAAAGAAAGACCTAGAATTCGCACTCAAGCTGGCCCAACCCTGCCTCCTGTCCGTTGACTTCATTCCCATTCTCTCGCACTACTGCTTCGACGAGGGATTGGTATATGCGTATGATGACGTATCCGCGGTGGTGGTGAGTTGTGACACCGGGTTAAAATGTGCCCTCCGCGGCGATACTTTGCTGGGGTTGGTGGGGTTGGCAGGAGAGACAGTGGAATTAAAACAAGGGAAAGATAAGGTAACACTTTTTTCCGGGCCAGGGAGTCAAGCGGAGCTCCCATGCCTATCCCCTAAGGACTTCCTGTTTCAGTACCCTAACCAGGAACCCCACACCCAATTCACTCTCAGCGAGGACATTATCAAGGGGTTCACGTTATGCGGGGCCTGTGTGGGGAAGGACCCACGGAAGCCAGAATTTACTGGGGTGACATTAAAGTTAGGAAAGGACACCACATTCTACGCCTCTGATAATACCTCTATCGTAGTATATCAACCGGGGAAGCCGATCGGGAAACAATCAACAACGGTTATTATCCCCAAGTCGGTATGTGATCAAATACTGGCCACCACTACGGCGTTGGAATCGAAGTTGGAGGAGGTGTCGGTGGCTATTACCGACGAATTTATCATTGTCCAGTATGAAAAGGCCGTGCCCAACGTCACCATCGTCGGCAAACTCCTGTTAGCAAAGCCGGCAAAGTTTGATAAAATCATCGAGTCCTGTGAAACTGACAATCCGGAGTTCACGATCCCCGAAGGATTTGCCAACGCAGTCGCGAAGGTGGTGTTGGTAATTGCTAAAGAACTTCAGCAGGACTGCGTGATAACAACGAGCAAACGACGGATCTCAGTACAAGGCGAAGGGAGTTTGGGCAAAGCAGAAACCCAGTTCGATGCCGGCAAGGAAGCTACCTTGCATGACGTAACAGTCCGCTGCTCCCCCGAACACCTGACCAAGATGCTCTCGAGCGTGTCACACATAGTGGTGGACGAAAAAGTCGTTCGCATGCGTGGTGATAAGCTCACCTACTACGTCGCACCGAGAGCATAGAAATATGTGGAAGAAGGAACAGATTGGGAAGGCAGTCTTGTACCTAGGGGACTGTAAAGAAATCTTGTCCCAATTAAAATCCGAAAAGCAAACTGTAGCTGCGGTAATTACAGATCCTCCGTATGGTATTGGAAGGAAGTACACTAAGGCCTATAATGACACACATATTGATTACCCAGCTTGGTTGTGGGAGCGGCTTTTGATAGCTGAAGAGTTGTGCTCCCCAGGAAGTCCTGTATTCGTTTTTCAATCCACGTTGAATGTACGCAAATTCTCCAAGTGGTTTCTAAGAGATTGGAGACTGTACATAGCAGCAAAAAACTTTATTCAAATGAGTAAGAATTCTGTGATGACGTACGGCTATGACTGCGTGGTATGTTGGTGGTCTCCTGGAAAACCTTATACTCGTGGCACACGGAACAGAGATTTCTTTTTAAGTAATACAGCAATAGAGGTAAGTAGAACCAAAAACTTATCTAGAGAGCACCCCTACCCCCGTCCATTGGCCCAGATGTATGTTTTTTTAGAACAATGGGTTCGACCCGGAGGTTGTGTTTTAGATCCGTTCATGGGTGGTGGTACCACCTTGGTGGCAGCAGAACAATTGGGGTTATCAAGTATAGGAATCGAAATAGAAGAGAAGTACTTTGATCTAGCTTGCACTCGTGTGCACAACGCTGCAAAATTAGGTTGGTTCTTCTCTAGGTAAAGAAATGGGATTTTTCTTTATTGACAAACCTGTGGGCCCGCGCCGGCCTGCGGGCTCCACGGATGTTTCGGTTCCCCGATCTTCTAAACACCGCGCCCTGCTCACCTCCACCCCGTTAGCTTGTAATAACTGCCCGTTGGACAACGCCTCCCTAGTGCATCCTAAGATGGTGCCAACCGGAGCCGAGAATCCTTTGGTGTATATTATGGGAGAATCACCGGGAAAAGAGGAAGATGAGGAGGGGGTTCAGTTCATCGGCAAAGCTGGCGAAACACTCCGCAGTAAAATCACCGAGGAGAGGCTCACTAAAATCCGGTGGGCCAACGTCATCCGCTGTCGGCCGACTGCTACCGGCGCCAACCGGGAACCATCCCAATTGGAAATCGCCTGTTGCCGCCGGTTGCAAGAGGCGGATATTGCAAGCTCTAAACCTGCCGCAGTATTTGGCTTTGGCAATGTACCACTAGCGTGGATGATTGGTGAGCCTGGTATTCACCAATGGCGTGGTCGCAGGATTCCCTGCCGCATTCGGGGACACACCTTTTGGTACTACCCAATGCTGCATCCCTCCTACATCAACCGCATCCGCAATGATAAAAAGAAAGGGGTGGAATGGGAGGAGGTGTTTACTTGGGACTTGGAACGAGCCTTCCTTGAGGTAGAGACAGGTAAGGAAGAACCCTATGTGGAGGATGCTAAAAAAGATTTCCTTGCAGGCATCATCCCAATTTTAACCTGGAAGTTGGAGGACGTTCACCGCGCGTTCCTAGAAATTCAAGCACTCCCAGACATTGGCTTAGATATTGAAACTAACGGACTGCGTCCCCACGCCAAGGGCGCCAAAATTCTCAGCATGGCCTTTGGCACGTATGAGAAGGTTTACGCTATTCCAATTGCTCACCGACAGTCAAAATGGACGCCCGACCAGCACCGTGAGCTCAACGAAATGATCCATAGCTTTTTGATTAGGTCGGGAAAGAAGTGGTGTCACAAAACGCAGTTTGAGCAGGAGTGGCTGTCCTTTTTTTATGGTGATGACATTCTCTTTGAAACCCTTTGGGGGGACACCCTGGCGCAGGCCTATGTATTGGACGAGAGGGAGGGCAAAGCTCTAGGGGATATGACGCTAATCAACCTTGGCTTTGACCTTAAGAAATACTCCTCCGTGAACGTAGCCAAATTGGATGATGAGCCTTTGGAAGACGTGCTGCTCTACAATGGCCCGGACGCCAAGTACTGTCATGCCATTGCGCTAATACAACAGGAAAAGATCGAGACGGCGGGGTTGACCGCTGTTTATGACATGACCGCTCGTCGGTGCGCCACTCTTGTCCTTACGCAAAAACGGGGCTTGCACGTTAATCCAGCTGAGGTGCAGGGGTGGAACACACAGCTCACCAAGCAAATTGGCAACACTCTTAAAAAGATCCTGGCCCTCCCCGCCATCGAGGAGTGGCAGAAGGTGGAGGGGCGTGAATTCAACCCCACCTCCCCCCATGATCTCATTAACCTCATGCGGGATCATTTGAAAATCCCGGAGGTGCGTAAAGGTGACGGGAGCTACACCACAGATGAGTCTGTGTTGGAGCAGATTCGACATCCAATCGCCCAACTCATCCTTGCCTTACGTGCAGACACTACGTTGCTAACCAGGTACGTAACCCCGTACCTTCCTGGGGGCAAACATATTGCACCAGACGGACTGGTGTATGGTGAGTTCAACCATTTAGTCACCCGTACGGGCCGTCTTGCGTCGAATGATCCCAACTTACAAAATTGGCCGAAGCGCAAAAGCAAGGATATTCGTAATATCATTTGCGCCCCGCCGGGGGAGTGGATTGTATCTTGCGATTACGGACAGATTGAGGCACGTGTCCTTGGCATGGCTAGTCAAGATCATAAATTTTGCAGCCAGCTTTGGACTTCTTTTGATATTCACGCATACTGGGCGGAAAAATTGTTCAAAGCATGCCCGAGATGGGAGGACTACTTAATTGAGGAGTTCAAGCTCGACGCCAAAGATAAAAAGGCGTTATTCAAAACCGGACGGAACGAGGTGAAGAACAATTTTGTCTTCGCTCAATTTTACGGTAGTCATTACGAAGGTTGTGCTGCGATGTTGAATATTCCGTCAAACGTGGGAAGGCGGTTGTCGGAGGAGTTTTGGGCAGATTATACTGGAGTTCGACTATGGCAAGAACGGGGGCACGAGTTCTACCGCAAACACGGGTATGTAGAAACCCTCACAGGGAGACGGCGCCACGCCCCTCTCTCTGCAAATGAGCGGGTGAACAGTCCGATCCAAGGCACCGCGTCGGACATTGTAGTGGACGCGATGGAACGGCTTGCCGTAATTGCGTATGAACAGGGGCGACCACAGTTGCAACCCATCCTCAACGTTCATGATGATTTGACATTCAGGCTACCAGATAAAACATTGGAGGAGGATGTAGCGGACATCGTTCGAGAGATGATTTTTTGTCGGTATAACTTCATCAACGTACCAATCGTGGTAGAGGTGTCTGCAGGGAAGGCTTGGGGGTCTCTGGAAGAACTTCAAGTCTACCGTTCCACCGACTACCCAGATTGGATCGAGCTTTTCGGAGCGCAGAAGCCAACGCATGAAAATCGGACCAAAAATTAAAGACCTCACCCCACTGCATTTGAAGTATCGCCCCAAGTCCCTGGACCAGGTGATCGGACAAAACGCAGTGGTACGGTCCTTGAAACAACAATTGGCGGGGGCCACGCCACACGCTTTCCTGCTCACCGGTCCGAGCGGTTGCGGCAAGACTTCCGTGGCCCGTATCCTTGCTCGGTTAACAAACTGTGACGACGCCAATATCTTGGAAGTGGACGGGGCCACGCATAGTGGGGTGGAGAATATGCGGTCGGTAACGGAGATGGCTCGTTACCGGGGTATTGGGGAACGACCCAACAAATTCATCATCGTGGACGAGGCACACGCACTTAGTAGAAATACCATCCAATCCCTGCTCTTATCTATTGAGGAACCGCCGCCGCATGTTTATTGGGCGCTGTGTACGACGGAGAGCGAAAAAATCCCCACTACTATTAAAACGCGGTGTGCGACGTATGACTTGAAACCAGTGGCGTGGGAAATTATCGCCGACCACCTTGCTACCATTGCCAAAGAGGAGGGGTTGGATATTGCTACCGAGGATTTGTTTGGATTAGTCGCTAGAAGGGCGGAGGGCAGTGTACGCCAAGCCATCCAGTGGCTCTCAATGTTGACTGGGATCAAAGAAAAAGCCGAGATCAACGAGATCCTGGAGACTGCGGAGGGGGAGAGTGAAGTTATTGACATCGCTAAACTACTCGTAGCAGGCCGCGGTATAACTTGGAAAGAGATGATGACAAAGGTCCAGTCCCTAGAGCGAACCAGCCCCGAGTCCGTTCGCATTGTGATTGTCAATTACGTGGGAGCTGCATTGTCTCGTACCACCAGTGAAAAAGAGGCCGTCCGATTGCTTAACCTGCTCCAGTGTTTTGCCTCGCCCTATAACGCGAGTGAAAAACTAGCCCCGCTGTTGCTTTCCCTCGGGCAGGTCCTTTTTAAAGAGGCAGTATGAAACCACAAATTCGTCCCAAAGTTGCCGCTCCATCAGAAGGCCCGGACTTGGAAAGTTTCAAACCCTACCTAAAAATAGATAAGAACGGGTTGGACGAGGCCATGGCAGCCCAAGCCGATCTGTTCTTTCGCGTAGCAGAGGAGTACTCCTTAGCTGTATCCCGAAGGGAGGAGGCGAAGGAAGCGCTCAACACCACGGACGCAGAACTAGGTCAGCAACACCGCACCGCAAAAACAGCAGAGGAGAAGGTAACTGAGGGTCAAATCAAAGACCGTGTTCAAAAGGACCCAAAACACCAAGCGGCCTTCACCCATTACGCTGAACGACGGAAGCGGGCAGAGTTGCTGGGGGCGTTAAAGGAGGCGTTCCAAGAGCGTGGGCGGATGCTGCGAGACTTGGGCCATCTATACGCCACCGGCTACTTCACTGTAACCACTGCCAAAGGCGCGTCCTCCCGTCTCGGGCGCGACGCCCTGGCGGAGGCCCGCGGCCGTACGGAGTAGGGGTATGGGAGGGATTTTGCAAGAGCACCAAGGACTAGTCCTGTTGGTATTGATCTTAGGACCATTTCTTCTGTATTGGATGGTTCGTATTATCAGTTCTGCATGGTACCGGTCCAAACTAGACTTTCTAAGGAGATTTACAAATGATGCTGACCAAAAGCGCAGGGAAGACTAAACCGCAGTTCGCTTACCGAGAGCGTTCCTCGGAGGACATGCAGAACCGCCAGCGCAGTTTTAGTGGGCGGGACTCCTACTTTTCTAACAAAGCGAAATTCTTTGTTCCTAAAGTCGGGTCCAACAAACTTCGAATCCTACCCCCGACGTGGGAGGGGGCAGAGCACTACGGCCTAGACATTTATGTCCACTATGGCATCGGCCCCGACAATGTGGGGTACCTGTGCCTGGATCGGATGGAGGGTGACAAGTGTCCGTTGTGTGAGGCTCGCTTGGAGGCGGACAAGAACGGTGACGAAGACCTGACTAAAGCCCTTCGAGCCACGCGACGCGTTGCTGTCTACGTGGTAGACCGAAACGCGGAGAACGAGGGGCCAAAAGTTTGGGCAATGCCGCAAACGGTGGACAAGGAGATCTGTGCACAGGCGTGGGACAAAGAGTCTGGTGAAGTGTTCGCTCTGGACAATCCCGACGAGGGATATGACGTGTCGTTTGAGCAAGAGGGCACGGGTCCGACTAAGAAATACATTGGCGTTCGACTTGCTCGTCGCGCCTCTCCTGTGTCGGACGAGGACACAGTGGCGGAGGCGTGGCTTCAGCACATTACCGACAACCCCGTCCCTGATATGTTGGTGTTGCATGACTATGATCATATAAAATTGGCCTTTGAGGGCAAAGGCGCAAGGAAGGCGGACCCGGATTCCACCGCCGCCACCACCAAGGGCAAGGCACCCGCTCGTGCCGCTGTGCGAACACCTGCCGCCGCAGAAGCCAAGGCGGAGGTTAGCAGCAGACCACGAATTGGCGCTAAGAAGGTCGTAGCACCACCCCCCAAGGAAGAGCCCACCCTGCCAACGTGGGAGGAGATCCATGAGTTGGATGGCGACGGATTATATGAGATTGCGCAGGCTCGGGGTGTGGATTTTGGCACACAGGAATTCACGTCCTTAGAAGCGTGTCAGGATTGGTTGTGTGAACAGCTGGAGATTACCGAGGAGGAGGAAGTGCCTCCGTCTGCACCCAGTAAAGGGGGTGAGGATACAGGTAGCACCAACCTGCGTGATCGTCTGCGGAAAATGAGCAAAAAGTGACATCACGCCCAGTCATTCGCCGGTCGGAGGCTTCCCGTAACGATGCGGGCGGCCTTTATTTCTCCTCGCCAAAGGCAACCAAAAACTTTATCCCCAGTGGTTGTGTGATGTTGGACTGTGTATTGGGGGGAGGCTGGCCGTTAGGGCGGATCGTAAACATTGTAGGAGATAAAAGTACGGGGAAGACGCTGTTGGCTATAGAGGCGATTGCGAATTTCTTCCTCAAGTACGACGACGGTTGGGTTCGGTACGTAGAGGCAGAGTCCGCGTTTGACCCTGCCTACGCCAAAGCTCTCGGCATTCCCATGGATCAGGTGGAAATGGAACATGGCCTAGACACTGTGGAAGCGGTGTTTGACAATCTGTCAAATACCCGTACTCGCGGCCCTGGGCTCTATATTGTAGACTCCTTAGATGCCCTGTCCGACGAAGCAGAAATGAAACGGGGAATCTCAGATGGTTCATACGGCGCTGCCAAAGCCAAAAAACTCTCGGAGTTATTCCGACGGTTGGTACGACAGGTGGCGCGGCAGAACATCTGTGTAATGATCATCTCCCAAGTACGTGACAATATCGGGGTGACGTTTGGGGAGAAACACACCCGGACGGGGGGAAAGGCGTTGGACTTCTACGCCTCCCAAGTGATTTGGTTAGCGCACTTGAAGTTGCTGAAGCAAACTAAGAATAAAATGGAGCGTCCTGTTGGGGTTCGCGTGAGAGCGAAGTGCAAAAAGAACAAAGTTGGGCTACCATTTAGAGAATGTGAATTTACCATTCGCTTCGGGTACGGCGTGGAGGATACAGAGGCCTCGGAGGAATTCCTGCGGGAAATTGGCTGTTCTATCCCCAAAGAGGCGGTGGCTCTGCGGGAGACCGTTATCCAAGAATGGTACGCCATTGAGAAGAAATTTATCCCAGAAAAACGAAAATATGGTTAATTCCGTTTCCCTCGTGCTAGAGAGGAGTGCGTAAGGGTCATGCGTCCGGGGGCCGGGAAGCAGAAGGGAGGGAATTTTGAACGGGAAATCTGCCGCAAGCTCTCCCTGTGGATTAGCACTGGGACACGGGATGACTTATTTTGGCGCAGCTCACTATCCGGCGGGCGCGCCACGGTGGCGTTTAAGAAAGGCAAAGAGAATCGGACACAGTGTGGTGACATCTCCGCTATCCACCCTCTTGGTGCGCCTTTGCTTGAGCGATACCTCATCTCCTGCAAGTTCTACAACGATTTGAAAATTGAAGGGGCGGTCCTCGTCAACAAAGGCGGCCTTAATGCTTTTTGGGAGGAGTGCGTAACGGAGGCGGCGAGGTATTCAAAACAACCAATCCTGATCTCAAAACAGAACAATACCCCTCCCTTCATTTGTCTAAACGATACCGGGTTCACTGACTTCCAAATAACAGCCCGGCCGCTAGCATGGCTGCCCTCGGCTGGGGGGATGAAGATTTTATGGTTGGACACCTTCCTACAATCCGCAAAGCCCCCGCACCGGTCACGCCCCGTAATTCGGCGTTGAATGCTGCGCTGGTTACCGATCTACACCTAACCGACGCACCGCGGGACGCGTATCGGTGGGCCTTATTTCCCTGGCTTATTGACCTTCTGCGAAAATCCTCGTTTCCCATTTACTACTTAGTTCTACTCGGGGATCTCACAGACGCTAAGGACTCACATAACTCCCGGTTAGTAAATCGGATTGTGGATTGCTTGACCAGTGTCCTGACGCACACCGTTATCCGCCGCCTGTACGTATTACGTGGGAATCACGATGGCGTGGATCCCGCCTGCCCTTATTTTCGCTTCCTACGACACCTCCCCGCCATCCACTACGTGGACACGCAGTGGAGCGAGGATTTGGCAGGGTGCCGTGTTTTGATGCTACCCCACACACGGAATCCGAAGGATGAGTGGCTCCTCGCAGAATTCTCCGAGCCCGATGTTATCTTTATGCACGCCACAGTACAGGGAGCGGTGGCAGAGAATGGGGTGGTCCTGGATGGCGTTCACCACGGCTACTTCACCCACTGTCGCGCGGACATCTACTCCGGGGACGTTCATGTACCACAGCAAGTGGGGAAAGTCCAGTATGTAGGCGCCCCTTATCCCATTCACTTTGGTGACAAGTTCAGCGGCGGCGTCACCTTGTTGCAAAACGGACACTTCCACTCTGCCCCACGGTTTGATACCATCCGACGCCGGTCCTTATCCATACGCTCAGTGGAGGAACTCCGCGGCGCAGGGCTGCGAGCGAAGGACCAGTGTAAGATCTCCCTCACCTTGCCGCGAGCAGAGTATGGGGAGTGGTCCACTCACAAAAAACAGATCACTGCGTGGTGCTCAGATAACGAAGTGGTATTGATGGGGTTAGAGTTAGCACCGCAGGACCCGGTAGCAACTTCTGCGGGGGCTCAGGCTGGCAAACACGCCAGCACCCCCTCCCAGGTGCTCGAGGCCTATTGTCGGGCACACAAGATCAACCCCTCCCTACAAAAGACAGGCCTGTCCTTCCTGGATGGGACAAATTAAGGGGCGGCATGACATGGAAACGGATCGGAATAGGGCCAAGCCGCCGGCTACCCAACCCAACCCCTGCACAGGGGCGCTTATACAGCCCGCGGGGTAACGGATGCGTCTGCGAAGCATCGGGATTCAGGGGTTCCGCAGCTTTACAACGGAACAGGCCTTGGATTTCACCTCTTTACAGCCGGGCCTTTACCATGTGCAAGGCGTCAATCTAACGGAGCCTGCGTTAGAGGCCAACGGGGCCGGGAAGAGTTCATTATTCGAAGCCCCGTACTGGTGTCTTTACGGAAAGACCACCAGAGACCTGCACGGGGACGCAGTGGTGAACTGGCAGGGAAAGGAACGATGCTTTGTCATCACGGAGCTTGACGTACCAGCTGGGCGGCTGGCAGTGCTCCGTGCCCGCAACCCTAACACCTTGGATATCTCCCTCAACGGGGAGGAGCCACGCCCCATTTCCCAGGAGGATTTGGAAACGCTGTTGGGGATGGGGCCGGAGATGTTCCTGTATTCCATTCACTTTGCCCAGTTCGTGCCCGCGTTCGTAGATCTACGGCCAGCGGAACAGATGGCGGTGTATTCCGCGGTGCTGAACTTGGAGGTGTGGGAGGTGGCTAGTGACAGGGCCGCAGCAGCAAACCGAGACTTAGAACCTAAAATCATAGCGGGGCGAGAAACCCTAGCCCGCTTGGAAGGGCAGGCAGAGCAACTTCTTGCAACTGCTTACAAGAAGCAGGAACGGGACTGGGACGTAGCACAAAAGAAGAAGGCCCTGGCCCAGGAAGCCTCTCTCCACGAGGCGAGGGCAGCGGTGGCACAAACCTTGCTGCTAGTGAAGGCAGCGGAAACCGGGGCGGCCGAGTTCAGAGCGCGGCGGGAAGTTGTACAACAAGCGGCCGCGGAGGTGGCTAAGTACGAGCATGAAGAGCGTCGACTAAAACAAGAATTGATCACCCTTCGCAGTAAAAATTACACCAAGTGCCCCACTTGCGGCGCGTCGGTCACGAGGACACACATTCTCAAAGAAATCCAAAACAAAGAAAAGGAGTTCAAAAAGGCCGCGGCGGCCGCTAAGACTGCGGTAACCCTGCATGATGTACGGATGAAAGACATGGTCCAGTTCCAGGATGCGGAGATGGCGTATTCCGAAGCAAAAACAAAAGAGGGGGTGGTGACTGCGGGGGTACAGGCGGCCGTAAAAAGACTTCAGGAACTCCAGCAGGAACCAAACCCCTATACCCAACAACGGGAGGCACAGCAGAAACAGGCCGCCGCGCTAGAACAGGAGATGGGCCACCTTGAAGTCTCCCTTAAGCACTTGTCTACAGCGCAGGCCGCAGCACAGTTCTGGGTCAAAGAGTTCAAAGAGCTCCGCCTGTCCATCATCCAGGAAAGCCTCGCCCAACTGACCGTGGAGACGAACGAGTCCTTATTTCAACTAGGGCTCCCGGACTGGTCAATTGCATTTGACACCGAGCGCGTCACCAAGAGTAAAACAGTGGACAAGAACTTTACCACCCAGGTCCAGGCACCAAACGTGGAGCACGCGGTGCCTTGGAAGGTGTGGAGTGGGGGGGAGAGCCAGCGCCTGCGGCTGGCCGTGGCGCTGGGGTTCAACAACCTGATCTGTTCTCAGCTCGAGGTACAGCCTTCCGTGGAGTTCTTTGATGAGCCAACGCAGTGGCTTTCCTCCACAGGGGTTGAGAGTCTTTTAAGTATTCTGAGCGAAAGAGCTAAACGGTATAGAAAGGTAATTTTATTGGCAGACCATCGTTCTTTTGCCTTTGGTGAGTTTGTTGGAACCATCGAAGTCATTAAGGACAAGAATGGAAGTAGGTTGAACGTCGGGACGGTATAATTACTTCCTGTATGAAAGGCCAAACCAATAGTACCTGATCACCGGCAGGTTAAGTCCGGTGGGGGTAGCGACGCCCAGTTGGAGTGGATGGAAAACTCCACACGTGACTGCGCTGTAGAGTTGACCGGGACTTGCCAGTAAGGAACGCGCAGCAAGGAACGGCAGACGTTAAACGACGGACCGAACCGTCTCTTTATATTAAGATAGGGTATTGCTTGTGTTTGATCCAGATTATCCGTTGCTCAATCGCATGGCCAATTACAACGCGGGGTATGGTACTAAGTACCCCGGGAGTGCCCTGCGGCTGAGCAACGGAATTATTTTTGGTGTCTGGTTTCTAGGTAATAATTATCGCGGCTCCGGATTTTTCGGCGCTTACCCTCCTCAGTACCTCGCTCGTATCGGGCAACTCTTCCCCGATACTCCGACACAGGTACTGCATCTATTCAGTGGGAGCTTGCCTAAAGATAAAGCGTATACGCGGTTCGATTTGGTGCAGAAAGCTGAGGTGCAGGGTGATGCAGAAGAGCTTACCTATTTTCTTCCCAAGTCTGTCTTTGACCTTATCTACGCCGATCCTCCGTACAGCAAGGAGGCGGCGAAGCGTTATGGTACCATCATGCCCAACCGACGTCTAGTATTAGAACAATGTTCGGAAGTACTGCGAGAAGGCGGGTTTGTGGTATGGCTGGACACAGTGTGGCCAATAATTGCCAAGACAAGGCTTCGATTGGTGGGAACGATTGCCCTCCTCCGATCCTGTAATCATGTGGTTAGAACCGCGTTCCTTTTTCAGAAACCAAACAAAGGAGAAAGCCAAAACCGAAATGACTCGACGAGGAAATCATCAAAGCGAAGCATTAGATAGATGAAGTAGTGATGCTGAGTGCGTATCGACGAATTTCGCTCTCGGCGCGCGCACAAGCGGAAAGGAAAGCGATGATAGACAGCAACTCTCGCATTGAGCAACTACGAGCGCAACTCAAGGTTGCGTTACCCGGCTGGCATGATATTGATCCGCTGTGCGACAAACTCAAACACAATCTCGCCGTCGCCACCGATCGTATCGCGGAGCTTGAGAAAGATCGTGGTTCCTTATTGGCGACG
>ERZ1292632.2960-Hain-H43-01um-R2-2960-length-13550-cov-22_pt1 | contig 13550 bp, 15 predicted proteins | sample MGYA00564407_ERZ1292632 | MGnify/ENA primary metagenome ERZ1292632 (study PRJEB36523, sample SAMEA6512637) | groundwater metagenome | collected 2019-01-08 | study: AquaDiva: Metagenomics assemblies of 32 groundwater samples
CCATCGAGTGGCAGGATGGAAGTTCGTTGATTGAAGCCGAAACCGTGGTGCTGACCACGACTGCCGGTGACCGCCTCAACATCAACCTGAAGTATGTCGGTTTTACAGCGGGCGACGCCTGCGTGGCGCCGATCAAGCTGAACGGCTGCACGGGCGGCAGGATCAACGTGGACTTCTACGGCAAAGCCAGTGTGGCAGTCGTGAATTTCGTCACGACGCTATGCACCGATATCGACGTGCGCGGCTATGCCTACAACTCCGGCACGACCGATGGCTCGAAGCTGGTGGTTGACACAATCACGGGATCGCTCTGGTATGCAAACATCTACGACGGAGCGGCTGCTGCCGTGATGTCGGGCGGTTCTGCAACCACTACGCTGTCTTCGGATGACGTGTCCGTGATTGCCGCAACGACCGGAGCAGTAGCTACGGCTGCTGCGACGGGCGCCGTTACCGCAACCGATAACCTGATGGCCTACATCAAGCAGTTGGTCACAATGATGGGGCCGACGGAACTCGATACCGATACGTTAGGTGAAATCCTGGTTGGAACCGCCGGCATTACGACGTTCCCGGCGGCAGCGGCCGCTGCTAACAGCGTCAGTCTCGCCGAAGTCCTGCGCTACATCTCGGAGTATCAGGTGCCGCGCGTGGTCAGCAAAGCCGTTGCGGCATGGGGGACTTCGTTCACCACCGCCGCATCTCCGGTAACGCTGTTCACGGTGACGGGCAACGTCAAGGCCAAGGTGTTCATGGTTATGACCACTGCGGCGACTTCCACTGGCAGCACCGGAACCGTCGCTATCGGCGTGACTGGGAATACCGGTGGCTTCGCGGCGGCATCCACGGCAGACGGCACGAACTTCGCCATCAACACGGTATGGGCAGGCGATACCTCGCCGACCCTGCTCGGCGAGGTCATGAGCAACGGCGCGCTCAACTGGGTGTTGCTGGGTAACGGGGCCGACATTATCGCCACCATCGCCACCAATAACATGACGGCTGGTGCCTCGACGTTCTACTGCGAATACATCCCCCTGGATTCGTCTTCGACGGTAGTGGCGGCGTAATAACCCAGGGCCGGGGAAACCCGGCTCTTTTTTTTGGAGTAGCAAACTATGAAATCTAAGAGGGTGGCATATACGCCGGTAACCGGTACAACCAGCAACATTGCCACAAGCCAGACGCCAGCAGGCGCCGGGAATCTCACGCTCAACGGGGCTCTGGCATCTGGTGGGGCTATCCTCCAACAGGAACTCGCCTACATCATCAGCCAGACCAGCGTCAGCGACGAAACTGGCAAGACGATCCTGATAACAGGGACGAATGCCGACAACGCCGCGCAGACGGAAACCGTTACCTGTGCGAATACCGGCGCCACGGTGGTATCTACCAAGTTCTTCAGATCCATCGCCACGATTTATGTAAGTGCGGCAACTACCGGGGCGATTACGGTCGGCACGCCGAATACCACGCTGTGTGCGGTCAGCCCAACCTATCCGCTCAACATGTACGCGGAAATTACTAGACTGGCAATGGACGTTTCCGGGACGATCAACGTCGGGACCGAGATAGCGTTCGAGCGCCCCAACGATGCCACGGCGCCAACACTCAACTGGATTGCTGCCGGCATATCAGCAGGAACGGCTGATGCCAACGCAACCGCACCCAGCGGATCGGGTGCTGTACGGCTGAAGATCAACACTTACACCAACAGCGCCACCGTGGCCCTGCAAGTCACCCAGACATCACCGACAAGGAGCTAACATGGCCGCCCTCAATGCAGTAGCTACCCGCCCTAACGACAACACGATTCGGCTGACTTGGAGCCCTGTCACGGACTCGGACACCTGCGTGGCATCTTCCGAGCTGGATGGGTATGGGGATCGTTCAATCCATGTGAGCAGCAGCGCGTGGGGCGGGGCTACGATTACCCTCAAAGGCTCCAACGAAGACGTTGGGGCCAACCCAGAGCCCCTGACCGACCCGCTGGCGGTAGCGATTTCCCTGTCAACGGGTAGTGCTACCAAAGTAAAGCAGATCAGCGAATGCACGTTATTCGTGCAGCCTGTCACCACCAGCGGAGTGAATTCATCCGTCAAGATCACCATCTTTGCCCGCAGGGGGAAATAATCATGGATACCAAAAAGACCATCCCCGAGATAGTTGAGGGAATAGACCGACTGAGTCATTTGCTCTGGCCCGTGTTTGCGCTCCAGGAGAAGCTGAAGGAGCTGGGGCCGCTGGAAAACGCAAAGGTCGATGCGGAACGCGCAGCGGTTAATGCGAGGAAACGGCTCGACGAGTTGAACGCGAAAGTAGTGATTGCGAATGACGCTGTGCGCGCCGCCAACACGCTATCTGAGAAGGCGGCAGGCGCCGCCGAAACCGTCGCCGCCAAGGTCGCAGAGAAAAGCGAAGCGGCAAAAGAGGCTACGGAAGTGGCCGCCAGACTTAACGCGGAAGCCATCGTGAACGCGGCCAAGGCGGACGCCGAAGCCTTCAAGCGTGCCCGTCACGCCGAGACCGACAAAGCTGTTGCCGATGCGACCACACGCCGGGACATTGCCCTCGCTCACGAGCGCGATGCCAACAAAGCCGCTGGCGAGGCCGAAGCCAGGCGCGACGCGGCGCAGCGCGAGTTTGCCGATCTGCAATCCAAGATCGATAAAGCCAGGGCCGAAGTCAAGCGGATGCTGGGATGAAACGCGATGGCGAAAACGATGGTGGACTGATATGGTCAATTGGCGTGTTTATTACGGAGATTCTTCAACCTACTCCAACGAGGATGGTCCGCCGGAGTCTGCGCCGTGTTCGCGGGTGATCTGCGTGGCGTTCTACGATGAGGATAACCGCCGCAAGATTTGCCATCAGGCGGACTACTACCTGTGGGGCGACAACCGTTGGTATTCGGCGGACGCGAGCGGCTTCTGGCAGTACATGCAGGAGCCCGGCTGCAAGGTGGTCAAATTCGGGCGCGAGATCGGCGACCTGAAGTATCGTGAGATCATGGGCTTCGCGTTGAATAACGACTTGCCGCTGGCGCGAGGCGCTCCGTGACCTGCCCGGCATCATTCACGCAAGTCACCTTCCGGGGCCGCAACGACGACGGCAACGAGACGACCGCGACGTGGAAGGCCGCTCAGAACGCCAATTGGACGCAGGCTGTTGACACCAACTTTCGCATCCGCTTCGAGATTCAGGAGGGGGCGAACTGCGCCGGCAGCAACAAGGTCTGGCGGCTTCAATACAACCTCGCCAGCGCGGGGTGGGTTAGTGTTTCCTCATCCTCGATTGTCGTCAGAGCATCCGCCTCGCCCAACTTAGCGGACGCCGCGGACCTCACCGACCAGCTTACCGGCGGCACCGGGACGTTCCAAGGTGCTACCGGCTTCGACGAGGCGGCTGGCGCCGCCGGCGGCACATTAATGGATGTAGCGGCATCGGGTCACGCCGAGGCTGAGTTCTGCGTTCAGATACGCTCTGCCGATGTCACCCATGGGCAGACCCTACAGTTACGGATGACGGACAATGGAACTGCACTTGCGGCTTACAGTCAGATGCCTACCATCACTGTCAGCGAGGTTTCGGCTGCCATCACCGGTACGATCACAGCAAGCGTTGTCGAAGCGGACATCGTAGCTGGCGGCAAGACCCTCATCATCACGCTCACCGGAGATACGTGGATAGCAGCAGGGGCCGGATCGTTCGATCTGCAACGACAGAACATCATCAACGGTTGCACTTCGGCGCAATCTGAAACGCTGGGCTGGAATCTCGTTCCAAAGGCTTTGCAAAGCCTTGGCCCGGTGGTCAGAACGAGCGATACCGTTGTCACGATAACCTGGGATGCGTTTGCCACCTACAACATCACGGCGAACGAGACGATCACGGTAACCGTGCCGTCCACTGCTACGGTCGGGGTAAATACTCTTGTCGCCACACCGACGTTCGCAGTTGCATTTACAGCAACTGCAACTGACATCGGAGCGCAGTTCATCATGATCCCTGATGCGATGGGGCTGGATGGTTTCCAACTGCTTCAAAGCGGCGGCGGAGTAAAGGCGTTCTGATATAAAGGAGTTTTAGCGTGGCGACATATGTCACTCCGCGAATCAACACGATCTACATCTTCTACATCAGCTTGGTGTCACAGGCCAACACGAAGATATTTCAGGTCAACCCGACACTGGCGGCTGCTGATTTCAACGTAGCGACCGATGACGGTGCCCCGGCTGCGCTTGGAACAACGCCTGTGATAGATGCTGATTTCACTAGACGAGTCAAGGTCACTCTCTCGGCGGCTGAAATGAACGGCGGCAATGTCACGTTTATCGCTTCCGACAGTGCAGGAGCGGAGTGGTGCGATCTCACTATCAACATTCAGACCACCGCGCGGCAGATTGACGATCTGGCGTATCCCGCTACGAGCGGGCGCAGCATGGTGGTGGATGCGGCGGGCTTGGTCGATTCTCTCACCGTGAAAATGGGACCGACAGCGGCTGGAACGGCGCAGACCGCGCGCGACCTTGGCCTTGCCATTCCGGCGGCGGTAGCAGGAGCTGCCGGCGGGTTGCAAATCGCTGGCAGCAACGCGGCGACGACCTACGCCACGCTGACCGTGACAGGCGCGACGACACATACCGGGGCTACGGTCCATACTGGAAACGTGAGCTACGCCGACGGAATTACTGTAGCGGCACCGAGCACGTTGAACCGTCCCGGTTTCACGACCACCGGCAACGGGACTGGCGACGGATTTATCGCAACGGGCGGAGCCTCTGCCGGTGGCGACGGCATGGCGGCAGTGGCCGGGGGCGGGGTATCGCTTAATGCGACGCTCTCGACGCTCACAACCTACACCGGGAACACGCCGCAGACCGGGGATGCCTTCCTACGAATCGGGTTGGCAGGAGCGAGCTTGACCGATCTGGGCGGCATGTCCACAACGATGAAGGCGCAGGTGCAAACCGAAGCCGAGGACGCGCTGGTCACGCACCGCCTTGACGAACTGCTCAACGCCGACAGCGATATCGACGGCGTAGCGCCTCCCACGGTTGGCAGCGTGTTCCACGAGCTTCTGACCAAGACCGCCGGCAGCTTCACTTACGACCAGACTACGGACAGTCTTGAGGCCGTGCGCGACCGGGGCGATGCGGCCTGGATCACGGCGACCGGCTTTGCTACGAGCGGGCAGGCCACGGCAATTCAAGCGGACACAGACGATATTCAAATCACTGTTGCTGCTATTCTGGTTGATACAGGAACCACCCTGGACGCTGCCATTACCGCCATTCAGGCCGACCTTCCGCAGAGGATCACAAAGAACGTTGCGCTCGCCGCCTTCCCGTTCTTGATGTTGGACAGCACGGATCACGTCACCGGCAAGACAGGGTTGACTATTACGGCAACTCGTAGTATCGACGGCGCAGCATTCGGGGCGACTGCAAACAGCGCAACGGAAATTGCGAACGGCTGGTACAAGATCGACCTTGCGGCCACTGATTTGAATGGCACGACGATCGCACTCAAGTTTACTGGTACTGGTGCCGACCAACAAAATGTGACAATCGTGACTGAACCAACATGATCCTGATCTGGGGTGTGGGCTGGCAAGGCCGCTCGATTTATCAGTGGCGTAATGTCGCCGCCGCTGCCGGTGGCGGCAGTCCTCCGGTAGTCCCGGCAACAAGCGACTGGCTCGTTCGCGCCCGCCAACGAGGCCGGCGCTGAGTTTTCCTAACCATCACAACCCGGCTCAATGCCGGGTTTGTTTTTTCAGGAACGTAGGAGGCAGATATGGCTGTAACCAATAATGTAATGCTCACCGGGGTTGCGCTGCTCGTTGACACGGCGGCCGGATCTACCGCGGTAGTCGCCAAGGCAACAAGCGGCGTTCTCTACGAGTTAGAGTTGGACAACACCGCGAATGGTGCCGCGAGTTACTTCAAAATCTATAACACCGGAACGGTGACCGTGGGTACTACGGTGCCCGATTGGGTGCTCATGGTGCCGGCAAGCGTTTCGCGGACGCTGGCCATTCCCAGCGGGCTGACCTTTGGCACTGCGATTTCATACGCGGCTACCACTACGGGCGGGACTACGGGCTCTACCGCGCCGACTTCAAGCTTTGCCGTGAAGCTCGTATACGTGTAATGGCAACTTCGGGAACATTCTCGACGGACTTCACGGTCGCCGAGTGGGTCGATGAAAGCTTCGAGAGGGTCGGCCTCGATCCTGCCGAACTGACCGTGCGCCACCTGAGAAGCGCGCGACGCTCTCTCAGCCTCATGTTCAGCGAATGGCCGAACAAAGGCGTGAAGCTGTGGACCGTTGACCAGATAACCCTCGACATGGTGAGCGGCACCGCGGCCTACAACACGGCTACCGGCACGATCTGCATACTGGATGCTGTGTTGAGGCGGTCGGGCGTGGACACTCCGATGTTCCCAATGTCGCGCTCCGAGTATGCCGTCATTCCGAACAAGACAACGACAGGGCTTCCGTCTCGCTTTTACCTGGCGAGAACCATCACCACACCTACTGTCACTGTCTGGCCTACTCCTGAAAACAGCACGGACGACATGCTGTATTGGCGGGTGCGACGCCTTGAGGATGTCGGCAACCCGAGTAACACGCTGGACGTAACCAGCCGCTGGTTTGAACCCGTGGCTTCCGGTCTTGCCGCAAAGCTTGCCGTCAAGTTCGCCCCAGACAGGTTAAAAAATCTCTCCGTGCTGGCGGAAGCGTCTTTTGCAGCCGCCCATCGTGAAGAGCGCGAAAGGGTAGATTGCCAGATGACGATGGGGAGAGGCTAAATGACAAAGTATGCAAAGGGATTGCGCGCTTGGGGTCGTTGCGCGAGAAGCGGCAGACGCCTGCTGCTCAAAGACATGGTTCCAGACGGCAATTATCCGGGCCTGATGGTTGACCCGGACTGGCGCGACATCAAGAACGAACAGGAACGTCCGCTTGACGTGAGCGATGCCATTGCCTTACGCCGGCCCGCACCTGATACCGACGACGATTCTCCGGGTGCCGGGTCGTCGCTCGCCACGGCGTTGTTTAGCGGGCAGAACGTATTTGGTGGGGGCACGTAATGGCATCCTCTTATACACTCGCCGCCCTCAAAACCAGCCTCAAAGATTTCGCCGAGGATCAGGGCACAGACTTCTCGGGAAGCCTTGACGACTTAATCAAGCTCGCCGAGGACAAGGTTCTGATCGATATGGACCTGGATATCTTCGATGCCACTGGCAGCATGACGCTTTCCATTGCAACACAGACTTCCTCCGTACCGACTGACTTTCTGAAAGTCAGGTCGATGTTCTACACGTCAGGGACTACCCGGACGTTCATGGAACCACGCACTTACGAATACCTGGTTGACTACTGGCCGAACACCGGTACTACCGGGACGCCATTGTACTGGGCCCCCTATACCCCGACGACTGTTTACGTAGCGCCGCTTCCGAGCGTGGTTCTGACTGCCACGGCTCGCGGCATCAAGCGCCCTGTGTCCGTGGTAACCGATACGGCAGGATCGTGGCTTTCTCTGAATTGTGGAAGTCTGCTGCTGAAAGCCTGCCTGGTTGTGGCCGGACAATTCAACATCGCAGACGAGCGAAATGTCTTATGGAAAACAGAATACCTCGAAGACTTGACGGCACGTCGCATCGAATTCCGGCACTTGCTGCATAAGAACTTCGACCTGCCTGCAATGCCGCAGCCACCGGAACGACGCGGTAGATTTCAAGGAGAATAATTTTGGCCTCAACGTACTCATCGCGCTTGCGCCTCGAACTTCAGGGAGCGGGCGAAAATAATTCGACGTGGGGCACCCTGCTCAACACGGTTATTACGCTGACCGATAGCGCGATTGCCGGCATGGCGACCATCGCCACGACCGGTGGATCGACCACTCTGACCGCAGTCAACGCCGCCGCTGATGAAGCGCGGATGGCGATCGTCAAGGTGACGGGTGCTTTGGTTTCCAATGCAACCCTTGTGATCCCGGCGCAGACTAAGACCTATGTGGTGTGGAACGCGACAACTCTTGCATTTTCGGTCACGATAAAAACATCGGCCGGCACCGGGGTGGTCATTGCTCAAGGCAAGAAGGCGTTTATATTCTGCGACGCCACGGATTGCTTTACAGCGTTTGACGACACGATACTTTCTTCTCCTGTTCTCAACGAGGCCAAGGGCACGGCTGTTGCTTCGGCTGCGACGACCTCTGATATCTGGGCGGTGACCGGAAGCACAGTTCACATTACCGGCACCACCGGCATGACGGGGTTTCCCGCGGCACCGCAAGCCGGTATCTGGCGGAAGCTCGTTTACGACGGTGCCGTGACTTTGACTACCGGCGCGAACTTCATTGTTGCGGGCGGCACACGTACCACGGCGGCTGATGACATCGTGTTTGTCTTCGCCGACACGACGACTAGGTTTTACCTCATCCCGATGATGCCGGGTGCAACAGGTGCCAACCCGACCGCCACCAGCACCGGCGCAGCAGTCAACGGTTCTGCATCGACCTTCATGCGCTCGGACGCGGCTTTCGCAATATCTGATGCTACCGCGACTGTTAAAGGATTGGTGCCCACTCCGCCCAACAACACGACGACGTTTTTACGCGGGGATGCCACATTTGCCGCTGTTCCTGCGGCGACGGCTACTGTTTCCGGCTTGGTTCCCACCCCGCCCAACAACACGACGACATTTCTGCGAGGGGATGCGACGTTTGCCGCTGTCACGTCAAGTGGTATCACCCTCGGCACCCCGGTCGCCTCGACCGGGGGGACTTCGATTGACTTTACCGGACTCCCGACAACCGTAAAGAGTATCACTATTTCCTTTGTAACAGTATCCACTAACGGCACTTCTCCTAAACTAATTCAAATAGGAGATGCGGGAGGCATTGAAACCACTGGTTATCTTAGCCGGAGCTTTAGTGTAATCGCCGCAACAGTAGCGGGAGACAGCGCCAGCACGGGCTATGAATTTTACTCAATAGTTGCCGGTGAGGAAATGTCCGGTAGCATGACTTTAACACTTGAAAATTCAACAGCTAATACCTGGGTTGCAAAAGGGATAGTCGGTAGCGCAGGCGGCTCTCCTGCCGTGTTTGTAAGCGGCGGCAGTAAATCACTTTCCGCCGTTCTTGATCGTGTCCGCATTACGACCCAGAACGGCACTGATACATTCGATTTGGGTGAAATCAACATCGCTTATATATCATAAGGACATCATGTTAATCCGTCATGAAATAAACGTCCAGACTGGCGAGCGCAAGGTAATCGAGTTGACGCCGCAGGAAGTGGCTGACGCGCAAGCGCGAACGGTGGCCGAAGCGGTTGTTAGAGAAGGCGAGCGCAAGGCACTAGCACTTGCCGCGATCATGGAGGAACTAAAGGACGCTGACATCAAGATTATCAGGGCATTGACTGAAGGCGACGCGACGCGCATCGCGGCGCACGTTACGGCGCAGGCTGCGTTGAGGGCGACATTGAAATGACCCACACCCTCACCAATCTCGTTCCCTCGATTCCCGATAATCGGGATTATCTGTATATTCCGCCTACAGGAACGTGGCCGAAGCAACCATCGGTTGATCTACGGTCACTGACGGGGCGCAGACTCAATCAATTTGTAGGTTCCTGCACGGCGGAAGCGACGGTGAATGCTTGCGAATTGCTCAGCGCTAGAGCGAACGTTGTCGATCCGTTGTCAAGATTATTCCTTTATTACAACACGCGGGCGATTGAAAATCGCATCGGTCAAGAAGGCGCGCAGGTGAGGAACGCCTTGCGTTCCGCGCTCCATCACGGCATTTGCGATGATGCGACGTGGCCTAATCTCCGAGACAAGGCGGACGTAGAACCTAACGACGCAGCGAAGGCCGAGGCGCTAACGCAGCGTATGATGCGCTACGAACGTATCTATCATTGGATTGAAGGACCACCTCTTAATCACTGGCGCAAGATCGGCATCGGCATCATGTCCGCTTTAGCCGAGGGGCTTCCGGTGGTGTTTGCATTGCGGTTAGGGCAGAAGTTTTACGATATCAAAGGACCGCTTGAACGACAGAACTATTCCGCCGTAGATGCGTCCAGCAATCCCTATATAGGCAACCATGCGATATGCGCGGTGGGTTATACCGGTGCCCCGCCCTACGGATTGATTTACGAAAACTCTTGGGGAATAGCATGGGGAGAAAACGGTTACGGTTTCATGGGGTGGGGCGTAGTGGCCAGCGACATTCTAGAAGCGTGGCCGATCAGAGGTTTTGCGGGAATGAAAATCCGTCCCGTGCCAGGAATCGTGCTGCGCGAGTTGACGCGCACCTATCTGTCTGTGCGGATCGTGCCACCCGCTCCGGTGACAACGAATATATGGGTCGGAGCGAAGATCGGCGATACGTTGCTGCTCAAACAAAGGGATGAATCTTGGGTGCCATGGGATGGCGTGAGTTATCTGCCTTATCGCAGCAATGCGCTTATCGGAGATGAGATAGACGTAACTGCCGTCAACGACACCGATAACGTGGACCTTGCTCAGTACGCCGGGGCCGATATCTACGTGGCCTACGGCGCGGACCCGATGAGCTGGACGCTGGCGAAGGTCTGCACGATACCGGCTTTTTGAAATGAATTACTTTTTTCACTACGAACTATCCGAAGGCCCATTACACGAAGCAAAAAGGACGGCCATGACATGGGAAAATTAGTCCCTCTTGACGTGGCCCCCGGGCTTTATACGATCGATACCGATCGCGGTTCAAAAAATCGCTGGAAGGATGGAAACCACGTCCGTTTCTGGCGGGGCCTCCCGCAGAAAATAGGGGGGTGGACAGTTTCAGGCAGCACCACATTTTTAGGAAAAGCCCGTGGTGTTATTGATTGGCAGGCGCTGAATGTTCAAAAGATCATCGGGCTTGGCACGCATCTAAAACTGTATGCCAGGATCGGATCGACGTTTTCTGATATCACTCCGCTTCGGGAATCCGGCACACTCGGCGCCGACCCGTTTGCAATGGTCAATCTGTCTACTACCGTGACGGTATCGGACACGACACACGGCAACCTGGCTGGAGATTACGTCAACTTCTCTGGCGCAACGGCTGCCGCAGGGATTACGGTCAATGGCGCGTACACCGTTGTGTCGGTGACCAACAGCAACGTATACACCATCACGCATTCCGTTGCCGCAACGTCCACCGCGTCAGGGGGTGGAGCGGCAGTTGGCTACCAATACGAAATAAGTGTTGGCGCTGAAAACACGATAGTCGGCCTCGGCTACGGTGCTGGAGCTTACAGCGAATCAACTCACGGGACGGAGAGACTGATATCAAGCTTCCTTGCTATGGCGCGCATCTGGTCGCTGGATAACTGGGGCGAGGATTTAATTGCCTGCCCCCGCGAAGGCGGAATCTACCGGTGGGACGCCAGTACCGGGGTTGGTACTCGTGCAGCAGTGATATCAGGGGCTCCCAGTTCTGCAAGGGCGATACTCGTCTCACCCGAGAATCGGCATTTAATTGCTTTGGGTGCGCATGACGGCACCGCAAACGACCCGCTGCTTATCCGCTGGTGCAGCAGCGAGGATTATGCTACGTGGACTGCTACCGCAACGAACACGGCCGGAGACAAAAGGCTTGATTCAGGAAACGAGATTTATTGCGGAGTGAAGACCTCGAAAGAAACGCTTATTTTCACAGACAAAGCCCTGTACGTCATGTCGTTTGACGGCCCGCCCTACACCTTTGGCTTCAGTTCTATGGGGCCGAACGGAGGACTTGCCGGGCCGAATGCCGCCAGGGAAATGGATGGCCGCATATTTTGGATGGGCAATAAAGAGTTCTTTGTCTACGATGGCGCAGTCAGGGTTTTACAGTGCGATGTTCTAAACCACGTCTTTGACGACATCAATTGGGTGCAGAAAGCAAAAGTATTCGCGGGTTCCAACCGCAGGTACGGAGAAATCTGGTGGCTCTACTGCACATCGGCGGCCACCGAGTGCGATGTTTACGTCATCTACAACACGATCGAGAACCATTGGAGCTACGGGACGCTGGCAAGAACCCTGATCGTTGGAGACTCCGATACGTTTTCAAACCCGTATGCGGCGGGAACAAACGGCTACCTGTACGACCATGAGTTTGGGACTGATGACGATACGGCCGCGCTTTCAACGTCGTTGAAAAGCTGGGATGCCGAGATCGGGGAGGGAGAATACATGATGCAGGTGCGGCGGGTGATACCTGATTTTGAGACCCTGACCGGATCGGTTTCGCTGGTCTTAAACGCAAAAGAATACCCGGGATCTACTGAAACGCTGTCGAGCACCACTCAAACACTGTCATCTTCGACGAAGTTTGTAAACCCCAGGGTTCGAGGCAGGCAGGTTTCGGTCAGCTTGTCTTCGTCTGCATTGGCTGACAACTGGCGCATGGGCACTCTGCGGCTTGACCTGGTTCCGCACGGCAAAAAATGAAGATCAAATTATCAAGTTTCGGAGGCTTCTCGGGGTTTCCCGACGTAGAGAACGCCATTAAAACACTCATTCGGAATATTGAATTTGCATTTCTGAAAATCAGGCTTGACGATCAGATCATCATTGGGGGCGGAACGCCGATACTCAAGCACCTGTCTACGACGACGACGTGGAATCCTGGAAACCTGATTGCCGCGGCACAAACCTCGGTGACCACGACCTTGACTGGCGCCGCTTTGGGCGACGAGGTGACGTGCAGCTTCAGCCTCGACCTGCAGCTGCTGCAACTGACGAGCTACGTGTCGTCGGCGAACACTATTACATCCTTGCTCAAAAACGGTACGGCAGGCGCGATTGATCTGGCCTCTGGAACGTTAAGGGTAAGCGTGTGGCAACACTAATTGAGGCACGTTTAACATGGCAACCTACACCGACCAACAGATAGCCGATTTCATCAACGCGAATCTCAGCTCGCCGCTGGTGATTTGGGATGCGATGCAAGCTAATCCTGATATCACGATGGCCGATCTGACGCGGGCCACTGGTTATTCCACCGCACAAATCACTGATTACTTCAATCCGGTGACTGGTGCCCTGGGTAACGACACTGTTACCGGCAGCGGGACTCTCACCACCGTCACTACCGAACAAATAGCTGAATTCCTGAAAGCTAACATCAACGATCCCGCCGCCATTCAAGCGGCATGGACTGCGAATCCGAGTATCACGATATCGGATTTAGTTCTTGCGGCTAAAACGGCCTTTCCTACCACGACCGACGAGGCCATATCCGGGTGGTTAAGCCAAAACCAAGTCATCGATCCCAATGCCACCGCCGACGCCGACACCACCACCGCCGACAGCCTTCCTGCCTGGTTTTCTACTGAAAATAGAGCTGCGCTGGAACGCTATTTTCAGAAAAATCCGAATCCGACGCTAGCCCAGTTGACCGTGATTAGTTCTCAGTTGGGACTTACCCTAAATGAGATGATGACAGCCGCCGCCGCCATCACCGACGACACCACCGCCGACACCGCCACCTCCGACACCAC
>ERZ1292632.2963-Hain-H43-01um-R2-2963-length-13536-cov-5_pt1 | contig 13536 bp, 23 predicted proteins | sample MGYA00564407_ERZ1292632 | MGnify/ENA primary metagenome ERZ1292632 (study PRJEB36523, sample SAMEA6512637) | groundwater metagenome | collected 2019-01-08 | study: AquaDiva: Metagenomics assemblies of 32 groundwater samples
CAATTTCTAGGAAGCCAAATAACAAGGAGAGGCAAATTCAATCTTTGCTAGATAGCATATTACCTGACGAATATCTCTATAATGATGGTTGGTTTATTCTGTCGTATAAAATTCCTGACTTTGTTAATATAAATGGTAAAAAGAAGATAATTGAATTTTTCGGAACTTATTGGCACAGAAATGACAATCCACAACATAGAATTAACCGATTTGCAAAGGTTGGATATAAGACCTTAGTTATCTGGGAAGACGAGCTTAAAGACATTGACAAATTAAAGCAGAAGGTGATTGACTTTAATGGAAATTGACTGGAATGAATACTCTGTTTTTGCTTATGAATATACTAAGCAAGGTAAACCAACCATCATTATAGAGTTAGTCACTAATCTAATAAAGGAACGGCAGAAATTAGAATTGAAACATTCCGAGAAAATAGCTAGTATAAAGGGCGTGTTGAATTCCGTATATGGAATTCTTGCCTATCCGAATTTTAGAATTTATATGAGAGAAATACCAGAGAGAATAACTGAGATAGCTAGAAACACGATACAAGCTCTGGGTGATATTGTTAGAAAAATGGGGTATAGTGTCGTGTATGCGGACACCGACAGTTTGGCATGTCAGGTTCCAAAAGAAGAAATATCAACTACGGAGTCAAGACTTAATGACATTCTGAAAAAGGAATTTGGTGATTACAGCATTAAATTAGATAAGTATTTCACCCGGATGCTATTCACAAATGCTAAGAAAAAATATGTCGGCAGTTCTGAAGATGGCGAATTGCACTTCACTGGATTCGAGCGCATAAGAAGCGACAGTAGTAACTATACCAAAGAGATTCAGGAAATGGTTATGAGAATGATTCTAACCAAGCGAGAGAGTGAAATTATACCTTACCTCAAGGACAAGGTTGAGAATATTAAGATTGTTAGTCTTGAGGATATAGCTGTTAGTAAAACTTTGAGTCGAGAACTTGACGAGTATACTGGGAATCAGCAGAATTACATAAAGGAACTGAGAGAAATGAAACTGCAGGTAAAGGAAGGGGATGCTGTTAAAATAGTTCCTGCTCTGAACTACAAGTATGGTGTTTGCGTTTTTCAGGACGAATCCGACCTGCCTCGGAAGGTTGAAATTGACTATAAAGCAGTAATTTCGAAGCAAATCGAAGCTAAAGTTGACGAATTGCTGCCCTTAGTCAACTTGGATTTCGCTATGGTTGCTGGTTTAGGGCAGCAAGGTAAATTACTATGAGAGCCGGTCAGAAAGTTAGTCAGCTTCTCATTCCTCAGGAAGAAGTTCAGAAAGCTATCAAAAGGCTGGCGACTGAAATCCGCCGAGATTATAAAGATAAGAACCCTATTTTGGTTGGCGTTCTCAAAGGCTCTTTTGTTTTTTTAGCTGACCTTGTTCGCCAACTAGATATACCTCTGGAGGTAGAATTTGTTCAGCTCTCTAGCTATGGTGAGACTACAATTAGCTCCGGTAAAATAAAATGGGTGAAAGGGACAACTTTCTCAGTAAAAGGAAGAGATGTTTTGGTCATTGAAGATATTGTGGACAGTGGATGGACTAGTTCCTTCTTACTCAATTACCTGAAAAAGAAGAAACCTGCTTCCTTAAGACTATGCACTTTACTGAAAAAATCTGGTTGCCAGCAAGTATTCGTTCAGGTTGATTATGTTGGTTTTGAGATTCCTAACCAGTTCGTTATGGGATATGGATTAGACTGGAAGGGACAGTTTCGCTATCTGCCAGATATATGCTTTGTGGAAACTATTTGACTGAGGATAGATTATGCGAATTCATAGTATGTTGCCCATTATACAAGGTGAGGGAGTAAATTCTGGCGTGGCAATGTTTTTGGTAAGGACAGTAGGTTGCCCCTTGCAATGCTCATTTTGTGATTCTCAATACTCAATGACTGGGGGATATGATATTACTATTGATGACTTAATTGATAGAATACAACAGCAGAGACTCAAATGGGTTTGCCTGAGCGGGGGCGAGCCATTAGTTTGGGAAAAAGAAATAGGTGAACTCTTCTTGAATCCTAAATGGGAACTAACTCACCCAACTGAAGTAGAAACTAGTGGCTATATGCCAGTTCCAGAATGGTGGACTAAAGTTTCTACTTGGGTAGTCGACTGGAAATGTCCTTCCTCAGGAGAGGAATCAAAGGAAATTAAACAATGGATTAAAAAGCTCAGAAGCAGAGCATATCATTCCTTGAATGCTATCAAGTTTGTTGTTTCGGATGAGAAGGATTTGAAATTTGTCGCGAAGCACTCTCCTTCAGGAGTTATAGTCATAGTTAGTCCAGCCATAAAAACGATTCGTCAAGGCAATTTTGGTCAACTAGTTATTCCGCCAGAGCAAGTTGAGTGGAACCAGAGAGTGTGGAACTTTTGTCTGGAGAACAGTTTTAGGTTTTCACTTCAACTGCATAAATTAGTTTGGGGAAGTGAAAGAATAGATGTCTAAGAAACTTAGTGAGATGACGAAGGATGAGCTTGAGAATATTCTGCTAGACTTGATGGGTAGGCACAAGCTATCCAAATCAGAGACCAAACTATTCTATAGTGCAGATGAGGAACTAGGTAGGAGATTAAAACAAAGAGCCCTCAATTTCAGCAAAGAAAGTTAAACAAAGAAAGGAGAAAAAGAATGGCAGCGAAAAAAGTGGTAGTCTTATTATCACGAGGACGGAAGAACATGGTAGAGAAAATTAAGAAGCAGTTTGATAGAGAATTATTTGCTGAGGAGTTCAATCGAACCTTTGGGGGATTATTCTTACCTGAAGGATTTTGTTCCTGTCGTATGACGGACTATGGAACAATATGGTTTCAGATTGGAGATAGAGATAGTGAGTTTAATACAGAGGGTATGTGCGTGGGCAGTGGAAGTGCAGTTGGTGAAGCTGAAGAATGGGCAATAAAGAGAAGGAAGGAAAGCAATGCCAAGAAAACTTAGTGTAGGTAGAATTTTTGAGTTTAGTAGTTCTCACTGGTTACCTGAGCATCCTCACTGTGGTTTAATTCACGGACACAACTATCGTATGAAAGTTGGAGTTTTAGGGCAGGTTGAGAGGGGAATGATAATAGATTTTCAAGACCTCAAAGTTATTATTGGGGAATGTCTACAAGGGTTAGACCATAGATGTCTCAATGATACTCTACCTTATCCCTCAGTTGAGAATCTAACTCTTTTTTTGTGGGACAGAATTCAGGAGCACTTAGATAGGTTAAATATTAAACTAATTGAACTAGAGATTTGGGAAACATCAAACTGCTACGCTAAACTATCTGAGGAGTAACTATGTTAGATTTACAAGCAATTGAACGAGCAACAAGTGACCTAATTCTAGCCATTGGCGATATTAGACCTCAACTTGAGAACACACCGGGTAGAGTGGCTGGAGCCTATGCTGAACTCTTGGATGGTTACTCAGTTGACATAGATGAGTTATTCGTAGTAGAGGAAGATGAAGGTAAAGACCAGTTAGTCATTGTCAGAAACATTGAGTTTACCTCATTATGTCAACATCACTTACTTCCTTTCTCAGGTAAAGCAAATGTTGGGTATCTTCCTAAAGATAAGGTTATAGGTATTAGCAAATTGGCAAGATTGACACTTGCTTATGCTCACCGTCTTCAACTTCAGGAACGGCTGACCAAGCAAATAGTTAGTACTTTAATGGAAAAACTCGACCCTCTAGGTGCAGCTGCAGTCATTATAGGTAAGCACTCGTGCATGAGATGTCGTGGGGTGAAGTCATCCCAAGCTGATGTAGTTACTTCGGAGATGCTAGGACAGTTTAGAACTCAACCAACTCTAAGGTATGAGTTTCTTAGTTTAATTGGATTGGAATAGAAAACTATATGAAAATCTTTTTTGTATATTCTCCTGCTTACACCAAAATTCTAAAAGAGGAAAAGGTTAGGATTTTGGTAAACTATGCCGTAATTGGGAAGAAAGGTAGAATTGAAATTCCATCTGGCTTTCCCGAAGCTATTATAGACAGCGGGGGATACCAGTTACAGATGGGCACTAAAACTACTAGAACTTCAAGTATAGAAGCATACAGCTTTTGGTTAAATACGGAAGTTGTATCAAAGAGACCTGAGGTAGTTGGATACATGAATTTGGATATAATGAACATGGACATACTTAAATATCCGTCGTTAAGTGAACAATATACTCGAATATGTAGAAAGAATTCTGAGGATACCCTTAAAAATCAGGAGTATATGGAATCACAAGGTCTTCATCCAATACCGGTATGGCATAGTGGAGAGCCTATAGAATATCTTGACTTATACTGTGCTAAGTATGATTATGTATCCATAGGAGGGATGATTAGTGTAGGAATAATAGGTAAACAATCTATAACAGACTTATTAGCATTCCTAGTTCAAAAGTATCCTAACACCAAATTCCACTTATTTGGTATAGGAATTTCAGGACTAATGGCATTTAAGCAGTATAGACCGTATTCTGTAGATTTTTCCACTTGGAGCGTTCCAACACGATTTGGTCACTCCCTAATTGAGGATAAAAAGCAACTCCTAAAAGAAGTAAAATTAACCGATACGGAAAGACAAGATATTAAAGATAACAAGAGTTTGGGTTTTGACTACATTAGGCAGACTATTCAACAGATTAAGAAAATGGAAGATGATGTAAACCTTTTTAATGAACCTGTTCAGGGACTTCTACTTTAGGAGAGAGAAGAATGATAAATTTAGGAGAGAGAAGAATGATAAAAGTAATCTGTGTTACCAGTGGTGGAGGAGATTCGATTGCTAATGGACTAATGATGCTAACTCAAGGAAATGAGGTTATCTTTCTACACATACCCCATGGTCAGAAATGTGCCATAGGTGAGAAGTTGGCGTGTCAGGCAATTGTAGATGAACTGAAGAGAAAGCATTATCCTTGTAGTTTACAGATAGTTGAATTTCCTTGGCTTGGAGAGATAGGTGGTAGTGGTCTAACTGATAAAGAAATTCCTGTTCCAGACGGCTTAGAGGGAGTATATGGTTCCACAATTACTAAAATATTTACGCCAAATAGAAACTCTATACTTTTGGGAATTGCAGGTGCACTCGCTGAGAGAGAAAAAGCAGAATATGTAACATTTGGAGCAAATCGAGCCGAGGAGGCATATCCGGACAATACCAAAGACTATCTTGACACTTATACTGAGGTGTTAAAATACTCATGTTACCACATTCATCCAAAGGTTATATCACCAGAATGGGAAATGGATAAAGTTGAAATTTATAGGTGGATAATTGACAATGGGTTCGATTGGGTTCTTAGTAAATCGTGGTCATGCGATAATTATCCTCACTACCTTGTCAGCCAACCCACCAAAAGAGAGCACATCTTGCCAGATGGCTACTGTGGATGTTGTCGCAATAAACAAATAAGTCACTTTATACTAAGGGAAATGTATGGAGAGAAATATAGTGACACTATGGTCTATGCTAATTCCCACTGGTTCGGTGAGACCTTCCTACCAACTATTAAAGTCAAAGGAATCCCAAAAAGGAAGTGGTTCTCCAAGTATGCGAACATTTTGGGATGTGAGGTAATAGAGTGAGAATACTAGTAGACCTTGACGGAGTTCTTTGTGAGCAGTGCCCTGTTGGGAATACTGTGCAAATGGCTTTAGCGAATCCTATCACTCACAATATAGAACTTCTTCGCTACGTCAAACGAAATAATGAGATAGTAATCTACACTGCCAGACTTGGACAGAAACTAGATAGTAAAACGCCAAGTGAGGAAGCCGTTACTAAGTTGTGGTTAGATAAACATGGTATTCCTTACGATAGTTTAGTATTCGATAAGCCTTGGTGTGATTATCTAGTTGACGATAGAGCTACTACATTGGAGGACTTGTGCACGAAGATAAGCCAGCAGTAATCACAACCATGCTAACCCGAAAATGCCCTTATAACTGTTCTTACTGCCTAATCAAAAGAAAAAAGTCAGTTGACCTACCAGCTTCCTACTGGATAGATGTAGGTCTAAATTTGGGTAAAGATATTCACTTCAATTTCTACGGCGGGGAGCCCCAAGTTTACGGTGATTTATCCTCATTAGTAAGTCAGCTAAATGGTCACAACTTCAACTACTCATTCAATAGTGCCTGCCCTTCTCCTGCAAAATTAGAAAAGTTTGCACGAGTTAATAATCTAAGAAACTGGACACCATCAATAGATACTCTATACGATTCCAGGTCTCTTAATGGATTAGAAACACTTAAAAGATTGAGAAAAGTAGGTGTTCCTGACTTGATGGCTGAAATAGTAGTATTTCCTAAAATGGTTAGTGAAGCTCAGAAAGTGGTTGACTTTCTGATTAGAGAGAATTTTTGGTTAAGTATTACTTTCTTGTCTTGGGGTAAGTCAAGTAACTATGATAGCTTCCCAAGAGCTAAACCGAACTGGAGTGCAACGGATAAAAAACAGATATCTCAATTAAGAAGAAGTATCATAGATTATCCTAAGCTGCACGGGAACCTAAAGTCATACTTGGAATTATGGGACTGTGACGAATTTCTATATCAGCAGTTAAAACCGTGCAATGGTAGTATTGTTTGCTTTAATCCAGATAGTGATGGGCAGATGAGATTGTGCAGAGATATAAAAGGAAATCTAGTGACAAAATGGAATGCTCTAGAAGCATCCAAGAATATTTCTGCATTTTTTTGTGATTGGATAAAGGACTATGAGTCTCAGTGTTTGGGATGCTCATGGGCTTGCCCATTTTTCGCGAAGGACTTACAGGAACAGATACGGCATGAAATATAACAGTAAGCTAAATCTGGGGTGTGGCAATGACATCCTAAAGGGCTATACTAATGTGGATATCTTTAGTATGGCACCTGGTATAGTAAAGCAAGATATATTTGAATTTCTTAGGTCAATTTCAGATAATAGTGTATCCGAAGTCATCTGCTATTACCTATTTGAGCATCTTACTTATGACGAGGTAGATGAATTGCTATTTCTACTATCTGGTAGATTGGAGATTGACGGAATTATTAAAATTCTTGTTCCCAACTTTAGTTTGATTTGCAATTCTTACAAACTAAATATGCGCAATATCAACTTTCTAACGAGATTACTAAACTACGAAGTAAATGTATGCAGTGCTGAATCTGGGCATAAATCAATCTGGAATTCTTATTTACTTCGATACTACCTGACAAAGGAAAATTTCTACATTATTACTAAGTCAGAAAATGGCGTGGGGAAAAATAACCTAGGCATACATATTGAAGCCAAAAGAACTAAATCTGGGAAATACTGAGGGTAAAAAATGGTAACGAGTTACAATAAAAACCTAATACATTCCATCTGCACTCAAATTATTGGCGACCAATATAGTGAGGTTAACCAAAAAGAATCAAAAAATAGGGCACCATTTCATCCATTTACTGTTGACTTTGTTACGAGAAATATGAGAACAGAGAGATTCTTAGAAATAGGATGTGGTTATGGGCAGAGCTTCGATTATTTTCCAATTACTGATGCTGTTGAACCGTGTAGTCAAAGGAGAGAGGTTTCTAGGCAGAAGAAGATTTCTGTAACTGCTGGATTCTCCGAGTATTTGCCTTATGAGTCAAATATGTTTGATACTGTTTTGATGTTAGACACATTTGACCAAGTCAGAAGTGTTGTAGAAACAGTTGCTGAGATAAATCGAGTACTAAAACTCGGTGGGGTATTTATCTTTGATTGTCAGGTAGATGATGGCGTGGATATAGTATATGGATTAGTATACGGATTTAAGAATCTTCGTAGGTTTATTGAGGATTTCGGATTCAAAGGAATTGAAACTAGAACTATACAGGGTAGAGGATTATACTGTATGGAAAAATGTTATGACTGGACTCCAAAAATGCTAAGTAAACTTCAACTTGTTAAGAATGGAGAAAACTGGATTGCAAAGAATTTCCACCCAGAAAAAAAATTTCACCAGTACTTACTTTAGGAGAAAAATGAGTAAGGTATTACTACTATCAAGTGGGCTCGATTCTTTAGTGGCGTGGTACTTTCTCGGTAAACCTAACTGTCTTCACGTGATGGGGCATAGTAGATACTCTTGGAAGGAACTTGAGTGCATACTTAAGTTTAAGGATAAGCATCCGGAGACTGAAGTTAGTATAGTTGGAGCAAATTGGTTATCACAATTTGAGGAACCAGATGCAAATATACCCGCTAGAAACCTATTTTTTATTGATGTTGCGTCTCACTTTGCCGATGAGATTTACTTAGTATGCCAATTAGGTGAAATGAGTATACCAGATAGAAATGACAAATTCTTTAGTGACATTAGCAAGATGCTCACATTTCTATACCAGAAAAAGAAGGTTGTATCACCAGTGTTTGGCAATTTAACCAAGATGGATATGGTAAAATGGGCTCTGGAGAACGGGGTCCCAAAGGAAGAACTTTTGGGAGCATACTCCTGCTTCTCAGGTACTGGAACACGGTGTGGAAGGTGTGCCGCTTGCTTCAGAGCCGCAGTTGCTCTGGATTATTGCAGTATACTACCCAACAATTTCTTTGACGAGAATATTTGGGAAGCTCCGATTATAAGCGAGTATATTCGCAGACTAAAGGACGGAAAATACGAGCAGCGTCGAGCCGAGCAGACTATTCAGGTTTTAATCAAATGTGGACTCTGGAGGTAATTTTGCAAAATGATGTCAAAATGATGTCAAAATGTATTGACATTTGACAGTGTATATGATATAATAACAATGTAATCAAATACAGGAGAGAAGAGTGAAAATAGGGGCAGACCCAGAGTTTGAGCTTCAGAATTCGCAAGGACAGTTTATTGATGCTTGTCAACACCTTCCCACTCAGCGCTATGCTAAGGTGGGGTGCGATGGTTTGTGTAGTACTGGTGAGTTGAGACCAACTGCTGGGAAGCCGAGGTCAGTGGCATCCTCACTGGCTATGGCAATGAATAAGCTCGACAAAATTTTGCCTCTGAATGTTGATGCCATTGCTGGTAGTGGAAAGAATGTTGCCCTTGGTGGGCACATCCATTTCAGCGGTCTTGGGTATCATCCACCGCAGGCCCTACTTCAGGCGTTCGACAAGTTCATTACTACCCCTTTGAATGAAATTTCAGACCACCGGAACAGGAGTAATAGAGGATATGGGCAGCTCAGCGAGTGGAGACAGCAGCCACATGGATGGGAGTATCGGTCGCCAGCGTCTTGGATTTCTCACCCTTGGATAGCGCAAGGAGTAATCTGGGTGGCTTGGGAGTTGGCCAGGGCATACAATGAGGGTAAACTTGATGAAATGACCGACCTTGACAAGCTCATTGAGTTTGGGAAGACGAGTGAAACTCCCTCTTCTCCACCATGGTATATTGGTAGGTATAAGAGGGCAGTTGAGAATCTGAAGGCCTCAGGTTTCAAATTGGAGCAGGTGATGGTGTTACAGGCCTGGAAGAAGCGGTCTGCAAACACAGCATCAGCGCCCATAGCTCGAAAGTTTCAGTTTGAGTTTCCCGCCGACGATATGGGTATTTCAGAAATCAAGGCTCTATATGGAGAGCAGGGGGTTGGTGGTGATAGGTTTAAGGTGATAGGAGCTAGTTCCAATCGGTCACGACATGACATAATTTTCCTTCCTGAAGGGTTGAGATTTTTGCTCGGTAGTACACAATTTGCTATCTGGGAGAGGAACGAGATAGGTATTAGTTATAGTTTGAGAGACACGCCTGATAAGAGTAGAGCAGTTGAGCTCCTAAGGTTGCTGAACACGAAATATTCAGAATATATGAGTAGGTCGTTAGCTTGCAGTGAACAATCTCAAAGGGCAATTGATGCTATTGAGGGAAGGAGGGTCAGATAGGATGTGTGGCATAGCTGGATTTTATCGCCAGGGTAACAAGAAATTGACTCCTGATGATGTCAGACAACTGCTAGTCACCTTGCAGCAAAGAGGAACTGATGCCACGGGGATGGCTTGGAAAATAGGTAATGAGGTAAAAGTGATAAAAGCTCCACTGAAGGCAGAAGAATTTGTTAATCTACCTCAGTTCAGCCAGTCAGTCAATGAAGTATGTGATGCTCAGTGGGCACTGTTTCACACTCGGCAAGCAACGCACGGTAGCCCAAAAGAGGACAACAATAACCACCCCATCGTCAACAGCAAAGGGTTAATCATCCACAATGGGATGGTGTCAATAGCTGAAGAGTTTACTGATGCTCAGGGACAAACAGATACTGAGCAAATGTTGCTATGCCTACAGAAATATGGATTCAAGGGTATAGCACGAGTATATGGCTCGCTAGCAATAGCCTATGTGGACTTCAGCCGACCTGACCGCTTTTACCTGTATGCTCACACATCACCGATTGCTTATTCTCGCAGCGACAACCTATTCCTATTTGCCTCAACAGTAAATATTTTAAAGAGCGTGTATCAAGGAGTTGGGTTCTTTGTGCTACCTCACAATAGGGTGTTCCGAGTGAATAGACCAATTCTACATCATATCAAGAAGGTGGTAGCAGGGACAGTATTCCCACCTCAAAAGTATACCCCTGACTGGACTTCCTATGTTACTCCTTATGTTAAGAAGCTATTATATGGTAATGATGGTTGTTACAATTACGAAGAAGATTTTAGTCAATACGAAGGTAGCTGAGTAGCTGAATGATAATAGACAAGGAATTTATAGCGAAACTAGAGGAACTGCTCTCGAATTACCCACCTTTTAAGGATTATAAACTCAAAATTGATGTCCTGCAGAAGCAAAAGAAAGAGGAATACTGGGGCACTTCAGTATTGAGATATGTATCTGATGGTATTGATAAACTGAACACTGAGGGCACGATATACTTGAACTTCAGGGATGCTGGAGATGTGAAAGACATCCTGAAACAGGTAAATCATGAGGGCAATCACCTATTGGGGTGGGATGTTAAGGATACGAAGATATTAGAGATGCTAAAAGCAAAATTAGTTGAGGGAAGATAAGATGTTTGGCCACTTAGGGGTTGTGTCCTATGACACTGAACGTCGGATGCAGTGCCATATCTGCGGTAAGTTCTACACTCACGTTGGCTCTCATCTAAAAGGGCACAGGGTTAGACCAGATGAGTATAGAGCTATGTTTGAGTTAAATCACACTCAACCTTTGGCTTCCGACGAGTATTGTCAGAGTCGCAAACCGATAGCTTTAAGAAATCAACAAAGCGGCAAGTTTCCATCCGGTGAAAAAGGGAAAGCTTTTCTAATGGTCGAAAGAAAGAAAAGGTCTAACCAGTATACTCGTAGGCTTCAGGAACGATTGACCAGGTCCGAGATACTTCGAGTCAACAACCCATCCTTTAAGGAAGAAGTTAGGCGAAAGATTTCGGAGACTCGTAGGGGGCAAAAGTATCCTAGAAGGAAAAGATAGAATGCATACCCAAAGTGTGGCAGCTACAGCGAAGCTCTCGCACTTATGCAAGAGTATGTTGAAGTGAGGTAAAATGAACCTAACAGAAATTGGGCAAGAATTAGTAAGAATGGCGGAGGATGATGACTTCCCTGAAATATCTGAAATATCACAAGATGAGAAAGAGTATGACAAACTACTGGATTGGTGAAGTTCAAGTCGAGCAAGGTTTCTGCTGGACAACTGTAATTGCAGGCAATTATGCGAAAGCTCTTTGCTTGGGCAAGGAAAGTGATATAGTCCCTGTCCTAAAGAAACAGGTCCCAATACCTGATAACCTTCCATTAGCAATAACCAAAGCTCTTATTGAAATTCTTAATACTCAGGAATCGGTAAAGGTTAAAGCAAAGGTGAGAAAACAACAGCAAACCTTGAAATCTGAGGTTCTGGGGCAGGGGGTGATACAAATTACACAAAATGATATTAAACCCCTAGAACCATCAACAACTGCAGTGCAACTTGAAATTTCAGTGCCGGTCAAGCGTATTACTAAAACATATACTTCCAATATCATCAGATTTGTTACTGAAGCTGAAGCCAGATATGAAGCCAAAAAATTGAGAAGGCAGTGTAAGGACAGATGGTATGATGTAACGAGGACAGCTAAAGAGTATCAGAAGCAAGGTTTATTGTGGCAAGTTAGAGAAGTGTCTAGGAGATAAAGGCAATAACCGATATTATTTTAGGAAAAGAACCTAATTTTAGGGTGTTTCTACTGCTAGAAACCGTTGATTCTAGTTTGCGGAGCAAACAGAATCTGTGATAGGAGTGAGAGATGGATAATCGTATGAGACAATCATTAGATAATTATATCATGGGAGTAAATCAGACAAGATTGGATAGAGTTTGGCATAAATGTCCTTCGTGTGGTTTCAAGAGAGAAGTAGGTATGATGTATGATATGGGAGGTTGGTTTTATCATCCTGTAGAGCAAGAGGACTTGGTAGAATGTCCTGAATGTCATGTAGATATGGAGATAATAGAATGAAAACAGCTACAGCCTACCGAAGTGAGTTCTTTGTAGTTCACTGTCCCCATTGTAACCATACCTACTATCTCGATGTTGGAGATTTGCTTTCTGAGAGTGCAGAGGGTATGAAAATAATGTGCAGTCAGTGTCAGAAGATGTTCCTAGTGGGGAGTGCCTAAAATGGATGCATCATGGAAGCCAAAGGCCATTGAACTATATCAGCAAGGTTTGTCCCTTAGACAAATTGCACCGATTGTTGGTAAAACATTTCAGCGAGTGCACCAGGTAGTTAGAAACTATTCAGCTAGGAAACACTTACGAAAGGACATGGCTCAGAAATTTGGAGTTAACCCTACTACACTGCTTGGTTTCGCTCATGGGATTAACTCTCCCCGTATACCAAATGGAAAAAGGGTAAACTTATTTGATTACACTTCCATTGAGGATAAAATTAAAGAACACTTTTTTCGAGTCTGCCCAGTGTGCGGTAAGAAATTTGTTTCCGATAGCAAGCACAGAAGATACGAATCTGTCGAATGTCGTAAGGTAGTAGAAAATGGTTATCACAAGAAAAGGAATTTCTTGCTGTATCGTAATAATCCTGCGTATAGGCAAAAGTGTTTAGAGCGTAAAAAGAAACTACAAAAGGGAGGAACAAATGACAGTAGTTCTGAAACTCAAGGTGGGTAATCGGACTAGGACTTGTGGAGCAAGGTGCCACAGAGCAAAAGGATTGAGCTGTGCCTGCATCTGCAGTGGGACTTATCACGGTAAGAATGATGCAGTTGGTGCCCTAATGACTCAGTTTCAGAATGGTTTAATAAATGAGCTTCAGAAACAGGGTAAGGTTACTGCCCAATTGCCATTTGATATGAGTGGTATTGAACTCAAAGAGAGTGGTATTGTTGTCGAACCTGAGAAAGAGACGATTCTTCAACCCAGATTTCTGTGAAGGAGTGATAAGTGAACTCTAACTGTCAACACATCTATAAAGTTGAAAACGGTGTTATTGTCTGCCGACTTTGTAATGAAGTAGACGAAATAGAAAAGGAGTTGGCAGTATGTCAGTCTCTAACTCA
>ERZ1292632.2964-Hain-H43-01um-R2-2964-length-13533-cov-3_pt1 | contig 13533 bp, 18 predicted proteins | sample MGYA00564407_ERZ1292632 | MGnify/ENA primary metagenome ERZ1292632 (study PRJEB36523, sample SAMEA6512637) | groundwater metagenome | collected 2019-01-08 | study: AquaDiva: Metagenomics assemblies of 32 groundwater samples
CATCTGTAGCACTAACTGAGCCAAAATCTAATTCAGGGTCATATTCTTTGAAAAATATAACGTCTTCTCTAGGAAATTCTTCTGGTTTATCTAAAGTTAATCTAAATTTCTCAATTCCTGCTTTACTGGGAATAACTTCTACTTTAGAAGGATTTAATCTCATTAGAGCTAGAACTTCTCTTGTACTTTCTCCTCTAATCTTTAACCAATAAGCTTTACCATATATCAATAAATCTGATTCTGTAGCTCTTATTAAATCTATCCAATTCAATTCTAGATTAACTTCTCTTAATATAGTAGGTAAAGATTCATCATCTGCTAATACTTCATATTCACCATTCTTTTGAAGTTTTCTAATTTCCCATTTAATACTAGATAAAGCTTCACTACGTTTTCTGATACAAGTAAAAGCAATACCTGAGGATGAATAAGCTTTAGATACATCCATTTTAGGGCCTTCTAATCCCATCCATTTTAGAAAATTGGTATCAGCACTTTTCAAATTAACTTTCTTACCTGCTATTAGCAAATCATACTTATGTTCTCTCATCAATTCTCCTATTAAACCTCTATAAAGTTTTTAGCTTTCTATAGGTTATATAGCTATAAACTGCCTAAAAATATATCTTTCCTGTGTTTTGTACCATAATAAGCTAAAGCTAATGCCATTACTATATCATCATGTCCAGCTGTTGCTTCATAGCTTCTCAATCCTAATTTATTCATAGTAAATCCAAATGCACCAAGTTCATTTAATTGTAATTTATTATCTAATAATTTTAATTGTCCCATTTCTATAGCTATTGCTAAATCCTCAATTAGATTAGGTTTACTATGAGCTGTAGTTGTAAATTCAATAATTGATAATCCTTTTCTTTTCAATCCTTCAATAAATGGTATACCAATATTATTAGTTTCTACTACAATTCCTTTAGGTTTCCATCTATCAACATGAGCTTCAATTCTTTTTTCTTGAAATAAATATTCTAAATTATTAGACCTATCAATAAATAGTTGTTCATTACAAGTTTTACAGATAGCAGTTATTACAGTAAAATCAGCTTGTTTAGCTAAATCAACTCCCAAATAAATATCATGTCCAACATGTTCTTTAGGATTAGTTTCCTTAGCTTCAGTATTTATATTTCTAAATATACTTGTAGCATTATCTATAAATTGAGCTAAATATTCTTGTTGGAAAATATAAAATGGTGTTGTTTTTCTAGCTAATTCTATTTCTTCTTTTGGTATATAAGGATTATCACTCGTTGGTTTTTGAAATGTTATCCAATCTTCTTTATTTTGAGCTTCAAGATATAATCTATATATCCAATTTTTACCTTTAGGAGTTGTTAGAAATAATGCTTTACCATTTTTATCTACTAAAGCTGGTCTAATTGATTGATTCCAAACTTCTTCTTCCATGAAAGCAACTTCATCTAATACTGCACCTTTTAATCCTTCTCCTCTTAAACTATTTGGTCTATCAGCTGATTTGAAAACAATTATACTTTTATTGGGTAAAGTAATAGTTCTATCTACAATGTTTATATCTTTAAATGGAATTTTAGATACTAAATTTTTAGCTTTTCTCCAAGCTATATTTCCAATTGGATAATTAGGCGAAATCCACCAATAGACGCCTTTATCAGATAATGCCCAATATAAAATTATTAATAATCCTAAAAGTGTTTTACCAAATCTACGGCCAGCTATAACAATTGTAAATCGTTTTAATCCATTCCATATTTCTAATTGAGCTATATGTAATTTTGGTAATTTTATAGTTATCATTCATCTAATTCTATTTTTATTATAATATCTTGAACCATATCTATAGTTAAGTAATTTTCAGGATTTCCCAATAAATAGCTAGCTAAGAAAGTTCTAGCTGCTGTGTCACCATTTTTAGCTTGTTCTAAAGCTTTAGTCATTACAATTTTCCAATCATCAATAGTTACAGCTTCTTTAATAGCAGCATAATAGGTAGTATCTTTTCGTTTTGGTCTTCCTTTTGGATTCCCTGATTCACCTTTTTTAAATGGCATGTTGTTTTCTCTCTGTTTATCAGTAACTCAATTTCCTAAAGTTATTAGACTTAATAATATTATAACTATTCTTATTTGATAAATTCCAGATTTCATTATTTTCCTATAATTGATTTAGCTAACCTCGGTTTCCAATCTTTAGTTGGATATTTTTCATTTAATTTTTCGAGTTGTAATAAAGCAATATCTAATTTAATCTCTAAATTCATGATTCTTTTTTCTAATAGCTCCATATCTAAAATTTCTTCTTCATCTTGTTCTATAAGCTCAGCTAATTCAAGTACCATTTTTTATTCTCCATTTTTAGATAGATTTTCTTGTAAACTTACCAAACTTTTTAATTTGATTGAATAAATTTTCTGTTAATTCTACATCAATTATATTATGATTAAGAATTTCAGCTAAACAAGCTTTATCTCCTAGAGCAGCTCGTTGCCAAATTGAAACATCAAATCTTGTCTTATCTTTTAATTCAAATATACTACAGGCAGCGTCTAAACTATTTCTGTGTAATTGCAATTTATATTTAACTTGATAATATAAATCTATATGACGAATTAATCCCTGTATAGGAAAATCTAATCCATTTATTAAACTTCTGGTTCTGATAAAAGGTAAATCCATTCTGGAACCATAATAAGTTACCACTGTATCTACCAATGCTAACTCCTTTAGTAACTCCTTGATTATTCTTTTGTCTAAACTTCCATTGAATATTTCTCTTTTAGTTATTACAGCTGATTTGGTTTCCCCATTAACTCTCAATGCCCAACTCAATATATAGCCAACATCTGCTTTTAAATTTGAAACTTCAATATCTAAAAATCCTATAACTTCTTTATCAATCCAACTTTCTTCTTTTTGTTTTAATATCCAATATCTATTTCTTAAAGCATCAATCCCCTTTGGTAGAATTTCATTAATTTCTTTATAACTAAGATTTTTATTTTTTAATTTTAAAAGTAAAGCATTTTCAGATTCTAACCAAGTATTTTTTCTCATTAGATTTTCCCCCAAAAAGCTAGCCCAACAAATAATTGTTTCCCCCACCCAAAATTCATTTCTGTAGCTAATTGTCCAAACTTATCTAAATCAATTTCATAGATATTTTTTGTACCTTTGATTTTAGTTTCTATTTTTTTAATTTTTAGATTTTGTAATTGTTCAAAAATTGACCTGTCTAATCCTATGGAATTATTTATTTTAAGAATTATGCCAGTTTTTTTGAAAGTTTCTCCTTCAACTTTACCAATTACTTTTCCTGTTTCTGAATAAATTAACATTTAACATAGTCTCTATAATTCCTTTGAACCAAGTAACCTTTTTATCTTGGATTTATAATTTTTCAATAGTTTCTTAATCCTTTGCTAATATTCTTTTTACGTTCTTCTGAAAATTTTCTACCTATTCTAGCTTCACTAATATTTTTTTTGTGTTCTTCAGATTTTGGTTTACCTTTTAGAGTGATACTTATTTTTAATTTAGTTTCTTCTGTCATATTTCTTTTAACTTCACTCATTTTTCGTCTAGTTTCTTCAGAAAATATTCTACCTTTTCTATCTTCACTTATTTTTTGTTTAGATTCTTCTGTCCATTTCATCCCTAATTGACTTCCAGCTGTAGGATTAATATTATATTTGTCTTTATAATAATCTAAAAATCTTTGTTCAAATAATAATAAATTTTCAGGGTCACAATAAATTAGAATCTCAAATTCAAAATTTTCTAATCCATATTTGTTATAAGCTCTTTGTAAATGTCTATTATTATGTTTATTATTTTTCAAATCATTAAAATGTCTTGATTTTCTATAAACTAAATCTATAGCAGAACCTATATAAATTTTATTGTCTATAAGATTTCTAATTTGATAAATTCCAGAATTATTCTGCATCTGGTGGCCCTATTTTTACTATAGTTATCAAGTTTTGATAACGTTCGTTTTCAAACAACATTTTTGATAGTCCACTAAATCCCCTTCTACCAGTTTTGAATATTATTGGTTTACAAAGAACAGTGTCTACAACATCTCCATTTACATCTTTAATTTCTACTAAAAGTAATTTTTGTGTAATCATTTTTTAATTTTCCTTATATAAAATCTTGTTGTAATTGAAGAATAAGTGATAAATCTTCTTCAATATATTTTAATTCTTTTTTAGAATATGTTGCAAAATTTTCATTAATTATATCAGCTAAAATTTGAGATAGTATAAAAGATTCATCTAAGACATTTAATATATTTTTTCTTAATTCTATTTTTTTCATGTTTATCTCCTACAAATATTTAGGATTTCTGTTAAAGAATTATCTACATCAGCTAATTCTTCATCGGTAAATTGCATATAAGTTATTAAATTTTGAAAAGCTGCATCAGAATTTTGTAGTAGCTGTATAATTTCTGCAAATTTGTTTAATATGGTATTTTCTAATTTTATGTTATTCATTTTATTTTTTCTCCATTAAAGATTTTTAAATTATATTCTAATTGTTTTTTATTAATAGCTTCCCATTCTTCAAATGTCATTGTTCCACCAGTGGTTTTGAATGGAGAAGTAAGTGGCAAATATTTATTTTCTTTTTCTTCAATTTTATCCATTTATCATCTCTTTTATTTTTTGACCTAAATCTATATCAAACCTTGTTTCTATTTCTCTTTCTTCATTCCATCTTTTATTCAAATCTTTACAAATTGTTAATAAATAAGGTAATAATTTATCTGGATAAAATTCATCATCATTATTATAGATTTTGATTATAGCTTCTAAAATTACTTTGGTATCAAATTGTTTTATTAATTTACCAATAATAGAATAAATTTTGGGTTCTTTTTCTTTACCAAATAATTCTATAAATAATCTGCATAATGCTTTATTAGGTTCTTTAGATTGGGGTATTTTTATTCTTGCTAAGGTTATAAATTCTTCTGGATTTTCAGGATATTTTGTTTCATATTCAATTTTTACTATTGGAGTTGGAGATAAATTTCTTTTTAATAATTCAGCATAAGATTCTTCAACAGCATCTATTATAGATTCTTCTTTTTTTATTGGAGTTGGAATATCTTCTATAAATCCAATAGCTTCAAAAGTTTTTCTAGCTTCAGCCTCAATAGCTTCTAAAATTATTTTTTCATCATTAGCTGATAAATCAGCTGTATCAGCTGCTGTTATAACATCATAAATATTATTTGTTTTAGCTTCATAAGCTGGAATAGGATTATTTATTATAGATTGGTAATCATCAGAATTTTTATACCATTCATTGTTAAAAGAATCTTCAGAGAATGTTTCAGGATTTTCTAAAGAAAATCCTTGTGAATCTCTTAAGTTGTCTATTAAATTGTCTTTATCTTCATCTGTCAGATTGAACGAGTCACTAGGTAATTCTGAACTAGCAGTAGGTAAATTTGACATAGCACTAGGTAAATTTGACATAGCACTAGGTAAATTTGACATACCATCAGTTGATTCTAAATTATCACTAGGTAAATCTGCTATAGCAGAATTAGTGAGTAAATCTGAACTACCAACAATTATTATAGCTTTACTATTTCTATTATATTTTTCAAATTCTGCTAAATGATAATCTAATAAATCATAATTGATTAGATAAGTATGAGGATGATTTCTTAAATTAGGGGTTTTATCTATTATGAAACCAACTTTTATTAAATAATCCAATGTTCTTATAATAGTGCTATAACTTAAATTTAATTCTTTTGCAATTCTATCTATTGAAGCTGTACAAGCTTTTTCTTTATTTTGTGCAAATCTATAAACTTTTCCAAAAATTCTATCTATATGTTTAGGATAGCATTCACTAAATAAATCAAAACATGGTGTAAATGTTCCTGGTAAATTATTTTCATTCATTTTTAATTACTCCTTATAAGCGATGATTTTCCTGTTATATTCAGTCTACAGAGTGCATCGCTCACCCAATAAACTGAATATAACAGAGGAATTTTATTTCCAATGTAGGGAGCTAATATTTTAGGAGGTTAGCTCCCTCAATGGTAAAAACGTTTCATTGGAGTTGGACTCATTGTTATCCCTGACAATTATCCTTCTCTGTGTAGTTAGAGCTGCTTCGATGCTTACCTAACTACTATTCCTTACCTTGTCTTTACACCTAATGTAAGTTTTTAATGATGTTATCTTACTAGCCCTCAAATGAAAAAAGTTTTTTTCTCTCTTAATATATTAGTCTTGTTTTTGCCATTTTTGCACAATATTGCTATTCTAAAGCACTTTTTATATCTTTTATATCTTGAGATATACTATTTCTATGTATTTCTAATTCTTCAGATATTTCCTTTTGAGTTATTTCACCTGAAGATAAATATTCTATAATTTTATGTTGTCTTAAATCTAAATGTTTAGTTTTTCTTTCATTATCAACTTTAGCTAATACATAATTCTCTAAATTTCTAGGATTTCTTATTGTATTAGTGATAAAAGTGGCATTGATATAATCATTATCATAACTAGCATAATATCCGCCTAAAATAACTTTTTTCATAAATTAGCCACCATTCCATAGACCTTTTTCTAAAGCTATTCTACCATCTTCATGAATTCTATTCCATTCAAGGTCAAAATCATTCTTAAATCGCCATAATTTTTTGAATTCATTATAGACGTTTTTATCATTCATTTTGTTCCAGGTTAAACTTTCCATCTCTATAAGTAGCTGCCATTTTGTAATCATTTTATTTTTTCCTTTATTTATAGAACATAAACCTACTACATTTATTTTTGAATATTTATTTATTATTTGCAATGAGAGTTGATTTTTTATATTTTTTAGAAAACTTTAAAATTGGTTATCAAAGTGCTATTAGAATGCTCTGTAGAGCAAAAAAGCCCATCAAATTTCAACGCAATTATCAATTAGGTATTAGCACATCAATATTTTATAAAATTGCCTTAGAAACCTTCCTGTGATGTTTTGTTGACTAACTGATAGATTCATCCTTAAATTTCTATTTTTTAGTACTTTTTAAATTCTTCCTTACATTAACTACACGACAAAATAGATACAAAAGCGCAAATATTCATAGTGAAATTCCCAATCTATTAGCTATTTTCTTTATATTGTAATTACCCTCTATATACTACACGACAAAATAGAGGCAAAACCGCAAATATTCATAAGTAAATTCCCAATTTAGTCAATGATTGCGTATAGACTAGGAGAGCTGTATATAGAGCTCTAATACAAGCTAATTAATAGCTATTAAATTATTAATAAATTAACTTAATAAGTATATTAAATAAGATTATGAATCTATATTGGGCTTCGCCCAAATTCTTTATTTTTTATAGAAATACTTTTCTCGTTATAACAGCAATAGCGACAGCTACTGTTCCGCCCTTTACATAATATGATTCATACAAACTTTTACTCAATGAATAGTCAATGGGAAACAACGTACAATGGCGTAGGTTAAATAAAATTGATGGAGAGGCTATAATAGGATTATCACTTTTTTATCAATTTATACCCGCCAGTATTAGGTATTAGTGGTATTAGTTATCCCCCACCTGTGGCGGTACTGCTCGTACATTGGCCCAGGTTAAATCTAAATACATAAATTGGTAGAACACTATTTAATATCCTAATAATTTAGATACTAAACTCCACACAGTTAAATTTTCAGGGAGAAAGCTATGTAAGGCAACAAAGCTTAAAATAATTATAGTAAGAGTTTCTTTATTTAGAATCATGTCTTTTAAAGAATGTTTAGAATTAGTATTTATATGAGCTTCAAAACTTTTAGTCAATTCACCAATATTTTTAGTATTGATTTCAGTAGCACCAACTAATTTTTCTACAGTTTCTTCCATTCGAGTTAAACGTTCTATGACTCCAACCTGGCCATTACCATAAATAGCATTATTTAATTTAGTTAATAGGTCTTTATATTCATCTATTTTGCCTTCTAATCTACCTAAAATTTGTAAAGTTGGTGTCATATTAATTCTCCAATATAATTCCAGCTCTTAGGTCAGCTGTAGTTGGAGACCAAGAACCATCTGTAGTAATAGTCAATCCAAGTCTATCAGCTCCAGTAAAAGTAATTTCATCATTTGTTGAAATAGCAAATGCAACAGCTGAATTAATTGTAGCTGTCATAGATTGTGCTACACCATTGATAGTCAAAGTTATTGTTAATGTTCCAGCGGCCCAATTAGCATTTAGCTTAATATAAATATATTTTACTTTTCCAAATCTACCTGGTATTAATGAATTGATATAAGCAGCTGGAGCTGAGCCTACATGGTCAGTTCTAGCTAGTTGAACAGCTGTTTGATTGGCGGCTACATTATTTTGATACCATAAATCAAATACTGTTTGTTGTAATCCAGTTGAATTTTGTGACCAAACTGGTGTAGCAGTTCCACCACTATTATCATCATAACCAATTTTATCTGTATATTCTTTATTAGCATGGAATATTACATTAGCTGCATTACCAACATAAGATACAAGATTATCTAAATTCAAAGCTGATATTGAACCAATTCCATCAATATAAATTCTGTCACATTTATCTACTTCAACAAAATATTTTGAGCGTTGTTCACCAGATGCTAAAGTATTGACCAAAATATGGGAATCATGGAAAAATATATCATTACTTTCAACTGTATCACCTTTACCAATAGATACAAATGCTTCAATTTCTTGATAACCACCAAAATGTTCAAACCAACAACCATTGAATTTAATTCCTCTACAACCTTTATCACTCCATTGTGTACCAATTTTAATTGGATAGTCTGTTGCAGAACCATCATTTACAAAATAACCACCATAATAATTATGTCCCTCACATCTATCTAAATGAAGTAAAGTATCATTCAATAATGAACCAAGATGAGAAGCATTTAATTGGTCAGAACGTGGCCCTAAATAAGCTCCAGTTTTATTATAACGAAGCATAACATTATCCCATCTATTTTGGTCTGATTGTATTCCCCAAAATCCATAGTGAAAACCTTCAATCCAAACATTATTTAGATTGACTTCTCCACCTTTCCAATCTTGAATACCATAAGTTCCAGCTCTATAATTACCTTTACCATTATTTAGAGCAGCATCAGTAGTTCCTGTATATTTTAATGATAAATCTCTTAGTGTAAAACCTTTATAACCATCATAATCTGCATCATTATAAGGATTACCATTATCAGAACCTAATTTGAATAACGGGCCTGTACCCTCAAAATTGATTCTACTTGCACCAGTTTCAGTAGCTGATGATATTGGTCGTCTAGTTCTTGCTCCAAATATACATAAACCATGAGCAGTAATATAAATATTATCAGTTATTAATCCTTCTCCACCAGGTAATATTATTTTTCTATGATTGACATTTGATTTTGTAGCTTGGGCAACAGCTCTAGTAAGAGCTACAGTATCATCAGCTACATTATCCCAAATTGCTCCAAACCACATAAGATATAAGTCTGGATTTGATGTAAATAAAATTAAATCATTTACATCATGGGCATAATCTAATGCGCTAACAGAATAATTTGAACCATTAATTAGGAGTATTCTTCTAACTTCACATTTAATTGTGAATGGACTAATAACTATCCAAGACTGTTGTGCTTGTACAGCAGGATAAATTTTATTTATTGTAACTGAAGTAGCTCCTATTTCAGTTGGTATAGATAATTTATAATCTATAATAACTGCACCAGGAAATATATTTGGAATAGCTTGGCGTGGATTAGCTCTGTCCAAATTATCTATTCTTCTTTTTAGATTTCTCATTTCTATGGCTAATTGATTATTGTCCATATCGATTATCCAATTCAATATTTATAATTTCTTTACCTTCTTCAAAAGATATTGATACAGATTTTATTTTCATAACTTTCTCTACATCATTATATATACCAGTTACTAAATCTCCAAGAAAATAATCTCTACCATACATACAAGCATCCGTTTGGATTACTTTGAAAGCTAAACTATCAGCAGCTTTATAATCTAATAAAATTCTATTTCCATAATCTGTATAAGCTTCTGCTGTACCTTCTGTATTAGAAGCATTTACAAAAACTTCTATATCATTGTAAATACTATAATTTTCTCCCAATACAGTTTGATAATCTCTAATTGCATTTTCTGTAGTTGATGGAAGATTGATTTTACTTGCATGGTCAGTACCTTGTACATAAAGTGTTACTACAATATTAAAGTCATAAGTAGTCTGACAATAATGTTTTACAACTATTCTATCTGTAGCTAAAATTTCAAAATCTGCTTGGATATTATTTTCAATAATTGTTTGTACTTCAGTATTATGTATAGCTGGAGTAGTAAATTCAAATAATTGTGTCTCATCTCCAATAGCTGTACGTTTATAAACTTTGGTTGTTATTGTAGTTTCCCCTAAATCCTCACTTACACTGGCAAAAGTTGTAAATTGCCAAGTACCACCTTCTAATAAAGTATAGCCCAATCCTGTAACTGGATAAGAAATCCATTCATCAATTAATGTTTGTCCACCACCGGCTGTACAACCTTTTACTACTGTAGTTTCAGTAATAGTAGGAATTTCATCAAGTAATTGTCTATAACCAGGAATATCAGAACTTGCTAAATATAAGTATGAACCTCCTACAACTTCATTATTTTTACCCCAAATACAAGCTACAGTTTTTTCATTACCTCTATCTAATTTATAAACTGGTTCTGCCATATTACCAAATAGTAAATTAAATTTTATAGTATCACTTCTATCAGTTCCATATTGACCAGGATAATATTGAAAATATAATTCATCTTCAGTCCATTCAAGGGCAAAATCACCACCACCTATTAAAGCTATTTTTTGTAATTCATCTAATAAATTCCCACCAAAACATGACCAATTTATTAAATTACCTTGACCTAAATCAGGCCTGATTGTCAAACCTGATATTGAACCGTCTCTTTTTCTACCAAGAGAAGTTAAAGCGTTAGGCCCAACATTATAATCTGCTAAAGTTTTCATTACAGTTTCAGCTGGAATATTAGTAAATATTGACCTATTCCCATAATCAGCAGGCCAGTTTATAATTCTCCAACTCAAACCAGAGTTAGCCCCATAACCTATAATCTTAATTAAATCCTTATCTATAAAACTTCTTTCTTCGTCTCTAACTATAGTTTTAAAATCAATATACCAATCAATATTATCTGTTTTACGCCAGATTTCTATTTGTGCTTTATCAGTCAAATACTGAATAGCATTATGACTTGAAGGAAAAATTAAAGCTGCAATTCCAGAATCATTAACTACTTTTGTATAGGCAAAATTGGCATCATTAAATTCAGCCATTAGTGTCCCTGGTATGTTTCTGATTCTAAACTTATATTCTGTCATATCTACTCAGGCCCCACGGCCATCCAATGAATATAATAACCATCAACTCCAGAAGCTGGAATAGCAACATTAAAATTAAATTGATTGGCTTCAATAGCATAAGCATTGGGAACTGCATAATTTAGAAACTGTTGTCCAGCTTGATTATACATACTTAGAAATACTAATGGTGCATAACTAAATGCAGTTGGAAAAGTTATTGTAAATAAATTATTAGATGGGCCAGTTAAATTACCACAATCATAACTACCAGCTTCCATTCTTACAGCTCCAGGTGTTCTATCAGTAATACCAGCAGTATCCCAATCAGTAGCACTACCACCTTGTCTACGATAAAATTGAGGTACTCTATTTCCAACTTTAGTATCATCTACACTATCAGCAGCTAATTTAGCAGTTGTTACATTTGCATCTAATATTTTAACAGTTGTTACAGCATCAGAAGCTAACTTACCTGCAATAACAGCAGCAGTTTCTATCATTCCTGTACTAACTGGTGTTCTAAAATGTGCATATATTCTAGCATCTGTTAAAGTAATTACTCCACCAGTTGTAATAGTAAAGCTAGCTAATGGAATTTCATAAGTTGTTCCAATAGTTTGTGTTAGAGTTGGAATATCAGGAGTACCATCAGCTGACATTGCTACTACTATTCTAATTGTTTGAGCAGCATAATCAGACTGTAATTTTACAATACCACCAGTTGTACCAACTACAGGAGTAGTAACTGTTTTAGTAGCAACAGTTGTATTTTCATAAAATAAACCAGCTAATATAGCTGCACCAGTAGCGATACTTAAAGGTGAAGCTGCACCACTTACAGCCAATACACTACCTACACCAAAAATAACACCTTCATTATCAGTAGCTGTAGCAGATGCAAATAACTTTCTAATAAAATCATACCATCTTGCCAGATTATAACCAGCACTAGGCCCATCCCCAGTACCATTTGTTTGCCAGCCAAAAGAGCGTTCGGCCAATTTACACCATCCTCTGCCAAATAATTAAGGCAAATTCTAAATTTTTCATATTATATTCCTATAAATTTTTCAAAATAAGATATAGTTATATCTGTATCATTAGATATAGCTATACCTTGTGCTAATATGACGTTAGATTTATAATTTTCTCCAACTTCTTTTCTAGCTAAATGAAAAGTTGCTAAATCACTATCATTAGATAAATTAGCTATTCTATTACTTCCACCACTATCTGTAACTGTTTTATAGCCGTATTGACAATCTATATCATAATAATCATTATCTACAATATCAGTATCTAAAAATTCTAATATTTCTCCTGTTGTTTGATTAGTAATAAGAGGATTAACAATTGGCCCAAGTATTCTAATTCTTGGAAATTCTATCCAAGTTCCTGAATAAGTTATAGTAATAGAATTATTTAGAATAGATTCACTAAAGAAACAAGGTATCATAACAGGGATTGAAAATCCTGATAAAGTAAATGTATAAGATAATTCTACATTTTGTTCTGTTGGATTAAAGAAGCTTGGGTCTGGACATAAAAGTTCTATACCTACTTGTAAATCAAATCCTTTTTCAGATTTAGATGGAAATGTCATTCCACCATTTATAAAACATTCTATATCTTTAGTTTGTCCTGTATCATATACAATTCTAAATATAGCTGGGTCATTAGAGAAATTTAGATAATCAATTAGTTCAGCTCTACGTTGAAATTGTTCTTCAACATTATCTGCAAAAGCTTCTATAACTATTTGAATAGTTCTTGCATCAGCTCTATAATCTAAAACTGTAACTCCATGTTGAAAAGGCCCTCTATCTATAATAGTTTTCTTAGGTGGAAATCCTAAACCTTCTATACTCAATACAGAATAATTTATACCATCTGAAATATCTAAAGTTGTAGAATTGGTTATGAGATAAAATTTTAGTGCCATATTATGTGTACCTACTTAAAGCTGAAATCATTTTAACTTCATTCATTAAAGTTCTTTCCTCTTGATATTTATAATTAGCAGCTAAATAATAATTATAATTTGTAATATTACCTGTAGATGCAGTAGCTAATCCTAAAGTTGAACTTCCTAAATTATCAAAACCTTTTGTG
>ERZ1292632.2966-Hain-H43-01um-R2-2966-length-13530-cov-4_pt1 | contig 13530 bp, 10 predicted proteins | sample MGYA00564407_ERZ1292632 | MGnify/ENA primary metagenome ERZ1292632 (study PRJEB36523, sample SAMEA6512637) | groundwater metagenome | collected 2019-01-08 | study: AquaDiva: Metagenomics assemblies of 32 groundwater samples
TATGTCTACATGACCACACTCTGGCCGCAATTCCCCCGCACTACATCTATCATTGCAGGCGTACTGACAATGCTGATTTCCTATTTATTGGTCCGAAAAATATTTAATAAAGAAACTGCGCTTGTTACTTTGGCACTTGTCACTCTGTCACCCTGGACAGTCATGCTCTCTCGTTTGGCTCTCGAGGCAAACTTAGCCGTTTTATTTATTTCCTTGGGCATGCTCTGCTTGGTCTCCAAAAAACACCTCTGGTCAATAATCTTTTTTGGCATCTCGGTTTGGACTTACAACAGTGCGCGAGTATTTACTCCTTTATTTTTAGCTTGTTATTTAATCATAAACAAAAATTATAAAAAGTTTACTTCTATGAACTATATACTATTAATTATTTTCTTTTTGCCGATGATATATCAATTATTAAACTCCACAGGTCAAGCACGATACAGTAAATTGTCACTTATAGACGACGGAGCTATAGGCAAAATAAATAAATTACAAACAACTCAATGGGGAGGACGCATGGTTTACAACAAAGCCACTTATTTTGCAGCCGCTTTTGCCAAAAATTATGTATCATATTTATCACCCAGTTTTTTGTTTATCAAAGGTGGCGATCACTATCAATTCAGCGTCCAAAATTATGGTCTTTTGTATCTAATATGTCTGCCTTTTTATTATATTGGATTAACAAAAGTTTTTAATAATAAATTACTTTTATTGTGGCTCTTAATAGCTCCAATCGCAGGAAGTATTACCCGTGATAGTCCTCACACCCTTCGAGCCATCACAATGCTGCCATTGCCAATGATACTTACCGCTCTTGGTGTAGTATCTATATTAAAAAAATATTATTTAGTAATATTGCCAATTATTATATTATCTTCGATAAACTATCAACTAGCTACTAACTCCTATCTCCTAAACTACTCATGGTCTTGGCAATATGGCTATAAAGAAGTAGTTCAATTAATCAAACAAGACTACGATAAATACGATCAGATTATTTTTACCAAAAAATATGGTGAACCGCATGAATTTGTAGCCTTTTATTGGCCCTGGGATCCGGCTGATTTTGCCAAAAGTAAATCCTGGGACTATCATGCCAATTGGTATTGGGTCAACGAACTGGATAAAATTAAATTTGTAAATGATTGGGAAATGAAATCATATGTATATAAACCCAAGACACTAATTATCGCCAGTCCGGAAAATATTCCCGCGGGATCCGAAATCAAGCGAATTAATTTCCTAGACGGCAAACCCGCTTTTATAATTAAAGAATTATGATAGTATTTATTGATGAGTCTGGGATTCATAAGCAAATAGGTCATTCGAGTGCTTCGGTAGTTTACGTTTGGACTCAGGATTTGGATAAATTTGAAAAAGGAATTGAGAGTTTAAATCAAAAGTTGAAAATAAATTATTTTCATTGGACTGAAAGTAGTTGGGAATTAAAAGAAAAATTTTTAGTCGGTGTCAGAAAATTAGATTTTCTATTTAAAGTTATCGTTTTTGATAACCCCATTAAATATCAGCAAATAATCGAGGTGGTCTTTAAGCATTTATTGGTGGAAAATGTGGATAAAGTATTCATTGACGGCAAAAAACCCGAATGGTATGAACGGAAACTAAAAAAAGTTTTAAGGGATATGGGAAACTCGGTTAAAAAACTGAAGACGATAAGAAATGAGTCGGCACATCCAGGAATCCAATTGGCAGATGCAATTGCTGGTTTATATAGGTACCAAGCCGATAATCCAAATTCTAAAATTGCGTCGGAGTTAGTGAAGAAATTAAATAAAAATGAAGTAATGTCAAGTAGCTTTAATGCCGATAATTATTTTACCAAGAAAAACCCCGACAAAAGCCGGGGTCAGCGTCCCGGATAGTTCACCATTGGTGTACTTTTCCACACGGGAATTTGTCACCGGTAGCTAGTTATGAGATTATTATACGATAACTTATGAAAATGTCAAGATTAATGATACTAATTTTTATTGTTTCTCTTGGTCTTACACTTAGACTGTTTTACTTAGACTCGCGTCCGGTGGGTTTTACCTGGGATGAAGCGGCCTTGGGATACAACGCCTATTCATTACTAAAGACGGGAAAGGATGAATATGGGAAAATTTTGCCGGTGGTATTTAAATCCTTTGGCGATTACAAGCCCGGATTATATATATATCTTACTGTCCCGGCCATAAAAATATTTGGTCTGTCAGAATTCGCCACCCGATTACCATCAGCGATCTTTGGAACGTTATTAATTGTCGTTGTGTATTTATTGGTTTCGAAATTACTTAGCGCTCAGCACCTAGCCCTTAGCACGGCATTTCTTCTTGCGATTAATCCCTGGTCCATTCACTTCTCCCGTGGTGCCTGGGAAGCCAACATAGCGCTATTTCTGACGACATTAGCTACATTATTGTTTATAAAAAAGCGCTATATATATTCAAGTTTATTTTTTGGATTAACGCTATTTACCTATCAGGGGGCCAAGATGTTTACCCCGCTCTTAGTTTTATCACTTTTGATAATTTATAAACCAAATATTAAAAAACTGTTTTGGCCAGGAGTATTAGGATTACTTCTGTTATTACCAATCCTTTGGAATCTTGATTCACAATCCGGAAGGTTGAAGGTCTTTAGTATCTTTAATTATCAGGGAAATTTAGTCAGGGGAATTACCCAGCGTTACCTAAATCACCTTTCTCCGAAATATTTGTTTTTTACGGGAGACTGGTCAAATTTGCGTCAGAGTATTCCCTATTATGGCTACTTCCACCTGCCCGAAATTATCACCATCGCAATCGGTCTGATTGTTCTTCTAAGAACTAATAACCAAGTAACCAAGCTACTAATAACATGGCTATTAATTGTTATTTTACCTTCCGCCCTATCCCGTGATATTGTCTCTGGTGTCCGCTCTCTGCCTATGGTAATACCGTTAGTAATTATGTCCGGAATCGGACTTGCAAAATTATTTTATTATCACCGCCTTTTATACATTTATACATTTATACTTTTATCCTTATTTATTTTATTCTTGGATCTCTATTTTATCCATGCTCCCAATTTCGTAGCCCGTGACATGATGTATGGTTATAAACAAGCTCTTCAAATAATCAAACCGTACTTAGATAGGTATGATAGGGTAATATTTACAGACAAACTTGGTCAGCCGTATATATATACTTTATTCTATTACACAATAGACCCAGGCAGTTATCAAAAACAAGCAAATTTAATATTAGATTCCCAGGGGGATGTAGGAAAAGTGGAAAAGTGGGGTAAGTTTTTGTATCAGCCACCCGATTGGCGATATCAGCGGGGTGACAACTCAACCATATTTGTGGGTGATAATTACGAATTGCCCGATCAGGATATGAATCCGGTAAATTTAATTAAATTGGGTGAAGTTTACTATCCAAATGGCAAACACGCGCTTAGAATAGTGGCTCTAAAATGAAAAAATATATTCCATTATTTTTGATTTTAATTTTGGCTACAGTATTACGTGTCTGGAATATCTCTGGTAGCCCTTCGGGGCTCAATGCCGACGAAGCAGCTCTGGGCTACAACGCTTATTCTCTGATGTTGACTGGAAAAGATGAGCATGGCCATCCTTGGCCCGTTAATCTGGAATCTTTTGGCGATTTCAAACCGGCTGGTTATGCCTATATATTAATTCCCTTTGTCAAAATCTTTGGTCTTACCGAATTCGCCGTCCGCCTCCCCTCGGTAATATTTGGGGTATTGGGAGTATTGGGAATTTATTTGTTAACCTACGAACTACTTAGCACTTGGCCCATAGCCCTTAGCACTGCTCTTATGCTCACAATTTCCCCTTGGCATTTACACTTTTCTAGAGGAGCTTGGGAAGTAAATGTCTCAACAACGTTTATAGTTTATGGTTTATGGTTCATAGTAAAATGGCTCAAAAGTCCAAAGTTTATATACTTAGCCCTTAGCACCTGGCACCTAGCACTGGCAATGTATTTCTATCAATCTTCCCGCGTCATCGTTCCACTATTGGGTCTAGGAATATTTATCATGTATTTCAAGAATTTTAAAACAAACCTCAAGCAAACAATAGTTTCTGGATTATTGTTGTTGGTATTATTATTACCTTTAATAATTTCGGTTATAAGATCTGACGCTACATCCAGATTGAGCGGCGTAGGCTTATTAGCCGATTCGGGACCTACTGAGCGAGCCAAGGAACTTCGTATTCAGCATGGGGATCTCAAATCTATTCCTTCCAAGCTTTTGCACAATAGACCCGTACAATATGGTCTAAGATTTATTCAAAACTATCTCGATCATTTCGATGGTAATTTTCTGTTTGTAAACGGCGACGTCATCGAGCGTAGTAAGGTCCCGGAAATGGGTCTCTTTTATCTGACCGATTTTATTTTTCTAGCTCTTGGAATCGTTTATCTGCTTCGTACTCAGCACTTAGCCCCTAGCACTAATATAATCTGGCTCTGGCTTCTAATCGCACCAGTAGCTTCCGCCATGACATTCCAGACTCCTCACTCTCTCCGCGCCTTCAATATGGTAATTCCTATGACAATAATAATCTCTGTGGGAGTGTATCAAGTAATAAAATTTAAAAAACTATTTATCATTTTAATTGTTCCGTTATATGTATATCAGCTTTCAGACTATTTGTATAAATATTACGTCCGTTATCCAAAAGAATATCCAGCCGCTTGGGAATATGGTTTTAAAGAACTGGTGGCCTATACAGAAAGTGTCAAAGACAAATATCCCAAAATCTGGGTGACAGACAAATATGACCAGCCCTATATATTGTTTCTATTTTATTCAAAATATGACCCACGAAAGTTTCAGGGCAACCACACCCTTACATTTCGCGACAAATTCAATTTTTCTACTGTACGCGACTTCGATAAATATCATTTTGAATCCGCTCCTTGGGACAAAGTCCGCAATCAGCATTCGGCATTGATAGTAGCTGCGCCAGAGGATATTCCAGATCTGGGAGTGGATGTGATAAAAACCATCAATTTCCCAAATGGCCTCCCGGCGTTTAAAATAGTATCAAATTGATATGAAGAAAATCTTACTATCAGTAGTCCTCGCTACTTACAACGAAGAACGGAATATCGCCAGATGTCTGGATTCAGTTTGGGAGTTGGCAGATGAAATACTAATTGTAGACGGCAAGTCTACCGATGATACCGTCAAAATAGCCAAAAAATACAAGGCTAAGATTATTTTAGTTGACAATAATCCCACCCACTTTCATGCTCAGAAAAAAATCGCCATAGACAAAGCCTCTGGTGATTGGATCCTCCAGCTCGATGCTGATGAATGCTTGACCCCCGAGTTGGTCAATGAAATAAAGGGACACCTCCGAGGTGGCCGAATGGACTCCTCGGAGGTGAATGGGTATTGGTTGCCGAGAAAAAATTACTTTTTGGGACGGTTTTTGACCAAAGGTGGTCAATATCCCGATTACACCATGCGTCTGTATAGAAACGGCAAAGGTAATTTGCCGGCCCTCGATGTCCATGAGCAGGCAGTAATTGAGGGAGAAGTAGGGTATTTGATAAACCCCATGTTGCATTATGGCACTCCCGACTTTGAAAATTATCTCGTCCGCAACAATAAATATACATCTCTCATGGCTGAGCAATTTGCCGAGCAAAAAGTTCCCATTAATCTCCTTTACACTTTTATACATTTATTCTTTTATCCATTGCGCGAGTTTGTCTGGATATATTTCAGACATCGTGGCTATGTAGACGGGTTTCCAGGCTTTGTCTTTGCCCTATTTTCCGGACTTCGCTTTGCTATTGCTTACATCAAATACTGGCAAGTTACTAAATATTCGGCACATGATTAAAGTAGGCTTTATCACAAAATCCATGACCGATGACAATGCCCAGAGAGGAGTCGGTTTCTATGCCAAGCGTCTGCTCGAAAGGCTAAAGGCTCAAGGCTCAAGGCTCAATATTGAGATTTTAGAAGACAAATATAGTGAAGTGGATATAGTTCACTATCCATATTTTGATTTGTTCTACCACACTCTCCCCTTATTCCCAAAGACAAAAACAGTAGTCACGGTCCACGACGTCATACCTCTGGAATTTCCAAACGTATATAAGCAAGGTCTAAAAGCAAAGCTTAATTTGTACTTGCAAGGCCTGGCCTTGCAAACTGTTGGCACTGTTATTACCGATTCATTTTATTCACTCAAAAATATTCATAAATATTTAGGTGTCCCTCACGAAAAATTGAAATTAGTTTATCTGGCTGCGGATGAAATATTTAAACCAAAAAAAGTTACTAAAAAATATAATTTACCCAAAGATTTTGTATTGTATGTGGGGGATGTTAATTACAACAAAAATATTCCGGGACTGATCCAAGCCGCGAAGCTTGCAAATTTACCATTAGTCATGGTTGGTAAACAAGCAGCCGAAGTTGAATCAATGGATTTGAATCACCCAGAACTTGTCCATCTTTCTATGAACTATGAACTAATAACTAATTACCCGATACGGTTGGGATTTGTCCCAGATGAGGATTTGGTAGATATTTATAATTTGGCAAGCGTATATTGCCAGGCATCATTCTCAGAAGGCTTTGGTCTCAATCCTTTGGAGGCATTGGCCTGTGGGACACCTGTGGCATCAAGTAATCGTGGCTCTCTACCAGAAATATTGGGTGAAAATGCTGTCTATTTTGATCCCGATGACACTTCACAAATAGCTAGTGCCATATTGAAGGCCAAAAATAGTAAAATAGACTTCAAATCAAATTTGACTTGGGAAAAAACAGCAAAAGAAACGTTAATGATCTACAAATCACTATGTCCATAAAAACAATTTTTAAATATATTCTCACTTGGCAGATGGCCATAATTATTGTTTCCCGCTCAGCGGGATTATTTTTGCCTCTGCAGGAAACCTATATTGGTGGCGCCACCCAAGCCTATGTCGAAAACCCCCTGCTCTATTCCAGAGCCAATTTTGATGGTAATCATTATCTGACTATTGCCAGACGGGGTTATGGCTATGCCCAGCAAGCCTTCTTTCCGCTTTATCCAAACTTAATCCGTTATTTTTCCAAATACATGCTTCCGGTTACCTCGGGTGTGGCCATTAGCATTGTTAGCTTTTTTATCGCCATTATATTTTTGGTCAAACTGGTTAAACTAGACGATTCTGATCCAAATATTGCCAAGTGGACAATAATCAGTTTATTAACCTTTCCCACAAGCTTCTTTTTGGGCAGTGTTTATACCGAAGGCTTGTTTCTGATGCTGGTGGTTTTGAGTTTTTATTGTGCTAGGACTGGCCGCTGGTGGCTAGCCGGTATCTTTGGGGCATTCGCCAGCTATACCCGCTTTGTAGGTATATTTTTATTACCAGCTTTATTGTTTGAATGGTTTGAGACTTCAAAAAACAAGAAAAATTTAATACCAATATTATTAATCCCAATAGGTTTATTAATCTATATGCAGTTTTTGGACAAAACTACTGGAGATCCTTTTGCCTTCATTCATGTCCAAAAACTATTTGGCCAAGGCAGAAGTGAGAAGTTTATCTTGCTCTACCAAGTATTTTGGAGATATATCAAGATGGTTTTTACAGTAGATCTCAACAATCCTATTTATCCCACGGTGGTTCTGGAATTTGTGACTGGTATTGCCTTCCTGTGGGCTTCAATAGCAGTCGCAATTAAGCAACGCCGTTCATATGCTGTCTTTGCCGTCCTTTCCTACCTTATACCCACTCTCACAGGCAATCTGGTGTCTCTGCCCCGCTATATCCTGACTGCATTTCCTTTTTTTATAGGTTATGGTAGATTTTTAACACAATATAAACATCTTCGTCTGATTATATTACCTGTCAGTGGACTACTGTTAGTTATTTATTTAGGGATGTTTATACGAGGTTATTGGGTTGCATGAAAGAAAAGATAAAATCTGTTTGGACAAATCCAGCTCTACGTGGGACGTCAATATTTATGGTGGGTAACGTTGTGGTCAGTGGTTTGGCTTTTACCTATCATTTCTTGTTAGCCAGATTATTGGGCCCACATGAATATGGTATTTTGGCCGCCTTATTTGGTTTGTTGTACTTTGTTCAAGTTCCTATAAATACTGTAGATTTTTTGATTACAAAATTAATATCTAGTTTTGAAGCCGAAAAAATTGTTAGCCACACCCGAGGGTTGATAAGTTATTTAGTACAAAAGGTAGGTTTAGTATCTTTACTGGTATTTCCAGTTTTATTATTACTATCTAAGTTTGTGCAAGATTTTCTCAAACTTCCGGAAATAGGTCCAGTGATTGCCATTTGGTTATTTATCTATCTACTATTAATTATTACTGTCTTACGGGCGGTGCTTAAAGCATGGCTACGGTTTACTGACCTAGTCTTGAATCAAATCATTGAAATGGTTGCAAGACTTGGACTCTCAGTGGTTTTTATTTATTTTGTTTCAGCTTGGTATGGTTGGGGTTTAGTAGGAGTTATTCTGGCTTCGTTGCTAGTTTTATTTATAAGTTTGTTTCAGGTGCGCGAAATATTATCAGTACCAACAGATAAATTTGAACATCACAAATGGCCGATTAAATCTCTGGGGATCGGGGGATTAGTATTGTCACTTGCTTATACTCTCATGTATTCAATTGACATTTTATTAGTCAAACATTTTTTTAGTGATTATTGGACCGGTATTTATGCAGTACTGGTTACAGCCGGTAAAGTGGTCTATTTTGCTCAATCGCCCTTGAGTACAGCAATGATCCCGGTGGTGGCTAGAAAATCCCAGCATCCGGCTCACGCCAGAAATGACCTATGGTTTTTACTTGGAATTTCAGGATTAATCGGGACGTCGATCGTGGGCTTGTATTTTGTTGCCTCGCAAGCATTAGTTATATCGGTGTTTTCGAGTAAGTTTATCGCGGCCGCCCCTTTGATGGCTTGGATGGGCCTGGCAATTTTTGGTTATGCCCTAGCCAATACCTGCGCCGGATTTTTATTGGCCTTAAATAAGACAAAGGCTGCCTGGATTTCATTGCTTGGATTGTTTGCCGAAGCAACCGGAATCTATTTATTTCATGCCAGTTTGACTCAGGTTGTATTATCTTTGGGAATTGTTTTTGGTATACTTGCCCTAGTTTTAATAATTTATAGCTTCTATGTCACGCGTCCAGCTATCAATAGTAGTCCCGGCTTATAAACAGGAAAAACAGATTGTAAAAAATCTGCAAGATTTAGATGGGGTTCTGAAGGGAATGGGAGTGAGCTATGAGATTATTTGTGTCGTAGATGGATTTCTGGATAAGACCTTTGAAAAAGCCAAATCAATTGTTTCAAAAAATATTAAGGTCATAGGTTATCCCAACAATTCCGGTAAAGGATTTGCTGTTCGTTACGGAATGTCTCACGCCAGCGGCAGTATAATTGGTTTCGTAGATTCTGGAGAGTTAGATTACGGTATGATCCCAATGATGTTGGAACACTTCAAATGGTATAAAGCGGATGTTATTATCGCCTCAAAACGCCATCCAGTGTCTCAAGTTTATTATCCTTGGCAAAGAAAAATTTTATCATTTGGTTATCAGATGGGAGTAAAATTACTATTTGGATTAAATGTTCGTGATACTCAAGTGGGAATGAAATTATACAAAAAAGCACTCATAAAAGCAGTACTTCCCCGACTTTTAGTAAAGAAATTCGCTTTTGACATTGAAATTCTTGCCGTAGCCCACCATTTGGGCTTCACTAAAATATTTGAAGCCCCCGTTAAACTTTCTATGAAATTTTTACACACCTCTTCAATCTTTAATACAGGTTTCATTAAAACTGCCTTTAATATGGCTTGGGACACTCTGGCCGTTTTTTACCGTTTGAAAATAATGCATTTTTATGATGCGTAATTTATTAGTAATCGCGATATCGTTTTTCATCTTTGTTCCTAGCGTATATGCCTCGGAAAGATTTATAAATATTGTCAATCCCGTCAGGGTATCCAAGTACAATCTAAACACCTCAGTCAGTATCAATGCTCAATATGAAATAATAAATAAGTTTAATTTACCAGCAACATGGCTTCTCACCTTAGATGTTTTAGGTGACAAAAATGCAATTAATACTTTAAAAAATTTTGATAAAAATCAAGAATTAGGAATATTCTTAGAAATAAGTCAAGATTCAGCCGATAAATCTGGAATCGTTTACCATAATACTGGATCTTGGCATTTTGCCAATGCGGTATTTTTATCAGGCTATACCCAAGAAGAAAGAATCAAGTTTATAGACACTGTGTTTGCAGAGTTCAAAGAGCAATTTGGTTATTACCCTGTCTCTGTAGGGGCCTGGTGGGTGGATAGTTTTTCTCTGCAATACATGCACGATAAATATGGTGTCATTGCCAATTTATCCTGCGCTGATCAATATTCTACAGATAATTATCAGATTTGGGGGACTTATTGGTCCACCCCTTATTATCCGAGTATTATCCATGCCGGAATTCCTGCCCAGAGCCCGGAAAATAAAATAGGAGTGGTTACTATGCAGTGGGCACCCCGTGATCCCCGCCGGGGCTATTACAGCAGTCTGTACAGTACCCAGGATTATTTTACGACCCCCAAACTTGATATCAATTATTTTTCTAATCTGATAGATGTATTTTCTCAGGTTACTGTGGGACTAGAGGGTGATTTTAGTCCCGATGTTTATCGCGGTGAATTTACCAACCAAATACAGGTTGTGGCTCAAAAAACCGCAACCAAAGTGACCATGGGAGACTTTGCCAAATGGTATAAAAATAAATTTCCCGATGTATCTCCTGAACAAAAAATTAATTTTGACGGTATGATCTGGTATCAGTCTCCATATTATAGATTGGGTATAGATGAGACGAATAAAAAAATTATTGACCTCAGAATTTATTCGTCAGAATATAGAGAGGCGTATTATCTCTGGCCAAATAGGGAAAAAGACTTGCGTATCAATATTCCGTCTTTAATTGATTCCGTTCAAGACCCTTTAGAAGTCTGGCAAATTACGGATGTAAATATCAAAACTATGCCTAAGTATTTTGAGTCTGAAAACAAACCTCCCGCAAGATTTTTTAAATCAGACTTTGTTTCGGTAAAAAAATCAGGCAATACTTGGCGGGTAGAGATTAACAACAACTTTAAAGACGGAGAGATATTTAGCGACTGGAGTCTGGAAACAAAACACTTACTTAAAGCACCCAGAACGCTTATCAGAACGATGATCTCTTTAAACTGGAATAAATTCAAAAAAGAAAACTATTGGATTTCTCCGGAAGAAATTATCGGATTGGACAAATTGAGACAATTGCCCGCAGGTAAAGTGCTGGTTTATGATTACGAATGTTTGCAATGTGAGTATTTCGGCAAATCCAAACCAGCTGTTTTTGCTAATTACAGAGATTATGTAGGTAAATATTCACAGAAAAAAATTGTCTACAACAGTGAGATAGTTGATTCCAGAGACAGAAATATTGTTAAAGACAAGCTAAAGTCTATGAGAATAGATTATATATATTTAACCAAATATGACCCCTCTGAATTTTTGAAACTTTCCCCTGGCGACTACGGCATCGAGAAAATATTTGAGAACGCCGTCGTTCAGATTTGGAAAGTAGTAAAATAGCTTCATGAATATCTTAATCTTGTCCTGGCGTGATCCCCGCAATCCCAAAAGCGGAGGAGCAGAAATGGTCATGTTGAAGTATGCCCTGCATTGGACGAAGTCCGGTCATAAAGTGTTTTGGTTGGGCAGCCGCTATGATAATCTATCTGTTATCGAGAATATAGGTGGATTAAATATTCACCGTGTCGGACCGGAATTGCAATTTTATAATACTTGGACAATGCTTCTTACCTACCCTGTATTTTTGTTAAACAGTATTTGGATTGGTTGGGGAATTGCCAGACATCAAAATATCAATTTAGTTATAGATGCTATTCATGGATTGCCATTATTTTCTCCGTTTTATGTCAAGTGCCGTAAGGTCCTCTGGGTATGTGAGGTAGCTGGCACGATTTGGGACAAAATGTATCCTTTTCCAATCAACTGGATAGGAAAAGTTTTGGAAAAATTGGTGTATTTTATTTATCAGAACAGCGAAATCTGGGCTATTTCAGAAAGTACAAAGAACGATATCCTTAAGATTAATCCAAAATTGCATGTAAAAATTGTTCCTCTGGGAATAGATATAAAAAGATTCTCTCCAATAAAAAAGTTCGGTTTCCCATCAGCTTTATTTGTAGCACGGTTGGTAAAAATGAAAGGAATTGAGTCAGCAATTAAAGCTGCCAGGGAAATAAGAAAAAAATTCAATAATTTTGTTCTGTATGTTATCGGTGATGGCGATTCTGATTATATAAAGTCTCTAAACGCCCCATCGTGCGTAATATTCTTAGGTAGATTATCCGATAAAGATAGAAATAAATATTTATCAAGGTGTCATTTTTTGATTCATCCTTCATTTAAAGAAGGTTTTGGGTTGACAGTTTTGGAAGCTGCTGCCTCCGGCACTCCGACAATAGCCAGAAGGGGAAGCAGTATGGATGAACTGATAAATGACGGGAATGATGGGTTATTATTTGACAGTGATAAACAAATTTCTAATCTCTACTTAAAATATTTTGATAATACTAAATATAAAGCACTAACAAGCAATGCTTTTAAGAGTAGCCATAAATACAATTGGATACAAATATTATCTAATTCCCGAAAAATCACTCAAATATGAAAAAATATCCAAAAATATCAATAATAATTGCTCTTTATAAGGAAACAGCCTATTTTTATGAGTCCGTTGCCCAATGTTTACAATTGGATTACTCTAATTTTGAAATTTTAATTGGTGTGGATAGGGGAGTGAAACTAAATTTTCGAGATCCTAGGATACGTGTTTTGGAAACTGGTTTGTTACGTACAGGGCCAGCCGAAAAAAGAGATATAGGAATTATTAGATCAAAGGCTGAATATATTGCTTTTTTAGATGACGACTCTTATCCCAGACGTGATTGGCTTAAAAAAACGATAAATATATTTGACAAACATCCCGAAATAGCTGCAGTGGGTGGTCCGGGTTTGACTCCACCAATGGATGGCTTTCGTCAGCAAATAACCGGGGCTATTTTGTCTACTTTTTGGGGGACGGGACCATATGCCTATCGATTTGTACAGAAGCCCAAACGCTTGGTAGACGATTATCCTGCCTATAATTTGATAGCCAGACGGAAAGACTTGGTATCTGTAGGAGGATTTGATAATAAATTCTATGGCGGTGAGGATACTGCGTTATGTATAAAATTGATCAACGCAGGAAAAAAGATTCTTTACCATCCTGAAGTGGTCGTTTACCATCACCGCAGGCATTTTCCGGAAGGATACTTGGCTCAAGTCGGGAATGTGGGAATGCATAGAGGTTATTTCGTAAAGAAATTTCCTTTAACATCACTAAGACCTAGCTATTTTATGCCTCTGTTTGGAATTGTTG
>ERZ1292632.2967-Hain-H43-01um-R2-2967-length-13527-cov-7_pt1 | contig 13527 bp, 31 predicted proteins | sample MGYA00564407_ERZ1292632 | MGnify/ENA primary metagenome ERZ1292632 (study PRJEB36523, sample SAMEA6512637) | groundwater metagenome | collected 2019-01-08 | study: AquaDiva: Metagenomics assemblies of 32 groundwater samples
GGCCCGCCGCGTAGGATTTGAACCCACAACCTCCGGGTTCGAAGCCCGGCGCTCTAGTCCGTTGAGCTAGCGGCGGAGTAATCATGCGCGCCGCCTACTGCGCAGTCGTAAATGGTCAGGACGGTGAGCCTCGAACTCACGACCTCCTGCTCCCAAGGCAGGCGCTCTACCAACTGAGCTACGCCCAGAGTTGGTCGGTCGTGGTTCGGTTTCAGTGTCCATTGCTTTCTCGAATATTGGGGCTACTCGCTGCACGGCTCTGGCCGAATCCGCTTTCGCCCACTACCATTTGCCTCACTCGGCGTTGGTGTCTGGTTGCGGATCTCGCTGCTGCTGCGCCAATCCGCGAAAATCAATGGGGCTCGCGCATCGTCGCGAGTGTCGCCCCCTATCTTCTCGTCGTCCGCGCGGTCGAAAGACACATTTCGTAGCCGCGCTTCTCGATGCCGACTTGAGCAAAATTCTATACCAAGCAGCGGCATTGTCAAGCAAACGCCGCCGCCCTCAGCCTCACCCCGCACTTCATGCGCGCGTTGCGATACGGGATTTCTGGCTCCCCGCGGAACCTGAACGCCGCCTTGAGCTTGACGTGCATCACCGCGGCAACCTCTACTCCCGGCAAATCCCCCAGCGTTGCGTTGATGACGCCGACCGCCCGCGCCCCCCCCTCGGCCTCCCAGTCCTCGGTGATGTCGCGGTTTTCTCCATACCCGCCACCGAGAAACCCGGAAGCCCGCCCGGGCAAGTCCAACCCAAGGTCAGGGTCGCGCATGTCGCAGGCCCACACATCAAGCCAACGTTCAACCCACTGGAAACCGTCGTCCGCCATGGGCGATATCTTGCGCCTACACTATGCCGGCGTCAATGAAAATTCCACAACAGAAACCCGAAAATTTTGAAACCAGCCGCCGTAAAAAAATAAACCGGTTCATCGGAAAAATCTGAAAGAGACGCGAAAATGGGAGGGGGATAGAAGGATGGAAACGGAACTCGGCCGAAGGGTCACCCCCCCTACCCCCGCCACCCATTAATCTGTTCGATCATCGCACCGGCACCGGCAGGCGGGGCACAGCCTCTACAGCTAGGACGGCTGGCGCAGGTAGGACGCCATTGCATCGAGCAACACCGGGTTATCATACGCTCGGCCGAGCATCGTGTTGCACCTCTGGCACAGAAGGCCTCGAGCTGAGCCTGTAGCGTGTGAGTGGTCGAAGTGCAGGGCGTGCTTGCCTGGTGGACTACCGCAGATCGCGCACTTGTTACCTTGCGCCAGCTTGCGCGCCTCGTACTCCTCGCGCGTGTTTCCGTAGACTCGCTTCAGTCGATGGTCGCGCATCCATTCCGCGTGACACGTCTTGCAGTATGGCGCGGTAGGTGAAAATTTCTTCTGGTCCGTCTCCCCACACTTCTTGCATAACTTCGGGAACTTCAACATGCTTCCTCCTTGTGAAAACCCGAGTATAACACGTAGCACGGTTATGCAATGCGACATTTAAGACATTATACGACATGCATGGGTATGAACTGATACTAATCAACGCATTGCGCGTTGACCCTAACACATTACGCAACTGCCGGCACGATCACCTCTACTGATTATTAATGGTTTTAGTGCGTTTCAGGTAGTTAATCGCAGCGCACAACAAATCATCGTTATCCTTGAACTGGCCAAGTCCGGTATTGCAGGCCATGCACAACAACCCTCGAACTTTGCCGGTTACGTGGTCGTGGTCTATGGAGAGTTGCTTACTCGTGGCAGAACAGCATATGGCACACCTGCCACCTTGTGCAGCGAGGAGCTGCAAATAATCATCTTGGGTAAGCCCAAACGCAGCAAGCGCCTTTTCTGACCTGGCTTGCAGGGAATACGCCCTCCAGTTCAACTCAATGGCGCGTTGCGGCTCTGGCAAACGCTTTATCCTGCGTAGTCCGCGCGCCCTAGCCGCTAACAACTGATCTTCTGGTATGCCAGCCATCAGTAATCCTATCACATAATTTCACTATGTGAAACCGAGTTCCACAATGTGGAATGATGTATGCCTTGGTGCCGCCCTGTAATCGTTTACCCTTATTAACTCTTACTCAGGGTTTACCCTAATCTTCCGCGCTTGTGCTTTGCTGGGTTGCCAACTCAGCGCGTAATCTCGACCGCCGAGTCTGCGACGATGGTAGTGCGTGCTGAGTCGGGTTCGTGGGGGTCTTTTGCGCGGATGTGGACTTCCCCGGGCGCGATGTGGATCATGAAGCCGAGGTGTGAGTCGTGGGCGATGTGGATTGATTCTTTGCGTGAGTCGTCGGCTTTGAGGGAGAGTTTCATGGTTGGCCTTTCGGGGTTACTTGGGTAGTCTGCGGGCAACATCGCGGGCAAGCGTAGCGCAGCCCCGTATGTTGAGCGCAGACGGGCAAGAATGATGATTTTGATATCTGCAACATCCCCTGCAACATCCTAGGGGGGGTACTAGGGGGGGTGATCTTCGCAGGTTATCCACAGGCGTTATTCGCGTTCTTCGCGCGTTGTTGTGGATAGATGTTCGCACGATCTTCGCGTTTGCAACATCGGTTTTCCGATCTTCGCAGCGTTGTTGCATTTTATATACTAATCATGGGCTTACAGCTACTTTCAGCCCGTTTATCGGTTTTCGTGCGGCATTCTTGCCGACAACATCCCGCGTCAATTCTTTTGCTAAAATCATCGCCCGCATTGCGTCCGCCAGTTCGGTTTTTGTGCAGCCATCAGCCATCTTGTGATCCAGTAACACGGTGGGCAGGTAATTGCGCCCGGTCGAGTCATTACAGAATATCTCAACCTCTGCCAGCTTGGGTAATGCGGACAGGATCACATTGCGCGCCTTGCGCTTGCGGAGGTTCTGCATCAGCCCCGGCGCCGAATCCTCAAGTTGCTCCGGCACCAATACCCCATCACCGAACCTGAACTGCACATAATCCAGCCGCGTGTAATTGCTCTTGCGCTTGGCAAGCACGCGGTAATCCGGGTCGGCATCATCCGATGTATCTTTTTGATCCGGCAGCTTGTCGTTCAAGTACCAGCGCATTCTGACCGCGTTTTCCCATGCCGTTGAGCCGCTGTATTGGCTATCCGGCGCCTTGCTCGGGTGGCCTAACAGGATAGGGCAGAATGGCCGGTCCTGGACGAGCCCGACGATGCCGTTGACAAACAGGGTTACATCGTGGCGGACGTTCTCGTTTGCGCCGAATATGTGCCCCAGATTGTCAAGAATCAGGATATCCGTTTTGAGGTCGTTCACCTGTTCGCGCAATAGCTCGATCTGCCCGGTCCACATTGGGCGCCCGAATTCCGTTGATAACAGGGTATTCTCGAATCCGTGCCGGGCGTCAACGCGGAACCAGCCGTCGAGCGCGGCCAGCCCGATATTGAGATGCGCGCAGATTTTAGCCTGCCGCCGCCAGAGCTGGTCGTGGTCGTCCTCGCACGCCCAATACAGCACCCGCACCGGGGAAACCGCCGGGCACCATGTCGGCAGTCCGCAGGCGAGCTGCGTGCCGAGCTGCTGGATCAATAGTGACTTGCCGATCCCGCCGCGGCCAGCGAGTAGCGTAGGGTGCCAGCTTAACCAGTGATTCAGCAGCCAGTCAAACGGCGGGGGTTCAATTCCGTCGAGCGCAGACCATTGCAGGTAATTGTGGCGCGGGACCGGTTCCGGCGCCGATTCAGGAATTACGATCGGCTTGCGAATCGGCACTATAACGCCTGCGTCGGGTGGCGCATCGTCCGCGATGTCAGTCATATTCCGCACCGCTGCATATATTTGGCAACGAGCCGAAGTTCTTCCGCGGTGCCGTTCGATTTTAATTCGTTGGCCCTAAATGAGATAACACAAACATTTCCGGCCGCATAGCCGAGTTTATTATTTGTTCGATCAAGGGTGGGGCTGTTGTCTCGGTGTTTGCCCCTTACTCCGTAATCCAATTCGATTCCAAGAACCGGGCAATGCGTAACCCATAAAATATCGTCTTCAGTAATGTTAAATTCTATCCCCTTACGCCTCGCTCGCGTTCTTGCCAATCCAAGTAGTACGGCGCGTTTATTTTTCGCTGTGTAAATTGCTTTTCTTTCTTTAATCTTTTCCGGGCTCTGTGCCACAGGCGCTTCACGAAGATTATCAAAGCGGCTGTTACTCGGTTGTTTATCGGCATACTCCAATGGACGTTCAGGAAATTGGCCGGTCACATACAGCCAAGCTAAACGCGGAGCGTAATGCTTCACGTGGTCAACGCAGATTTGATAGTAACCTTTACGGTTTTTATATCCGGCAACCCTTCCAAAACTTGCGTGATGTCGGCCTATGCGCCATTTAAACACGCCGGTTTCTGCGTCGTAATTGAGTAAACTTCTCAAACGCTCAACTGTCAGCGCGGAAGTTTTCACGTTAGATTCCGCACTTTTCTGCAATAGCGCGCATGGCCTCGACGTACTCGTTCGCGGTCGCGTTCGGATGGTGCGCGAGCCAGTTTTGTTTTTCGCGCTCGTATTCCTCGAAACGCGGGCGGTAATTGCGCGGGCGTGCTTTGGGAATGTAACGTCTTTTGCCGAACATGGCACCTCTCACTAGGTAAAATCAGGCGGCTAGTCGCGAGTGAGCGCGACACGGGAGCAACCCCTATTCGCCGGAAGCCGGGCAAGCCGGAACATCATCCTGCGCCCTCTCCCCGCGCTTGTCAACGCGATTGCCGGTCGCGCGGGATACTGTATATCCGAACAGTGTTGCAATCGGCGGGTGCGCGTATGCCGTTAAACCCATAGCGAACCGCGTCCCTTGAACATATTGCATCGCCGGCAACACCCCACCAGATTAAACGGGTCGTCCGTGCCGCCTTCCTTGACCGATATTACGTGATCAACGGTGAGCCTGCGCATGTCCATGTTGTGATCGTCCTTGCCGCGCGTCATTGGGCATTTGCAGTAAAAACATAGGCCATTTTGTTCGTCCCATAGGCGACGCTTGTTGCTACCGCACTGGTACTCGAAAAGCATAAACTCAAACGCCATTTGATCCACGCTTGCGCCCCAATGAAAACTGTAGTATAACGCATTGTCGCATCATACCACAATAGGATAAATCATGAGCGGAAAACGTAGCGCAGAAACGAAACACGCGATCTATCTGCACCAGAATGAGGGAAAATCTGTCTATGAGGCAGCGAAGATTGCCGGTATCTACGCCAGCACCTTGTATAAGTGTCTGTATCCTAAAGGGAAAAAAAGATCAAAGAAACGCTTGACACAGATATAGCACTATGCTACATTACTAACTGAGCATCGCAAACAACCCGATAAGGACACGAAAATGAAACTTCAAGACTGGATCACCGTCGGCCAATATCTGCGTGGGCCTGACGACGCGAGCAGAATAAAACAGCGCGGGATATTCCTGCCGACCGCGTATACAGCGGACGGCCACCCGTTCACCGCCCGCGATGCGATTGTCACGGAAACCCACGAGGAATTCGCGGTGCTGGCGTTCCCGGCAATCCCCGGCCATACATACGATTACGCGGCGAGCGAACTGGAACACTTTTCTCGGTGCTACTAACCATTCCCGCGGGCGTTGCGAGCGCCCGCCAGAATGCCCGCCAGTGGGGTCGCTGGTAACCTGAAGTGAGGAAACCATGAAAACCGTATTGAGCATCTCCCCCGAAACCGCGCGCCAGATCAAGGCGCACTATGGCAACGATGCGGCGCTGATCTCGGCTGCAATCGACTGCCTGAACGGCACGCTGCGCGAGCGCAAGCAAGCGGTAAACTCGCCGTCCGCCGTGCGCGATTACCTGCGCCTGATCCTGTCCCCGCTCGAACATGAGGTATTCTTCGCGCTGTTCCTCGACGCACAAAACCGCGTGATCGAAGCGGAGGAACTTTTCCGAGGCACGTTGACGCAAACCAGCGTCTACCCGCGCGAAGTGGTCAAGCGCGCGTTGCATCACAATTGCGGCGCGGTAATCTTCGCGCACAACCATCCGAGCGGCGTCGCCGAACCGAGTCACGCGGACGAGACGTTGACCCAGGCGCTCAAGCAGGCGCTTGCGCTCATCGACGTGCGCGTGCTCGATCACTTCATCGTGGCCGGCAGCGGAGTGCTGTCGTTTGCTGAAAGGGGACTGATATGAAACATCAACGCCACTTTTACCGCTGCCGCGATTGCCTCGAATTGACCGTGATCGACGGCGAGCAATTGCGGGAGCTGGCCTGCGACTGCGGCGGCTACGCGGATTACATGGGCCACGTTCACGGCGATCGTTTGCGCCGCGACGAAATCGAGTCCGTGTGCGATGCGCGCTGCACTCACGCAGCCGGCCCATTTTGCAATTGCTCCTGCGGCGGAGTAAACCATGGCACTCACCGGGTTGTCACCGTGCATTATGACGGCGGCGCTATCCCGCGCGTGACCGCCCGCGCCGACCTGGCTACCCGGTGCGCCCAGGTCGCAGACTGGCAACGCGCGATTGCCGAGGCTCGCGAGCGGGCAAACGCGATAACGGGCGGCGCATACAACCGCATCATGACCGGCGCCTGGGTCGAGAACAAGGCCCAGTGGCGGCAGGCGTATGATCTGCGCACTGCCATTGGCAAAGCCAGCCGGTATCAGATTCACAAGCGGCGCATGACGGCACTCGCTGCCATCGCGCAAACCAGCAATACCCAACAAGCCGCCTAGGAGGAAACATGGACGCAAAGCATACGCCGGGACCGTTGGACTGGCACGGCCCATACATGGCAGGGGCTTACAAAGTTTCTGCTCTTTCTGCCGACGATGCAATTTTGCTTCAGGTCTACATCACCGGGGATACGCCGCAAACAAACGAGTCTAACGCCCGCCTGATCGCAGCGGCGCCTGATTTGCTCGCGGCGTTGCAGGAATGCGTAACCGCATTTGATAACCGCGACGAGACTACCTCGCTGAAGGTTTGGAATGATCGCATGCGCGAGGCTCGGGATAACGCCCGCGCCGCCCTCGCAAAAGCAGGAGCGCAATCATGACCATGAACAGAAAAGGCGAAACGCGCCCGGAAGGACAGAACATCAGCCCGGCCATCGCGCAGCACGCGGCGAACGAGTGCGTGCGGCTGCGGGGGATTAATGCGGAGCTAGTGACGCTGGTAAAGGAATGTGTCGAAGCCATCAATCAAGAATTTGATGCGTTGGGAGACGACTGGAAAGATCAGCCGATTATGCACGCGAAAAACAAGACGTTGAAGAAAGCCCGCGCGATACTTGCCAAAGCGCAGGAGGGGAAATCGTGACCGACTTACGCAAGCCCGTCCGCCGCCGCACCATCGGCACGCACCGCGGGCGCAGGATAATGGTGAGCTTGGAGCCGGGAGACTTGCTCGGGCTCAGGCAGGAACGCTGCCATCGCACCGAATACGTGAGCCTCGCCGCCTGCTACGACATGGCCGTCAGGATGCGCGTGCTGACCGATCGCGCGGCGAAAAGGAGGAAAGCATGAGCAAATCAGAGGAATACCGGCGCAAGGTTGAATCCGACCCGAGCGCATCGTTTTGGCTCAAAAAAGCTCTGGTCACCGCCGATGGGCGCGACGTGCTCGACGCCCTCGCAGATGCCGAGCAATTGCTGGAATATTGCCAACAACGCGCTATCGAAGCGGGGATAGCATGACCAATCACATGCGGGACAGCGCCCCGCCAGAATTGCGGCGACTGCCACCTACCGCGTTTCTTGATACCTCCTGCGAATTGCTGAAGCCATTGGCGATTTTCATGGCGATTTATTCAATGAGCAACGGCATTCCTTGCGCGGGGTGCGCTTACGATATGCACGGAAAATGCAAAGCGCGACAGGAATTGTTCGCTGGCAAGCGGCAGAAACCAGCACTTCAGCAGCCGGCCGAACCCGTGCGGGATATGGCGAAACGGCTTAATATCTCGCTCAGCGAAGCCCGCAGACGCAGGAGGACGGCATGAACCACATGCGCGACTGGCACGACAAGCGCGCATACCGCCGCCCGCTGGTATGGCGCATCGTGCGCTGGCTGCTGGCGAAACCGCCCAGAACGCGGTAGGACGGTCAGGAAGGCCGTAGCGAGGCGCGTTTTTCGGGAATAGCAATACGCGCCGTTTCGTCCTGCGCCCCGGATTTGCCCGTCTGACCGCCTTCCCGGCCATCCTGAGCCCCGTTTGCCGACCCGGTTTGCAGGTCCAGCCAGCTTTTGAGCTTCCCGGCATCATCTGCAACCACTGCTGCACCGCCGCAATCGACCACATTATCCAAAAATGCGCCCTGTTCCGGGCTTGCGTGCTTCCCGGTAGACTTGCACTCGCAGGCGAGGAATCTTCCGCCCTTGAGCACGGCCATCAGATCGGGAGCGCCCTTGAAGCTGAATTTGACGTACTGCCCGCGCCTATCGCTGAAGCCCCCAGTGTTCTGGCGCCACCACAGCGCGACATGGGGGTGAGCCTCCAAGACCTCCATGCAGGCCCGCAATACCTGCCGCTCGGACAGGATCAGCTTACCCGCCCGCTTGGCTCGCGCCTTGGCAACCGCTCGCGCCCTGAAGCCCTCGCCAACCTTCGGCCTGCCAATCGGCTGCTTGGGCGGGTCAACCGGATCAGGCTTGCCCATTGGCCGCACGATTTTGGCCCGGGTACTCGCTGCGATTTCGGCCAGTTTCGCTGGCTCGACGGTCCGCCACGTATTGTGCATTACATTCTCAACAATCATTCATCGTGCATCCGGCGCCAATGCCAAGGCCGTTTTGAATAATAGGCTCAAGTCCTGCGAATATTTCAATCGCAACCAATTCGCAATAAGTCTGCGTCCGTTCGGAATTGATTTTCAATGCCGGGCATGGAGCTTGCGCGCCCGGAAATGCTATCGCGCCGACTTCGCAAATTTCTTTTGCGCAGCATAGTCCGCATCCGTTGCAGGGGCTTGCAAACTTAGGTTTATTAGGTAGGCAAATCATCCCGGCCACGTCCTCTGATACTTCATGCGCCAGTATGTCGCGCTCGTTGATGCGGCCTCCCACTCCAGCAGCAGCTCCTCGACCGCCGCTCGCTCGGCTTTCGTGCCCTTGCGCGCCAGCCGCTCGAGTACGCGCGTCAGCTTGCAGGTGTGGCAGTTGCACGGTTTGCGCGGCTTCACGTCGGCAGCCTCATCTGCTCCGGCTTCGGCGGCGGGTCGGGGAACATCCGGGATTGGCGCTGTGCGTTTTCGATGCGCTCGCAGGCGATGTCGAAATAACGCTCCTCAATTTCTATGCCGATGAACTTGCGGCCAAGGTTTACGCAGGCGATGCCGGTGCTTCCGGTGCCCATGTATTGATCCAAAATCAGATCGCCTAGATTTGAAACACATCGAACTGCGTCGACCATCACATACTGAGGTTTAACGGTTGGGTGTTCAATGTTATTGTGTTCGATCCTGCCGCATACCCAACGCTTTTTTCCCTCCCAAACGTGGGCCTTGAAAGCGTGAACCATGTATTCTGTATCTGGTAAATAATTGTTGTTTGTGAGCGGTGTTGGGTTTGTCTTATTCCACGTCCGCAATTGCCAGCGAAGCGATTGCGCTTCGGCTTGCACTATCAGCCTAACAATGCCGCTGCGCCCACAGAAAACAAGCCAATTATCGAAAGCATTCAAACTAGATTCATCAAAGCCCCCGTCAAGATGGCCGCGGATACTTTTCAGATATTTCCGACGTCCGCCAATCCCGCCACCGCTCGCGCTGATTTCGTATTCCGGATCCGCTACTACCGCGTCGACCTTCGGCAGCACCGGCAAAATTGCAAGGCAATCGCCCAACAGCAAGACCGCATCCCCAATGCGCTCGATCCGCTTCCACGGCCCGCTGTCAGGAAGCTCGATCACGCCCGCCCCGCCTCGATACGCGCGACCGCCTCGCGATATGCGCCACCGCCCGGAGCCTGCGCGAGAACTTTCCATTCAATCAGCAGCGCCTCTTGGTATCTCGGATGCGCGGCCATCGAGCGGTAGAACCTGATCCTTTCTTCGACCTCATGCGCGACGGTGCCGGGGTTACTCATACTATTGCGCGATGTCGTTTGAATTGTGGACGGTCTTTATGCCATTCAGTCAGCCCCCATTCCCCGCTAGGCAGTTGGAAGAATGTTTCAGGGTGCGATTTGAGGGCGCGGTTCACCTGCATAAAGATCATTGTTTTCTGACGCGCTTCGCTATGGGAGTATCGACTCGAACACCATCCTTTATGACTCGCTGGCTGACCGCATTCGCATGGCCGGATGTCTTCGACATCTACGAACAGCCGCTTATAGCGGATAACCGTATTTTTCGCTACGCCAACCGCGCGGGCAACCTGTCGAATCGAACACCCCAAAACCGTCAACAAGATAATAACTTGTGCATCATCCGCATCATGCACATTGGTCGGCGCATGGCCTGTGCGCGCGCCGCGTTTGCTGCGCACAATCGGTAATGACCCGGGGGGTGCTGCCGACGGGGGAACAAAAGCTGCTTGCTTAATTCCAGCAAGCTGTTCCCGCAGCAATTGCGCCCGGTAAGATAGCGGGGCGATATTCCCTGTCATTTCATCCTCGCCCACATGCGCCGCAGCTTCATCGTGCCCGCTTGGCGTTGCGCTTGCGCTCGCGTGTTGCGACAGCTTTGCGTGCCCGTATTTTACGTTGCGCTGGAGTCATGTTGGCCGATGCCGTCTTACCACCGACGCTTCCCCATGCCCTGAAGTGTTCAAGTACTGCTCGCGATAATTTTGCCATGCCGCTTAAACTATAGGAAAATGGCGCGCAAGTCAATACCCGGTTAGCAATCGCCTTGTGGGCCAATGAATACGCCACTCTACGAAATAATTTGACAAGGGGGTAAGATGCGCCTATCCTTACGCCAATCGCATCTCACAAGGCCCGCAATGACAAACCATGATTTCGTAGCCTCCGTCCGCGCCGAGCTGCGGCTGATCCTCGACCCGAGTAATAAGCCCGTCCAGCGCGGTAGCCCGCTGTGGGAACGGTTGACCGAGCTGCCGAGCGAAGGCCCATGCGCAGAATGCGGCACAATCACGAAATGGTATGACGAAGAAAATAAGGATTGGTGCTGCTCGTTTTGCCGCGAGCGTATAGCGGCAGGGCAGCGAGAAGACCATCGCCTTGATTTGCCGACATACGGACAAGCCGAATGGATCAACGGGCAAAGGTAAGGAGGACAACCAGTGAAGAATTGGCCGCAAATCCTGATCGGCATCGCGACGGTTGCGATCCTGGCGCTCGTCGTTGCCGTTGCGGTGGTGAACGACCACCAGCAGCGGGAGTTTGCAAAAGACCTCAAGCGCATGGTCGAAGCGGCGAACACGAAGGCAGATAATGGCGTCGAGTATCGGTGCTACCCGGTCAAGCGGGCGGGAAAGGGGGCGAAATGAAAGTATTAGGCGTCACCGTGTCGCAGGAAATACAGGACGAATGCTTGGCGCGGATGAAAAAGCAATGGTTCTGCGCGCAGCATATTCAAGCTATCGCCCAGCCTTTCCCTAGGATAAATTCATCGATCGCGATGCGAATCGCTGATCGCTTGATCCAGCGCGAGCGTAAGGCCGGCAATATCGTGCGGCATGGCATGGGGTGGATATGGAAATGAGAAACAACGGCGGGCCAGCGTTCGCGAATATTGCGCAAGTCGGCATGTCTTTACGCGACTATGCGGCGATCAAAATCCTATCAGCTATGATTACGTCTTGCCCCGTGGTAGATAGGATCGCTGTGGATAAAAAGAAATGGGCACAAATCTCATTCGATTGGGCCGACGAATGGCTTGCGGAGCGCGCGAAATGACTCAGCCAATCCTGCACGTTTGGGCCGAGCGCGAGCAGCAGAGACGCGCGAGGAACAGGATGCTGGCGATTATCCTCGGCGGGCTGGTTGTTTTGCTGGTCGCGCTATTGACGGGAGTGTAATGATGACCATGACCGAGAAACTTGCCGCCGCGATTGCTTGGCTCGACACGCGTTGGGTGCTGCATCCGGCGAATCATGTCCAGCGCGGCGATTACAGCACGCAGAACAATCGGCACGTGGACGTTGCCGCGACATTTGCGCGTGTGCGCGAGAGATTGACAGGAGAATCAAAATGAAGGTTGGCGACAAGATTTGGCGCTTCGACGATAACCGGCGGGTGTATCCAAAAGCACCGCCGGGGAAACTATGGCCGCGCGGCGGGCCAATCTACCGCGAGCATTGGTATGAAGTCGAAATAACCGGCGAAACGTCGCGCTCGTGGGTCGTGGGTAAAGGATATGGCGAATGCAAGGTGCCCAAGAAAGGCGTGCATCATGGATTCGCCTTTACGAAGCAGGAACTGGACGACGCCTGCTACGTGCATGAGCACGCCCACAAACTGGGAGATGAGGTTCGGAGATTGCGCGATGCCGCAACGCTGCGGCTGGTCGCAAACGCAATCGGATACGAAGCGAAGTAACCATAGGAGAGCGAGATGACTGGGGCGCATGAATTAGGTAAATTGTTCGGACAAGGGGAGTTCCGCCACGGGAAGCTGCTAATTGTTTCAGGCGAACATGCGCGTGGCAGGTATTTCCATATTTATGTAATCGGGGATGACGAATCGAGAACCGAGGTCTATGGAATTCTCGGCGGGCATCCCGGTTGGACGGAATGGTATGGATGGTTGCATAACGGAAAATGGCAAGATGATTTTGCCTTGATCTGCGAACAGCAAAAACAAGCCGTCGAACAATATAAATCCGAACGATTGGCGGCTGAAGAAGCTGCGCGACTTGCAAGCGAGGTAAAGACCCGAAACGCGCTTGCCGCTTATTAACCAAGGAGAAATGAGACATGGATACACAAGTCGCTGTGCAGTTGACCAGCATTCAGGAATACTCGAAAACGGCGGCGGCGCTGGCAGAATTGCGCGACCGCTACAAGGGCGTGATCTTCGACGTTTCAACGCGCGAGGGATTACAGACCGCGATCAAGGGCCGCGCTGAATTGCGGCGCTATCGGATTGACCTCGAAAAGTTGCGCGTCGAGATCAAGGCTCCGGCACTCAAGCGCGCACAGGAAATCGACAGCGAGGCGAGGCGCATTACGGCCGAACTGCTGGCGCTCGAAACGCCGATTGACGACCAGATTAAGGCCGATGAGCGGCGCAAGATTGCCGAAGCGGAAGCGAAAGCCAAAGCGGAAGCTGACCGCATCGCGGCGGAAGAAGCCGCGCGCAAAGCAACCGAAGAACGGGTGCTGGCAGCGCAGCGGGCGGAGATCGAGCGCCAGCAGGCGGAGTTGGTTGCCAAGCAACGCGCCCAGGCTCAAGCCGAAGCTGCTGCCCGCGCCAAAATCGAGGAGGAACAACGCCAAGCGCGCGAGAAGATCGAAGCCGAACAGCACGCGGCACGGCTGGCGCGCGAAGAAGCTGACCGCAAGGCTCAAGCCGAACGCGACCGGATCGAGGCCGCAGCCAAGGCCAAGCGGGATGCGGAAGAAGCTCGTATCGCAGCCGAGCGCCGCGAGCCGCAACGCCA
>ERZ1292632.2187-Hain-H43-01um-R2-2187-length-16928-cov-5_pt1 | contig 13524 bp, 16 predicted proteins | sample MGYA00564407_ERZ1292632 | MGnify/ENA primary metagenome ERZ1292632 (study PRJEB36523, sample SAMEA6512637) | groundwater metagenome | collected 2019-01-08 | study: AquaDiva: Metagenomics assemblies of 32 groundwater samples
GTAAAAGCGCGAAGTAGTAAGTATTAAGTAATATTTACTATTTTGTTAGCCTCGGGAAATCCGAGGTTTTTTAATGATATAAGCAGAGCTTGTTTCTCACTGGCGTTCAAAATAAGCAGAGCTTGTTTCTTGACAGAAATAAGCAGAGCTTGTTTCTCACAGGGGTTCGAAATGAAACGTTCAGAAAAAGTATTTTTAGTTGACGATTTAACCGCGCGTCTAAATGACGCAAAGTCAGTTGTGCTTGTGAATCTCACAGGGCTTAAAATGAGTGAACAAGCAAAATTGCGAGTTCTTCTTCGCGACGCAGGAGCAAAGCTTGCTGTAGTTAAAAATACGCTTCTTGGCCGGGCTATACAAACCTCTAACCTCAAACCTCTAACATCAAACATCCAGCCCGCTCTTACCGGCCCAACAGCGCTCGTTATCGCAGAGGAAGATGAGCTTGCTCCACTTCAAGCACTGGGGAAGTTTATTCGGGAGTTCGAGCGTCCTATGTTGAAGGTTGGTGTGGTAGGAGGGGAAGTATATGAAGAAGGCTCCCTTCTCCGTCTCTCTCGGCTACCTGGACGGGAAATACTGTTGGGGCAAGTACTTGGAGTATTATCTGGTTCCCTATATGGGTTGGTTGGAACTCTACAGGGAAATATGGGGAAGTTGGTTTTTATACTTAAAACAAAAGCTGAGGGAGGTGAAAGTAACTAATGGCAGAAAAGAAAACCCATTCGGCAAGCTCAGGGCAAGCATCCAATGTTGATACTTTAGTTGACCAGATAGGTGAACTTTCAGTTCTTGAGCTTTCTGATCTTGTGAGTAAGCTTCAAGACAAGCTTGGTGTGAGCGCCGTGGCGCCAGCAGCAGTACCAGCGGCAGATGCGGTCACCGGTGGGGGTGAAGAAGCACCCGCTGAGACAAAGTCAACCGCAACGGTTGTCTTAACTGACGCCGGAGCAAACAAGATCGGAGTTATTAAAGCTCTACGAGAGATTAACAACACACTTGGACTTAAAGAAGCAAAGGATATAACGGAAGCAACACCAAAGAATATTTTGGAGAATGTGAAGATGGAAGAGGCAAATGCCGCAAAAGAGAAGTTAGAGGCTGCGGGGGGGAAGGTTGAGCTTAAGTAAAGAAGAAGGTGACGACGGAACGGATGTCATCTTCTTGCTTTTTGTAGTTCTTCGTACTCTTCTATAGCTCTTATTATCTTTGTCTTGTGAGCTTCATCCCCAACGAAATCAAGAATTATTGGTTGATATTCGAGTGGGAAATAATACTCGTGTGGTGTACTTACTTTTTTTGCAAGTGGCACTGCTGGAAAAAACCTATCGAATACGTAGGGGATTGCGCTACCTCTTATTTTTATTCCTCGTGAGCGCAAAAATCTTGTTGTTTGCGTAAATTGATTTTCATCAAGTAAATCGGCAATCCTCGGTAAAGGTCTATCGGTGTTGCCTAACCAGTTTACAGAATTTGTAGGAACTTTATAAGCAAGTCAAGAAAACCATGGGTAAACCCATGGATGAATTGACTCATGAGCCCGAAAGGGCGAATAATTCACAAGCATACTTGCTTGTGAAGCTTAGAAGATACCACGGCTTTAGCCGTGGAGCTTCATAGCGTTGGAATCTTTCGGTGCGCATAAGAAGAGTGTAAGAAATTAGCTTACGGCAACTTTAATTCCCGGCCCCATCGTTGCAGAGACTACAGCTTTTTTAATGTTGGCTTTGCTCACTGCGCGAATTATGCTTTCAATATTTTCTGCAAGGTGTTGGGTGGATTCGGAAGTGCTACCCACAACCGTATGGATAAGCGGTGCATCTTTCTCGGTTTGCAAGACGAGCGTATTACCGGAGAATTTTTCAAGAGCACGCTTGGGATCGTCAACCAGGGTTCCACTTTTGGGATTGGGCATCAAACCCCTTGGGCCAAGTAGTTTAGCGTAGGGAACCAGACGGGGCATAAAGTCGGGAGTAGCCAAGAGGATATCAAAATCAATTACACCTTTTTCTAATTTCTTAAGCGTCTCCTCGCTTGCAACTTCTACACGCTTTTTGGCAACAGACTCGGCGTGGGGAAGTTGTACTTCAAATCGGCCTTTTTTGACAAGCACTAAATGTGCCTCTATTTTGCCATCGAAGCGGGTAATTGCAGTGCTTTTGGCAAGCGAGACTGCTTCCTCAACGGGATACTGTTTTGTCGGGTCAATTTTGGACAGTTGCGCAAGGTATCGCTTGCCACGCTTTTTGGGTTGTTTTACCTTCTTTCGTTCCTTGCTCTCCGTAGCCTCGGCGGAGGAAGGTTCTGGTGTAATCTCGGCAGACACCGAAACAACGCGCTCGCCACCTTTAAGACCTGGAACACGCACGCCACGCTCTTCTTTAAGAGAACGCTTATGTTCCCTCTTTTTTTCCCTCTGGGCCTTGAGGCCCTTCTCCGAACCTTGAGGTTCTCTGAACCGGAGGTCCGGGCCGGAGGCTGGTTCTGTCTGACCTACAAAAGCGGTTCTTGTTTTTCCCATTATTCCACCTTAACTCCCATCGACCGTGCTGTTCCAATGACTACGCGTTTTGCCGCTTCAAGGTCAGCTGTATTTAAATCTTGCAATTTTTCTTGTGCAATTTTTTCAACCTGGGCGGTAGTTAACGTACCCACAGTTGCCCTTCCTGCCGTTCCTGTACCCTTTTCAAGCCCAATTTCTTTTTTAATAAGTTCAGTTACTGGGGGCAATTTTGTCTCAAATGAGAAACTTCTGTCCTCATAAATGGTGATGACCGCTGGAATAATTTGGCCCTTCTTATCTGCGGTTCGTTCATTATATTCGCGCACAAACTCCATAATTGGCACGCCATGCTGGCCCAATGCAGGACCAAGAGGCGGAGCAGGAGTAGCTTCCCCGGCTGGCAAGTTAAGTTTTATTGTCGTTTTGACCTTCTTAGCCATATCCTGAAAATTTCTAGACTTTAGCTATCTGTAAAAAGTCTAATTCTACCGGTGTTTCTCGCCCGAAAATTGACACCAATACCTTTACGTGACCCTTTTCCTCATCAATCTCCGATATTGAACCCAAGAAGTCAGCAAATGGTCCATCTGTAATCCGTACCGCTTCACTAACCGAGAACCGAGTCTTGAAGCGGGGAGCAGGGTTGGCAATAAACTTCTCAATATTTTTGACTTCTTCATCAGAAAGCGGCGTGGGTTTCGTGTTTGCCCCGACGAATCCCGTGATACCTGACGTGGTACGAACCGCAAGCCAGGTAGTATCATCCAAGAGCATTTTGACCAAAAGGTATCCTGGAAAGATTTTTTCTTTTACCGTCTGTTTTTTCCCGCTTTTAATAATGACTCTATCTTGAGTAGGAATAAGAACTTCAAACACGTGGTCTGTTAAGCCCATTGTTTCAATGCGCTGTCGCAATACCTCAGAAACCCGCGCTTCGTGTCCTGAGGTTGTGTGTACCACATACCACGCTGCGTTTTCGGGCGCATTTGGGTTAATGACAATGTGACCGGCAAGTTTTTTCCCTGCACCCCGTTCCGTGATTTGGTGAGTTTGCTCTTCCATATTATTTTGAGCTTTAGTGAGAAACAAGCTCTGCTTATTTTGAACCCCCGTGAGAAACAAGCTCTGCTTATCTATTTACTAACACATTCATTAGATTCGTAAACACAAAATCAAGCCCTCCCACAAATGCACCGACCGCAATCGAAAGAACAATGACCACAAATGAGAGACGCATTGCCTCCGCTTGTGTGGGCCAGACAATTCGCGACCATTCACCTCGAACTTCTTGTAAAAATGCAATAATCGGTTGCATGTAAGCTTAGCTTGTCCCTCGTTTGCACTCCGGATAGGATATATTGTAGCACACTAGAGAGCTTTGAGTCTAGGAGTTAAGGAATGCTTGTATAAATCGTCTTCTATGTGATACCTTGAGAACAGGAATGCGTATTCGAAAAGCAATTATTGCCGCTGCGGGTTACGGAACTCGTTTTTTGCCTGCAACAAAAGTCCAACCGAAAGAAATGCTTCCTCTCATTGATAAGCCAATTATTCAGTATTTGGTTGAGGAGGTTGTTAATTCGGGAGTAAAGGATATTATCATTGTTACTCGTTCTGGCTCACACGTTGTTGCCGATCATTTCGACTCAAATGTTGAGCTTGAGATGATACTTGAAGCAACGGGTAAGAAAAACGAGCTTACCGAGGTAAAGCGCCTCTCTCGTCTTGCCAACTTTATCTTTCTTCGTCAAACCAAAGATTATCCGTACGGGAATGCAAGTCCACTCCTTGTGGCACGCGATTTAATCAATAATGGGGAGTCGTTTGTTTATATGTTTGGAGATGATTTGGTAAAGAGTAAAGTTCCCGCAACTCGTCAGTTGATTGCGGTTTGGCAAAAGAATCCACGAGCTTGGATTGTTGGTTGCCAGGGGATTCCAATGGAGGAGGTCTATAAGTATGGCATTTTAAAATTAAAAGATGAGGGTCAGACTATCGAGGGAGTAATTGAAAAGCCGGAGGAGAAAAGCGCACCCTCAAATCTTGCTGTTTTCGGCAGATTTATCTTTGATAAGCGAATTTTTAAACATTTAAATCCTAAAAAACTTGGCAAAAATAACGAACTGTGGCTTGCGGATGCGGTATCGGAGTTTGCTAAAAAAGGGAAAGTCTTGGCAGGACGGGTGGAAGGAGAATGGCTAGATACAGGTAACCCATTAAATTATTTGAAAGCAACAGTAAAGTTTGCCCTCGAACGTCCTGATTTAGCCGCACCATTTAAGGAATTCTTGAAATCTACTCTTGAGAAGTGATTCTTCATACTCCTTGTGGTATAATCCAGCTACACGAAAAAGACTTATAGTTGCAAGTCTTTATTCGTATAGTTAAAACAAAATAGTCGAATTGAAACCATACCTATAGGGTGTGGATTTCGAAACGATGAGCACGTTAACAAGTAGTGTTGGTGTGAAAACTTCCAAAGGAGGAAGAAAATGTCGGTAATAGCAATCATTCCCGGGCTGGTATGGTTTTCCCTGTCGCTAGTTCTTGAGCGATCACTAGGACTGACTGTAGTGGGGTTTGTAGTATGGGCAGGTATAACTGTCTATTTGTTGATATCCTACTTCTTGATGCTAACGGGAGAAATTGAGAAGGAAGAAACGATAATAGGGAAGTGCCTATGGATGTCGATAGCAATATTCTGGGGAGTCACCCTCCTTGGGATTACGCTAGTACTTGGGGGAATCCTAGCAAGTGACACGTTTGGGAGATGGTTGGAAAAACATAGGAAAAAATCCCAACTTAGCTCCTAGTTAGAAGCAACTAGTTTCCAAAGGGGGAAAGTCATGACGTTTAGGCAGTTGGGCGGTTCTAGCAGTGTTAGTCGGAGTGATTCTCGGCTCGTTTGGAGGAGTTCTGAATGTCATACTAACAAGATAGAGTGATAGCCAACACTACAACAGAATAAATACTAAGAGCGGGTGTGCCGTTTGACTCAGTTCAAGTAACTGTTTCACTTTGGCATATCCGCTCTTTTTTTTGGGAAACTTTTAAATATCTTGACAAATTTGCCTACGATCGTAGTATATTTGTTTACCATGAAGAAAAAGAAACGAACATCAATTGCAAATCTTTTACTTCTCGGACTTGAAAAATTTGTAGAAGGAGGAGAGCTCATTTTGAATTCATCTCAGGATTTAAAGAACTGGATGTATGAAGTGTATGGTGATTACCCAAAACCAATTACTAAACAGGCTCTTTCTCAAGCAATTAAAAGATTGCGCGAAAAAGGAATTATAGAACAAGAAAAAAGAGAGGAAGGAAATATTGTACTTAGGCTTACCCAGAAAGGTAAAGAAATTGCACTACTTTTAAAAGATGATGATTTGGAATGGGATGGAAGATGGAGACTTGTTATTTTTGATATACCAGAGAGCAAAAGATTAGTGCGGGATACTTTGCGAAACAAATTAAAGGCATGGGGTTTTATTTCTTGGCAGAGGAGTGTTTGGGTATCAAAGAAAAATGTTACAAATCCACTTCGGGAGCTTGTGAAAGAAATTGGTATTGAAGAATGGGTGATAGTATTAGAATCAGACAATGTAGGATTTTAACAAATTATGTACGATCGTAGTATATTTGTTGACTTATGGTAAAAACAACTCCAGATTTTTCGTATGAGCGGAAATTGTGGAAGCAGGGATTTAAAGCTATTGCTGGGGTGGATGAAGTAGGAAGGGGGGCTTGGGCAGGACCGGTGGTCGCTGGTGCTGTAGTATTTTCTCTGATGGGTCCTGCCGCTCGCTCGTCCCGCCCGACGTCCTCGTCCGCCAGCTGGCGGACTGCGGTCGCTCGGCGGGACTCCCTCCGCTCGCGTCACCCATCGGTAATATTAGGTGCGGGAATAAATGATTCCAAAAAACTTAAACCAAGAGAAAGAGAAAAATTGGCAGAATTTATTAAACAAAACGCCGCTTCTTGGGGAATTGGGGAGGTCGGGCCAAGGATTATTAATCGACTAGGGATGGCAAAAGCAACACGTATGGCGTTTAGGCGCGCGATTGCAGAGTGCAACAGTAGATTTGATGGTGTAAGAATTGATTTCCTTCTCATCGATGCGTTTTTTATTCCATATGTTCGTGGTTTGCGACGCCGTCACCAAAAGCCAATTATTAACGGTGACGAGAAATCGCTTTCAATTGCTGCTGCATCAATTATTGCAAAAGTGTATCGTGACGCGCTTATGAGGAAGCTCTCCCGAAAATATCCTCAGTATAAATGGGGAAGGAATAAGGGGTATGGAGCAAGAGCCCATCAAGAGGCGATTAAGCGGTATGGAATGACCCGATTGCATCGAAAAATGTTTGTTGAGACGTGGGAAGCAAAGGCTAGGAAGCGGGTGGAGCAACAAGTTTCAGAAATAACTCATACGTTGCTTTGATATCAGCCATTGCTCGGTGTTTTTCTCCTCGTTTTATCCCAAAATGTTTACAGACTCTTGAAAGTTTTACTTCTGTTACCGCTATAGATGTGTCAGGAAAAATGTGCTTCCAGGCAAGCGTGTGAACGTCTATTGTATGGTAGTCATATGAGGGTTTAATTCCCGCTGTTATAAACGCAAAGTCTAGAAACATCTTGTCAACTCCTATATTCCATCCAGCAGGAACAGCCCCGGGAGCAAGTTCGCTAAGTTCTTCCAATGCCTGTTTTAAGGGTTTTGCATTTTCCCATTTTTCGCGGGCGTATCCGTTAATTTCTAAGGCCTTTTTGTCAGCAGTTTGGATATGAGAAGGTTTCACCTTTGCTTCATATTCCTTTTTAACTTCAAACGTTTTTCCATCAACAACAAGTGCCCCGACCTCTACAATTTCATGAATTGTGGGGTCAAGTCCGGTCATCTCAAGATCGATAAAAAGGAGTGGCCTATCTCGGAAATCAGAGAATTGCATTAGAGGAATTATACAGTATTGAAGAGGAAATTGCGAAGTCAAGTACCGTCTGGTACCTGACTGCGTTGGAACTCATTATTTATTTAATGCCAGCAATATGAGCTAGTGTATTGCCCCATTTATCTTTAACGATAACCAAAGTTTTTAAATTTGCATTTTGGGACACTTTTTCAATAGGGAGACTTGATTCGGGGCTGATAAGTAGGACATCTCGATCGTACTGGTCTGTAGGCCAGTATACATCACGGAATTCAAACTTACCAAAGTTGAAGTTCTTACGGGGAATTGGAATACCTCCCATGTCTGCAATATTTTTGTGATACAGGTTGGGGTCGTATTGGGTATAAAAAAGGGTAAAAATATGAGGTTGAGCTGTTCGTGTTTCAATAACTATATGGGAATAATCATTTTGATACTTCGTAATTTCAGTTAATATTTCTTTCATTCCAGATTGCCAATTTCCACCCTCTTTGTAAGGAAGATAAAAAAGTAAGGTTGTAAAAAGAGAGAGAATCTCTGTTGTTAGAAGGACAAATACCGTAGTCGGCAGAATTATCTTGACTAAAACATTTTGTTTCATTGTCCACCGAATAATTTCTGCTGCTCCAACTGCCGATATTATGTTGAAAAAGACAAACAGTGGTAAAACGCGGGCGGGATAAAACCAATTCCATGTCATCGCTGCCGGAATAGGGAGTATTAGAAGAATAATTATAAAGTTTCGACAATCTTTAAGATGGTTGAATAGATACCAAATTCCAAGAAAAAAGAAAACTATTTCTATCGGATAGAGTATCCCAAATCCCGGGATTTGTTGGGTTGGTTCCGGAGACCCGCGGACAAATAAATTGGCAGGAGAGAAATATGAAAGATAGTGGGCAATAAATTGTTGGATTAAAACATCAGGAGATTTGTTTGCGGTAAACAAGGTTGTTGTTTCTAATCTGCTTGCGGCGGATGAATTGGTTATGTGCAGTATTAGAAGTGGTATTACTACTAGAGCAAGTGCAAAAGCTACGGAAATGACATGAGTTTTTATCTTCAATAATTCTTTTCTACCAATATAAATAAATGCTGTGAGCATAAAAGGAGTAATTAATTTGTAGGCGATGTATGAGTGCATCGAAAGACCGGCAAGAAAAACTCCAATGGGAAGCAGCAGGCGATTTTTTAATCCGAAAAACATAAAAGACAGACCCAATAAAAATAGGGCAAGGCCAAGGTTTGCTTCAAAGGCTGCGCGTGAGAAATGGATTGCCCAAGGGGAAAAGGCTACCAAAAATCCCACAATAAGACTTATTAGTTTTCGGCGGAAGAAATAATATGCCAGCAGCATTGCGGCAATAATAATTGCGGTACCGGATAAAACTGAGACAATTCGTGTTGAAAATTCATTAAGACCATAAAATTTAACAAAGGGTATTGTTAAATAGCTATAGAGTGCTGGTTTGTAGTCGTCAAAAGAACGTAGGACCAGGGGCCATGATGTGCCAAATTCGTCTTTGCCGGTTTTAAGAATAGAGTATGCATTGTAGCCAAGAGATACTTCGTCCCAGTTTAGAGACGGTGGACTTTTTTCTATCCAAAAAATACGGACAAAAAATCCTGCAATAATAATTATTGTTGCCACAAGAAAAAACAGTTGAGGCTTCATTACTTTATGTTTGCTACCCATAAATGGTCTCCGTAGTCTGTTACGGGATTATCCCAGCCCTGGTAATTCTCAAGTAGAGTAAACCAGGGCAAATTGATGCTGGTTTCTAGCTCAGTTATCTCCCGCTGAAACTCTCCCTGAAGGCCGATGTACAGTATATTTTTCTCCGAAGTCCTTTGTAGCTGGAAAGAAGTAAATGAAACGTTATCTATCTTTTGATCTCCTGAGAAATACTGATGCCAAAAAAGGCGAGGGGGATATTGCAAGTAAAAAGCTGTTGTTAGAAATGTCGGTCCAAGACGATCAGTAGCAATTATTGAATTGTATTGATTTTTGTATTTTTTAATTGAGTAAGCAATTCGATCATAAAAATAAGAATGAGTATAACGGTGCTCGCTTATTTTAGGGTAGAAAAGCAGATATGTTTGCACAACGGAGCTTGTTGTGAGTATTATAAGTATTGTGACTCCTGCCAACTTAATAACTTTCTTTTTCCATACCGCTTTTTTCAATATTATTATAACCCCCAAAACAGACATGTAGATTGATACGGGAAGGGCAAGTATTTGAGTTGTTACTATATCGCGCTTCTCAAATAAAAGGTAGGTTAAAATACCCGAGACTATTGGTAGAAAAACTATCAAGGGTAATTTTACGCCTCTTTTAGTAATTGCATAAATACCAAAGAGGAGTAGGGGAATTTGCCAGCCGTAAAAAATTTGCCAGTTTCCCTTCGGTGGGAGACCGCTTTTGCTAACAAGTGCGTAAGAATCAAGTACTGATGCCCATTGGTCAAAATCGATGTAAGAGATAGTTTTAGATATTATTTCATTGGCAAAATAAGTCGGTTTGTTATAGATATATTTTCGCAAAAGGCCCGGAAGTAAAAATTGCTGATTTACCGCAAGGTAATCTATACGCTGGCGGTTGTTAATTTGAGTCCCTAAAGCGCTTGGGGTTAATTGTTTTAAGAACGAATTGGAAAATGTATTAAAAATATAATTTCTGTTTAAGATAAGCATTAAAATTAAAATTATAGATAAAGCAAGAATCTGGCGGGAACTAATAATGTGTTTGTAGTAGGTAAAAAATGCGATAAAAATACCGGTTATTAAACCTGGCCAGCTGCTAAAGGATAATAAGAGAAGAGCTAGAAACAGATATATTGGTTTAGTCTCCATAAAAATCAGGTATACAGACAACATAAAAAAGAGCAATGTTAGACTGGCCGGAAGATCGTAGGTAAGAACGAAGAGCGACCAGGGAGACAATAAAAAAAAGTACAAAGCTGCGGGAGTAAACAATTGAGGCATATTGTATTTTGTGGAAATTAGATTAGAAATCTTAAAGAAGATAAGTACGCTCAGGCAAAGTATTACTGCTTGAGCAATTTTAAAAGCTAATATTCCATTTATAAAAAGAGAGATTGTTTTGTAAAAAATCAGAGGAACGAATAATAATAAATATCCCTGATTTTGCCCAAATTTAGTAAAAAGTGAAGCGGTTTCAGGGTTTATAGAAAAGACAGATTGGGCATAATAAAGAAGCTCGATTGGTCTGGCTTCAAGATAAAGAGGCTGGAAGAAAAGTAGAAAAATTCGTACGGCGGTTGTTACAAAGATGCCGACCAAAAGAATTGAACTTAGTTTCATTCATCTAAAGTATACAGAATAATATGTTAGTGTGTGAACTATTAAGTCGCGTTACGCTTTGCAGGGCCGGGAGGAATATCGAGTCCTTCGGATCGATATCGCTTGCTTTGCTTGGTTGCTCAATGCTTATGCTTTCGCAAGTCGCAAAGGGCGCGATCGAATAAGCAAAGCTTGTTTCTCTCTTCGTTCGAAATAAATTCTCTTCCCCCCACTAATTACCAAAATTTCGAGCAAGAAGCTCGAAATTTTTGATAAGCAGGGCCGGGAGGAATCGAACCTCCAGTCCGGGTTTTGGAGACCCGTGGTTTACCGTTAACCGACGGCCCTAAACTAATCCAGCTTCGCTGTTTCGCGATGCTCCGTATGTTTTCTACAATGCCGGCAAAACTTGCGCAAGGCAAGCTTTTTTTCAGTATTCGTCTTGTTTTTCTCAGTCGTGTAATTTTGATTCTTACATACCGAGCAGACAAGCGCTATTAATTGTCGTGCACCTTTTTTGGCCATATTTTTTCCTTTCTCTTGAGCCCTTGTCCGGGCTTGAACCGGAGACCTCGTTCTTACCAAGAACGCGCTCTACCAGCTGAGCTACAAGGGCTTGGTGCCGTGGGTAGGATTCGAACCTACGTAGCCTTACGGCGCCAGATTTACAGTCTGGTGCAATTGCCCACTCTGCCACCACGGCAAATTGCTGTTTATCCCAGAAATTTCAGCCGAATTGTTTGAGCCGACTGTCGGATTCGAACCGACGGCCTGCTGTTTACAAAACAGCTGCTCTACCGCTGAGCTAAGTCGGCTCGAAATTTCGGGATCCCGTACATTCTAGCCTTTTTTAGGGCTGAATGGTACTGGGACAAAACAGTTGCTCTACCATTAACAGATTTTCAATCTGATATGTCTTACCTCGCTTTGTCGCTCAAAGTGTTTCGCGAGTCGCGAGGGGCGACATGAGCTAAGGCGGCAGACCCTCCGAATCGGAAGGCAGACCCTCCGAATCGGAGGGCAGGCTCACAGGAAATTATATCAGAAAATTCGACGATTTGGAAATCCTTAAAAATAGAGGAGGCGAGGCTTGTATATACAAAATCCCTGCTAGGGGTAGCGCTTGAGAAACCTTCCCCTGATTAGGAAAGGTGGGTGGGCTGTCTCGAAGCCCGCAGGCTTAAAGAACTTGCCCTCCCAAAGTCTTGCGCGATAAGGAAAGGGTTTCTTGCTTCTCCCTTTAGCAGGGACAATTTTATTGTAGCACACCAGTCAAGATAACAAAAGATATCAAATGAGTGGATTGAGGGGGACAAGGATAGTAAGCAGAAGATTAATTATCGGTACAATAAACACTGCCACCAGTGGTCTTCCTTCAAAAAGGGGCAAGATGAGAAACAGTAAAATTATGAGGCCGTAGCGCTGTAATAAACGGTCCCATACTCGGGCAGTCTGTGGCGCGAGTAACCCGATAAATACTTTTCCTCCATCAAGAGGATGAATTGGTACGAGATTGAACACTCCGAGCACCACATTCAATTGTATAAAGGGTAGAAGATAAAAAATAGTTTCAGGAAGAGCCCTGACTACTATTCCAAGAAAGGTTGCAAGTACGAAATTGCTCGCCGGTCCGGCGAAAGAGATGAGCGCCGCATCACGTCTGGGGTCTTTCAGATTAAACGGGTCAAACTGAACCGGCTTGCCCCAGCCGAAGCGGACCAAAAGTAACATGAGGGTGCCGAGCGGGTCAAGGTGGGCGAGTGGATTAAGAGTAAGTCGACCTTGAAGGCGAGGAGTGGGATCACCAAGTCGGTCAGCCATAAACGCATGGGAAAATTCGTGGATGGTGATGGCTACCAAAAGAGCAGCTATAAATAAAATAAATTGTGTGGGATCGGAAAAGGTAAACACTATTGTATCTTACCCTATTTTCTGCTATCATTTCCACTGTATGTCAGGAGCACGCTGTTATATTTGTGGCAAAAAGAGGATGGTCGGTCGACAAGTATCGCACTCGGGTGTAAGAACTCCTCGAATCTTCCGGCCGAATTTACAGTGGCGACGAGTGAATCTAGGAGGCCAACTCGTACGTATTCGTATTTGTACTAAGTGTTTGAAACGATTAAAGAAAGACGGAAAACTTATTCAGAGTTCTCATGTCAAAGAAGAATCCAACCCAGCGCCTGCTCAAGGAGCACAATCTCGATGAGCGCTGAACAACTCAGGGCATCAGAACGTTTAATAGGGAAACCTGCAGGTGAGGTTGTTGTTGAACTAGCATGGTTACATCCCCAGATTAGAACGATGTACTTTGTTCGGTACTTTCCGAATGAGCCGGGTGAACCAGATCTTTGGTGGAATCTTTCAAGAAGAGAGGTACTGCATGGGGAAAAAGTAGAGTGGCTTACCTCTCCTGAACTTGTTAGCCACGATTCGCTTATAGGATTTACATCTCGTGTGGGAGTGGAACCAGAGTCATCGCCTGGTGTTTTGCACGTTGGTGAAGAAATACGACATATTCCCATGCTATTTTTTAGGCCTCATGTAGATACCCCGCAAGAACGAATTGCGCAAATAAAAGAATTATTAAAAAGTGTGGGACAAAAATCTGGTTGGGTAATTGAGGCATCCCCTGGATATTACTATTGCGGTACGGAGTTACTTAGGGAAAATGAGTGGAAAAATTTCTTATTCCGTGTAACCAACCTTAACGCACGCAGCGAGATTGTGCCATACAAATATCTCGCCTTTTCAATGGTACCAAAAATCACACAGCAAACTGGTGCT
>ERZ1292632.2969-Hain-H43-01um-R2-2969-length-13522-cov-4_pt1 | contig 13522 bp, 12 predicted proteins | sample MGYA00564407_ERZ1292632 | MGnify/ENA primary metagenome ERZ1292632 (study PRJEB36523, sample SAMEA6512637) | groundwater metagenome | collected 2019-01-08 | study: AquaDiva: Metagenomics assemblies of 32 groundwater samples
TTCCTGCTGGGATTTTCCCGAACATCACCACTGGTTTATTTCCAAACCTTGCAACATAACTTGGTGTTTTTTCAAATTTCGATATTGCTTTTCTAATTGTGGCAAGTTGCCCTGGAGTTAAATCTCTTTCAGGAATGTTCTTAAAAAAACTTCCTGGAGTTTTGTAATTTGGATTGTATTTTTTGCTTCTTTTTTCTAAAACTTCTACTGCTTCTTTTCTGAGTCTCTCACTGTCTGCTTTTGACATACCTGCAAAAGTGACTTCCAAAATTATCCAGTTTTTGTTTCTTTTGAAAATACTATCTCTATAGCCTGTGTCGTAGTCTCCTTTTGTTATAGTTTTGACGGTTTCACCATTAAAATATGTTATTTCCTTTATAAAGTCTCTAATGTTGTCGCCATATGCCCCTGCACTTCCATATACCGCTCCTCCCACTGTTCCCGGGATTCCTGTCATTGTACTCATACCATCTAATCCATGCTCGATTGTGAAATCCACAAGTTCCTGCAAAGGTGTCCCTGCTTTTACGGTTATTTTTCCATCAATTTCTGAGATACCGGAAGCTGTAAGTTTTATTACTAGTCCATCGAACCCATCATCTGATATCAAAAGATTGCTTCCGCCAGCGATCACAAGGTAATTTACTGATTTTTCTTTGGCCCAGGAAACTGCTTCTTCAAGCTCTTCAGTTGATTGAACTTCAACAAAGTATCTTGCTGACCCGCCGATTCCGAGAGTTGTATATTTTTTTAGAGAAATGTTTTCTAGGATATTCATTTTTTAAGCCAACACCAGGGGTTGGTTAGGTAGAAACCTCGGGTAACTTATCGTACAGGTGAAAGATGTCGCCTGCACCCATGGTCACGATTACATCATTTTTTTGTGTGTGTTTTGTTAGAAACTTTAAGGTTGATTTGTGATCGCCACAGTAATGCGAGTCATTGTGATATTTCCCCACTGCTTCTCTCAGTTTTTGTGAGTTCACAGTAGGGTCTACTTTTTCTCTTGCTGATGCGTAAATGTCCATCAAACCAACTACGTTTGCATTCCCAAAACTTTGCGCAAATTCGTCAAATAAAGCTTTTGTTCTTGAGTAAGTGTGTGGTTGAAAGATGGCCACGAGCCTTCTTTCTGGGTACCAGTCTCTGAGCGCTGCCAAAACTGCTTTTATTTCAGTTGGGTGATGAGCATAGTCGTCGTAGTATGTAATTCCGTCCATATCTTGCACCTTCTCAATTCTTCTGCGGCAACCGGTATAACTTTCGATTCCACGCACTAACTCATCTTGTGGAATCTTAAAAAATTCACCTGCCACAATAGAAGCCGTTGCGTTCAAGATGTTGAATTTCCCTGGAACACTTAAAGAATAATCGTAATATACACCTATATGTATAAGTGTATATTTGGCTTTTTGGTTTTTGAAATCCACATTCTCAATTTTCCAGTCTGCATCTTTTGAAAATCCATAAGTTTTTACTGGAACTTTTGTGTTTTTAATTAATTCGCGGACATTGTCGTTATCTATGCACGCTACGAGTAACCCATCTGCTGGTACGCGGCTGATAAATTCTAGAAAAACTTTTTTAGTATCTTCAAAAGTTGGGTAGATGTCGGGGTGGTCATGCTCAAGGTTGGGAATTATTAACACTTTGGGGTGCTGGAAAAAAAATCTGGGACGGTTGTCGGTTCCGGGGGAAATTGCGTATTCATCTGCTTCGGTTATAAACTCCTTCCCAGCCTTGTCATAGCGCCCAGGGGTGCCTAAAGCTTTGATATCGCCCACACCTACGGCAAAAGAGGGGTTCCTGCCTGCGCTATCAAGAAGTGTTGCCACCATAGAGGCTATAGTTGTCTTACCACCAACTCCGGCCACAGTAATTAGGTCTTTGCCGAAAGTGAGTTCTCCCAAGGCTTCTGCGTGGCTGAGCACTGGGATGTTTAGCCTCTTTGCTTCGACCACTTCCGGGTTATCCCAGCCTCCATGCGCGCCTGTGAATATGACCAAATCTGGTCGCGGTTTCAAATGCTCCGCCGAGAAGCCCTTTAGCCACGCAAGGTCGTTCCTTGCGAGCGTGGCGTCGGTTACAAAGATTTCTTCAGTATCTGAGCCTGTGATTTTTATTCCGAGGTCCTTTAGGCACAAAGCGAGGCTGGTCATGCCTACGCCTTTGATGCCTGTAAAATGGACATGTTTTGAGGTAAAGATGTCTGGTTTTGAAGCCATTGAGGTAGCGCTTATTGTACCACATTTGTGCTCGAATATGGTATACTACAGGAAGTTAGAGGATTGTAAAGGAGGGTACTTTGAAAAAGCAGAAAAGCGCGGCAACGATCACAGCATCTGAAAGGAAGCCATCAGCGAGGTTCGTCCTAACTGAAGCCAAAAAACGCGAGCTTGAGGAGATGTGGCGAAAATCCGTAGCCTCAGTCAACAACGGCTTTATGCAGCTTCCAGGATATCGAGGCCGGTATCACATCCCGCCAAGGTACCCATGGTAAGAAAAGGAGATCGCATGAAATCGAATGAGCGCGGCACTACAGAACTCGATCAAATAATCTCCGAAGCAAACCAGGTGGGAAGCCCAACTTCGAGAGAGTGGTGGGAGTACTACGAACGCGAAGTCATTCGCCGCGTGTTAGGTCCGGTATATGACAAGGGGAGGCGGATAGGTTCCCGCGGATTAGCGATGAGGACAGTCACTTTCTGACCCAACGGAGCTTTCAATTTTTGTGGAAACACGAAACTTGGGAGCTCTTTTTTTGTGCCTGTTTGTTACCACGTTCTAGAACATAGAAACATACTGCGATGATTCGAATTATCGAAGTGAATTGTGTAAATTTTTCTATAGATATATACTAGCGATAATTCAATTTGCAGTTTAAAAAAGGAGAGAATATGTCCGGGGAAGTTAAAATCATTGTTTCCACTCGGTTGCTTTTAAAAATCATGTGGCTTTTGAGTTGGCTGCCAAGCCTTGCATGGTTCATCCTCCTGATTGTCCGAAATCCGACACCTGAGGAATTTACCCGTACTCAACCAATGGTGATTGGGAGCTTTGCGGCGGTGGGTCTTTGGATAATGTTAGCTGGTGTTTTTCCGCTCATCTTCGCCAAACAAGGAGATTCTGATGACACCTAAGTGCATGCCGCGTTGGCCAATCTGTTCCTACATCAAGGTAGGCAAAGGAGGAAGACTGGTATTGAGCAGAAAACAACCAAACCCGTTTGCGTCGGTCTTTGCAAAGAGGCTGGCTCGTCAACCTCTGACACGTCGAGACAAGGCACTCTTGGTTCAGTTTTGGAAAGAGGCCAAGCATAGCCTTGCCGAGCGGGTTGACGAGGAGTCGCGAGCGGCTGTTGTTTGGGAAAGGCGAAGAACAGTTGTCTAGTCTATCCAGAAAGGGGAGAGAATTGAACATAGCCTTTGTTCCAAATGTGCGCTTGTTGAGGATTGCACTTGGGGGCATGCTCTTGGCGATAGTTGGGGGGGTTGCTTTTGAAATCGTCAACCCTACCACAGCCAAACCAGAAATCATCGCCGCCCTCGGGATTTTGGTCGTGATTGGGCTTGCAAGCATTGTGTGCTTTGTGCTTGCAATTGCCCGCGGCCGTGTTAGGTCAGAGCGGGGAGGCTGATATTAGAAAGGAGGGAGAAGTGACTCAGCGGAAACAAACCCGGGACAGGGTCTATCAGATTGGAGGCGCGACTCTCTCGAGGGCTGAGCTTGACAAGATGAGGCCAAAACCTTTGTCCAAGGCTGGACAAGTTCGTCATGAGCGGTTCAAAAGAATGGCGCAGAAGCGCTGGCACAGCCTTCTGAGGGAAATGGTTGTCAGGGACTTTGAAAGCTTAGGACGACAAGGTAGATTCGGACCACTGCCAGTTTGACCAATGGAGCTGTTTTTTGAAGCAGAAATGCAACAAAAGATGGCTCCTTTTTCTTTTGAGTTTGTAAGTGCTACACTTTCCCAACGAAGCTTGCAGTTTGAAAAGGAGTAAAGGATGGCTGTATTATTCAAGAACAAGAGGGTGGGGTTTGTGCTTTTTTATGTCATCACACCGCTGGTTCTGGGCTTTCTGGGTCCGCGGGTTTTAGAAAGTCTAGGTTTGGGCGTATTCATTGTGCCGGCCTTCGGCCTCTGCATTCTGGTGTTGTATTTGCGGATTGCACGGCAAGAGGCAGCCGATTCGGCAAAGCGACGAGTGGCATTTGCTTCGAGAGGGAGAGACTAGGAATGTTTGAGCAGCTAGCCGCAATATTGACGGGCAAAGTCGAACCTGAGGCAAAAGCTATCAAGCAGATGACTTTGTGTTTTCCGGTCCTCGGAATACTTGGCGCTTTCTACTGCTTTAGGTATTTCATACCTGATCGGATCGACCTGCTGGGGTGGTTGACCCTCCTGGTTTCTTTGATCGTGTGCTTTCTGGCCCTGAGATTCTGGTACCTTGCAATTAAGCGAGGCAAGCGAGTCAAAGTGTTTGAATGGCGGGACGACTAGTTCATAGAGCTGCTGATTTTTTGTTTCAAACACAAGAAATTGGCAGCTCTTTTCTATTCTTCTGCCTCAAATATTGTGCCTTCGTTGGTTGTGGGAGGGGTTGTTGGCACAGAAGTTCGAGATTCTTCTACTTCTACTTCTACTCGCTCTGCGGACACACTAGGACTGCGATCAGGATCACCGAACACCGGTACTTGGCGGCCCGTTTCTGGGCGCCAGACCTCGTTTACATTTTTGCTTGGGGGACGTTCTGGGCTTTTTTCACGACTCCTCTTTCGTTTAGGGCGGTCAGCATCTGAGGCAATCGGGTTATCGGGTGATCGGGTGACTTGGATATCAGGAGATCGGGGTATCGGGTTGTCTTGTACTTGATTTCCTGTTTTCCCGATATCCGTCTTTACTGGTACCCTGATTCCCTGATTAACTTGCACCGGAGGTGCAACATATGCATCTTCTCCAGCAAGCTTTGTGTATTTTGCCTCGGAGGATTCAATAACTTTTTCTCTATTGCTGTTTTTGATTTCCGGCAAAGGAAGCGTGTAGGCAAAAAAGGGCCTTGAGGTTTTTGCATCAATTGCTAGTTTTGTAATTATTTGATAATTATCCAAGGCAACCATGTCTTCTTCTTTATAGACTCCGCCAAATTCGCGCATCAGAATTTGTGCGTCTTGGGCGCCAACAAGAAAAGTCATCAAAGTTCCAACGTTTCCGAAAATTGCATGTTGGACTTCTTCTATAACCTGGCTTATATATTGGTTTGCAACAGTTAAATTTAGGCGATATTTTCGGGCTTCTGACAAAATCTTGATAAATGACAAAGTTGCAAAGTTTTGGAACTCGTCAACATATAGATAAAAATCTTTTCTTTTTTCTTCTGCAACTGATGCCCTATTCATTGCGGCAAGCTGGATTTTTGTAATGATCATTGCCCCAAGAAGCGCCGCATTGTCTTCTCCAAGACGCCCTTGGGACAAATTTAAAATAACAATTTTGCCTGTATCCATTGCGTCCTCCATATCAATTGTTGATTTTGGATAGCCAATGATTTCTCGAATGGTTGGAGAGGAGACGAATTGACCGACTTTGTTCAAAATCGGAGAAATTGCTTCCGTTTGCAATTTATCATTCATCTTTTCAAACTCATTTTCCCAGAAGTTTTTAAGAACAATGTCGTCCAATGGCGCAACAACTGTTTTTCTAAATGCACGGTCTGTTAGAAGGCGTGGCACATCCACAAGAGTTGAATTTGGCCTTAAAATAAGGGTCAAAATACAGTTTCTTAAAATATACTCAAGCCTTGGACCCCAAGAGTGGCCATACAATTTTTGAAAAATAGAAACAACCCCCGATGCAACCAATTCTCCCTGCTCGGGATTTTTTACTTCAAATAAGTTCATTCTAAAAGGTCTTCTTGCGGCTGCTGCTGCATCAAGATACACAACGTCGTTTATTCTGTAGTCTGGGATATAGTCAAGGATAATTTCTGATAAATCTCCGTGGGGGTCAACAACTGCCAAGCCCTCCCCATTGACCATATCATTTATTGCCATATTGGCAATTAAAGTTGATTTTCCAGTACCAGATTTTCCTACAATATAAATATGGCGACGTCTGTCGTTTTTTTTGATTCCGAAATTTGTCAGTTGATTTCTAAATTCTGTTTTTGCAAAGAAATTAATTTGGGCAATTTCTTCAGGCGTTTGGCCAACTCCTGTTGGAAGCGTATCTGGAGGATCGCCAAGCAGAGAGCCGCCCCAGGTAACATTTTTAATTTCCGATAAATCCAGAGAAGGGAGATGAAAAATTGTTGCGAGTTCGTCTACTGATAAATATTGTCCTCCCGGGACAAATTTTGGGCTTCTAGTCAAAACGCTTTGCAAAAATGCATTTTGCTGCCAGAATTTTGGCTTTGCAAAAACTAGCGAATTGCTCTCGCCTAAAGTTAGAGATCCAAAAGATCCGGCCAACGAGGATACAAGCTGTTTTGCTCTTTTTTCGTCGGTTGATGCGGCAAGAAGGCGAATTCCAACTCGGAAAGCGTTTTGTGTGAGTTTTTTGTCGATTAATGCCGCTTTGGGGTGGGCTTTTTTGACTCCCTCTGCGTCCATTACGCCTGCAACAACTGCTCGGTTTCCTTTTGATCGCCATCGGGAGCCTGCGGGAAGTACTATTACTTGCACGAGGAGTGTGTCTTCATCATTTACTTTTGCCATTGTTCCTAAAACTGAAGATAAAGGATCGGAATCTGCAAATTCGCGCCATGTTTTTAGAGGCAGGTAATTTGCGCCTGAAAGTTTAAGTTCTCCAACTACTGTAAATTTTCCTTGAATTTTCTCGGGCAATGGGTCGGGGCTTGCTACGATACTTGCTTTTGGGTATTGAGCCGCGATCTGAGATTCTATATAAGCACTAAGGGTGTCGGGGAAATGGGCATAGAAATGGGTTTTTTGGTTTACTGAGATTATTTCAAAAACGATGGGCTCTTCTGTTCCTAAAATTCTATTGAAAATTGAAGAGCGCAAGGAAGACAAACTTGAGAAAACTTGCGAGGCTGCTTCTATCGTCACTTCTGCGGTTCTATCAGGTCTCAGCTCAACTGTGTGTAGGGGCATATTAGGTATTTTAACACACTCCAAGTGTGTCTGAGCGATCAGCGAATATCACTTTTTTATTGGCTGGGGGGTACTCCCAAATATACAAACATGTCTTTTGCGATGTTGAACCAAAGTGGAGCTGAGGTTTCGGAGGCCCAGGGGGAACTTGATGGTTCTTTCAAAGTTACCAGCATTACAAATTCCGGATCGTCTGCCGGGGCAAAGCCGACAAAAGAGGCAATTGTTTTTTCGGGATCGTAATGGCCTGCAATTGGAATTTGGGCTGTTCCTGTTTTTCCTGCAATAACATGTCCTTTGGGCGCAGCCCATTTTGCCTCTCCTGCTCGTACTGCATTTATCATCATTTCAGTTACTTCGTCTGCTGATTTTTTTGAAATTATTTGTTTGTCCACCTCGGGCTTTATGTCTTGTTCAAACCCAGCTCCTTCAATTTTGTCTACAACTTGGGGGGTTGGAATTTTTCCGTCATTTGCAATTGCAGAAACTGCGCGGGTTAGCTGAATTGGGGTAATTGCAATTCCCTGGCCAAAACTAGTTGTTGCAAGATCTATTTGACCCCACTTACCTTTAGTTCTTAGCTTTGGGGCACTTTCTCCTTGGAGATCGATTCCCGAAATCCCTCCAAAACCAAACTTTGAAAGATAGTCGTAGAATTTGTCCGCTCCCAGGCGTTGGGCAGTCCAAACCATCCCCACGTTGTCTGAATTTTTAATAATTTCCCCCGGTGTTGCATCTTTATGGTACTTTTCGTCCCATGTACGAATTGTATATGGCCCAATTCTTAGACTTCCTGTGCATTTATCACATCTGTCGTCAAGCTTGACTGCCCCTGCGTCAAGAGCGGATGCCATTACAACAACCTTAAAAACTGAGCCCGGTTCAAAGGTTTGGGAAATAACCGGGTTTATATAATCTGCCTCTGTGTATTTTCCAAAATATATGGGGTTATATGTAGGAAATGAGGCCATTGCAAGAATTGCACCATCTTTTGGGCGCATTACAACAACTGATCCAGCCTTTGCCCCATATCTTTCAACTCCTTCCTTTAGCTTTTTTTCAACGATATATTGGATAGTTCGATCGATGTGGGTTTTTAGATTTACCCCGTCTAGGGCATTTATCTTTCTTGTATTTCCAACCAAAATCGGATTCCCAAGGGCGTCAATCTCTCCTGCGTCTTCTCCTCCAACGCCCGAAAGGGCTACGTCATACTTTCCTTCCAACCCAAAATAACCTTGATCAAGACCTGCCGTGTCTTGGCCAACAAATCCCAATAGATGCGCGCTCATTGAGGCCTCTGGGTAAATTCTTCTTGAGTTTTGGTCAAACCCAATACCTTCAATTTTCAAGTTTTCTATTTCTTCTTTTGTTTTGTTGTCAACTTTTGGCTTTAGAGAAACCCAGGCGCCCTTTTTTGAAAGTATCCCAAGAAGCCTTGTTGTTTCATTCTTGATTAACTGCTCTGGGGTTATTTGTAAGCTTCCTTCGACTCGCTCAGGACGCTCGTCCGAACTCACGCCCGCCACATTGGCTGAGTCCGTTGCCTCCTCAGTTTTTGCAATTTCCACGGGACTTTCTGCCAAATAAGGCGCAAGCTTTTCTGCAATACTTTTGGGGTCTTTAATTTTTCTTGGGTCTGCCCAAATTGTCCAACCTGGGGCTGAGGCAACAAGCGGCATGTTGTCGGAGGCCAGGATTGCGCCTCTGAGACTTGAGACATTTTTTGAGGTCTTTTGTTGGGATTTTCCTAAAAATTCAAGTTCTTCGCCGCGAACAACCTGCCAAGTGAATAGTCGTAAAATAATTAAAACCGATAGAAGAAAGAATATCCCAATAAGGATTACAACCCTACTGGCTCTCCAAAATGACGTTTGCCTGCGCTGTACCTTTTGCAGTTTCCGCATATATTATTGATTCGGGCTTTGCCAATCCAAGACTTTGTGCTCTCCCCTCAATTATAGAAAGAGATGACCTTTCGGTTATTTTTTCTTCTAAAATCTGGTTTTGGCGAGAAACAAGTTGGATTTGGGTTTCAATTCTTGCCAATTCCTCCCCTTGCCCCGCAGTCATATTTGAAACATATAGCTGGAAGCTCAATGAAATTGCAAGAGGAAGAACCCAAAAAAACATTTTCTTTTTGCTGATTTTTTTGCCTGTTATTTCCCTAACGAGCATATCTTTTTTAACTTTTTGAAACTGTAATTTTGTCATTTGTTTGTCATTTTCTCGAGAACTCGCAATTTTGCGGATCGAGCTCTTGGGTTTTCATATATTTCTGCTTCTGTTGGTACGACCGGTTTTTTTGTTAATATTTTCCCCTTTTTTTCTCTTTCCCAATCTCTAAACGCATTTTTTACTATTCGGTCTTCACCTGAGTGAAAACTAATTATTAGAAGTCGGCCGCCGGGTTTTAAGAGTTCAAAAGCCTGTGGAAGTGCAATTTTCAGATTTTCTAATTCGGAATTGACGGCGATGCGCAAAGCCATGAATATGCGAGTGGCAGGGTGCAAATGAGTCTTATAGCGGATCTGAGATCCGATATGTCGGGACTTTGTTCCGTCATTAGACCATTTGGTCAAATTTGTCTGCTCCACAAGACTTGCTAGATCTCGTGTAGAGGTGAAAGGCTTTAGCTTCCTTCCCTCCACGATTTTGCGCGCAAGCACGTGCGCTTTTGGTTCATCGCCAAATTCGCGAAACAAGTGTTCTAGCTCTTTTTCGGGAAGGCTATTTACTAAATCTGCCGCCGTTACCCCTAAATTGGGGTCAAGGCGCATATCTAGCGGGCCATCATTTGAAAATGAGAGACCACGGGTGGGCTCGTCCATCTGGAAGCTGGCGAAGCCAAGATCCATCAAGATTCCGTCCACGCTTGAAAAGCCATGGCTTTCTGCAACCGCTTGTATTTTGGAGAAATTGGAATTTACTAAAATGGGGAAAATACCAGGGCAGGCATTTTCAAGATATTTTCTTGCAAAATCCAGCGATAATGGGTCTTGGTCGAGTCCCAACACTTCTCCACCAATTTTGCAGATTTCGGCACTATGGCCGCCGCTACCAACAGTTGCATCGATATATCGACCTCCACTTTTCACTTTTTGGAAGTTTAAAACTTCCAAAAAGAGAACAGTCGTGTGGGTCTGATCTGCGTTTAATGTCATTAAGGTGCTATTTTCCGGCTTCTTCTACAAGTTTTTCTGCATTTTGAATAATATTTTTTTCTCGTTCTTGCCACTTTTCCTTGTTCCATAGCTCTACACGATTGCTAAGTCCTATAAACACTATCTCGTTGATAAGGGTTGTGTGTGCTCGCAAATCGATAGGTATCACAAATCTTCCCTGAGCATCAAGGTCTATCTCATAGGCTCCGCCTAAGAGAAATCTCTCTGTGTCCCGTGCAATCGCGGTTACCAGAGATCCTTTAGTTACTTGTTCCACCATTTCTTGCCAGGCTTTGGGAGAAAAAATTGCTAAGGCTCCTTCAAACCAACGCGACAAAATTATGGTTGTTCCAAGTTCTTTTTTAAACCTGCTGGGAAGAGCTGTTCTTCCTTTGTGGTTCACTTTTTGAATGTAATACCCTACTAGCATGATTATTTAAGGGCAGTTTTCCTAAATTCACCACTTATAACCATTATTGGGAGTTTTCACACAACTGTCAAGCCCCACTTTCACAGCGAGACACCAAAAAACACATCTGGGGTGAGCTGGTGGGGAATTTACTGACTAACGAGGATGAGGGCTTCCAACGCTGAGGTTTTACCGCTTACTTTCATCCACTCTGATCCATCATATCCATAGAGAAAGCCTGTGGCATAAAGGTCGCCAGTGCCTTCAATTTTAGGAGTTCCACTTAAAGTTTTTGTATTTGAGAATACTCCGAATGGCCCGCTATTTACTTTTCCTGGAGCTTTTTCTGGGAGGCCAAACGTTCCCATTGCTAAATGCTTTCCTTTTGCAGGAAGGCCAGAAACTGACAATCCACCTTTCAAATCAATCATGGTGTCGTCTTCTGCGATTGTAAATGGTGTTTCCATTTTTGCAATAAGCTTTCCATCATCGTTTCTGTAGCGAACTGTAATTGTTCCTCCTGATACCCCCTTGTCACATCTTCTGTGGCCTGAGGATTCAGTGCCAAACAGTAATTTCTTTGTACTTGTACCGCTTGTTGGTTTAATTGTTCCTGAGGCTCCTTGAGTTACTCCTTCTTCATTTTTGTAGACGATTTCATATTCTACAGATTCTGGGGAATTTTTGATTCCAGACATGTTTAATGTGTATTCACAGCTTGGACCGGGGACAAGGGTTGTATATGGCTTTTCTTCCAGTGGTAGTTCTTTTAATACATCCTCTGTCTCGTCATCTCCCATTTGTACAGCTGGTTTTGTAAAGTGCTTAAAGGCCAAAAATCCACTAAGGCCGACTGCAAAAATGAGAGCTACTGTAACTACGATTGGGAGAATGCGGTTCATTAGTTGTATTTTTAATTCTGAGGAAATATTAAACCTTTGTCAACCATACTCGCTTTAATGATTTGAATCATCGAAGTAAATAAGCATGGAAATGCCCCGCATTTGGATTTGTTGTCCGTTTGCGGGGCTAAATTTTGGGGCTTTTAGTCGTAGAAGACCATTTCTTCAGTGGTCATCACGACTTCAGCCAGTTGGCGATTCTTGATGTTCAGGCCTTGCTCCATCCGATGTATGTTCTTCTCGGCATTCCAGGTCCAAACACTTTGCGTTCCTCCGGGAGCGGTTAGCAGAACATCAATGCCGGACATCCCTTTGTCTTTGAGGAACCGTTGAATGGGCGCTTCGGGACGCTCCTCCAGGTTGTGGAAAGCTGACTGAGAGTCGAACTTGTGCAGGTCGGCTGTTGTAACCTTGAGTTCAGTTGTTGACACCAACCAAGTGCCTCCGACTCCGTCGCTTGAAATATGGCGGTGGGTTCTTGATTCCTGGTTCCATCTCCAGAGTGTCGGTTTCTGGTCGGGCAGGTTGGATAGAACCAGCTTGACATTCCGTCCGGACATTCTTTTCTCGATTAGCAGTGCCTGGACTGCCAGATGGGAGAGATTGTATTCCCCGGTCAAATCTGACCTCCTTTTTCTAGTATGTCGAAAATGACCCCAACGGGCAACCAGACAGTTGGCGGTTTCCAAACCGGACGTCTGCGTGAACCCCAGGTTTTGTTGACCGGCGTCACAACGATTGTTTCGGTGTCACGTCGTGAGAGCATTCGACAGCGAACTGGACCACGGCAGACAAGGACATGGCCAATCTTGGCGCAAGCCTTGTCTGAGAGTACTGCCCAGGTATTTTGACCCCACCTTGCGATAGGACCAGTGGGCGAGTCTACGAACTGAATCTTCTGGACTGCTCCTGCGGCCATTCCGTCTCCTTAAGTTGTGTGTGTGCTTTTTTAGAAAACGAACGATTCGCTTCCCTCTCGGAAAATATAAATGTATTAGCGCAATTTATTGCGCGCAGACTAAAGTCTGCTAATACGCTTCTACTCTTTGAGAGTGTGCCGGGCGGGGAGAGTGAACAAGTGAACAAGTCACAAGTCAAATTCACAAATCCCTTCCCGGACTTTGGAGGAGATTAGCCAGCGGCCGCGTATCTTCCTAAGGCGTAGAACAGCCACGCTGTTGCTAGCACACAGGAAGTCATGAAAAATGCGACAATGGCAACCTTTAATCGACTCATCTTTGGTTCCTTTCAGGCCTGTGCTTGGTACAAAGGCAAAGCTGCCCATGTGCGGACTTGCACCATTCGTCGCTCTTCTTCTTCAGCTACCCTTGCCTCCATGGCATCCTTGGCCTTGAAGTATTCGCAGGTTGGGCAGGTGCAGTTTTCTTCGCCCCAACAGTCAATGGTCGAATTGTACTCGGGGTGCCTGTCCTCGTAGGACATCATCCAGTCATGGGCGTCAAACATTGATTGGGCTGAGAACCGTTTCTGTGCCAACTGGCACAGGGGACATAAGTCCAGTTCGAGTACTCAGGTGAAGGTGTGCTCGGCAGGGAACCTGCGCGTGCACTGACTGCACTGAACGGTTTTGGGCTCCATCTTCTCCTCCTTGGTTTTTGATGTGCAAATTTGAAAACGACGATTCGTTTTCCTCTCAAAACCTGCAATTTTTGTAGATTTTGAGAGAGGCCGGGTAGAGATTGTCGTTGTGATGTTATCACATTGATTTTCTCCACCCGGCGGTTCATCATGCAGGACCCTAGATCAATCTTGCGATGAGCACACAGAGTATGCCCACTGGAATGGCGATTGAAAGAAGGGAACAGGCGAACGAAACCTTTAAAAGTGCGTTCATGACTGCCTCCTTCCGAGTACCTCTACAGGATCGGGCCAGTCGGACGTCAAGTATGCCGTCAGTTGATCTTGACGTTCGG
>ERZ1292632.1237-Hain-H43-01um-R2-1237-length-25673-cov-5_pt2 | contig 13521 bp, 19 predicted proteins | sample MGYA00564407_ERZ1292632 | MGnify/ENA primary metagenome ERZ1292632 (study PRJEB36523, sample SAMEA6512637) | groundwater metagenome | collected 2019-01-08 | study: AquaDiva: Metagenomics assemblies of 32 groundwater samples
TTAGGATACAGCTTGGTGGTCTGTTAGATGAGTTAGACCTTAGCAGTCCAGAAGCACTAATGTCTTCAATTCTAAATATGGGATATGGCAGGGCAAGTATTCCTGGTGGAGCACTTACAGACCCAATAATAAATCCTTCTGTAACAATAGATGCAGGAGCTATAACCTATACACCAGCGGTTGCAGGGGATTGGTCTCCAACTGTATCTACTGGCAAGGCTGGACTAGACCAGTTAGCAAGCAGAGTCAAGACATTAGAGACTACCCCAGTTGCACATAATATATTATCTGTCACCCATAGTGATACACTGGCTGGAGCAGTAGTAATTGGGGATATAATGGTTGCTAATGGTACTCCCAAGTGGGGTAGATTAGCTATACAAGTACCTGCCGCTAATGTCAGAAACGTTGTTGGGGTGGATAATGGAGAGATAGTACCAACCTGGAAGACTGCGCTGGATGCTACTAATCCTGCTGCTATAGCTGTTACTGCTTCTCCTGGAACTAGTTTAGTATTCTCCCATCGAGACCACATTCATGCTCATGGAAGTCTAGCAGCTATTGCTAATGCTCATGCCTGGGCAGATATTGATAAGACTACATCTTCACTCAATGATATAACTACTAGAGTTATTGGAGCAGGAGAGGCTAATCCTTTACTTACTGTAGGGACAATAACTAGTACTGGAACTCCAGCCTTCGTTCTTAATGTTAAGGACGCTGACCTTGTAAACCGCTCTGTGTCCATTAATTTCCAAACTGGAGATACAGAGCGATGGCGTATCAGAGTTGGAAATACTAACCTTGATAGCACCTTCAAGCTGCGATTTATGAGCAATGTGACAGCGGATGTGGTCAGGTTTGGACAGGGAGGAGACATATTCTGCAATGACGCCATCTACCCCAGCAATCAGATTACCTACTACCTGGCCGCTAACGCCAACGGACTGCATACCCTGGGCAAGTTCGGTATTGGACAGATACTACCTGCCTGGGCATTAAACATCAAGGGCTCAGGTGTGGGCGCAGGTATCCACATTGAGAATACGGCCTCGGCACAGAACGGCTCTATCTACATGAGCGATGCAGGTGGGTTGAAGTTTAGAACTGCTGGGAGTGATAGATTGGCCATTGCAGATGGAGGTGGTGTTACTGTTGTCTCTCTTGCAGGTACAGGTACAAGAACAGTTGTGGCCGATGCCAACGGAGTATTAAGTGCTCCGTGATTAAGAAGTAGGAGGGGAAGCATGTATATTCTCAAGATTAGGGAGGAGTTGACCTGGGCACTTATCACTGCCGTGTCAGTCTACATCCTGGAAGTACTGGTAAGATTTGACCCTAATACCATCACTGACTGGAGAGCATGGGGAATTGCCTTGTTTGCAGGAGTAATGCGGGCAGGGGCAGCAGCATTACTTCTGGCCATTGGTAAAGCTGCAACATGACGATGAAACATGCGGAGACACATAAGGATGGATGCCATCTATACCATCACTGCTTAAACTGTCCTTTACCTGAGTGCTACTTAGTTGAAGTACCAGATAAGGATAATGGAGGTTATCCTGGAGATGCAGCTTATAGTAAGCCTCATGGAAGGAAGCCTAAGAAGGAGAAAACATGTATAATGTTCAATTAATTGAACAAGGTCGAATAGCTCCCCAAGGGCGCATTATTAAGGAAGATGACTTACTTTGGGAGGGTTATTTACAGCTGCATGTCTTAGCAGAGAAGATGGGATTGCTTAGTGAAGATAGTACTTTCCATGCTTTACTTGATTCACGATTAGAAACCTTTGAAATGAAGTATCAGGAATGTAGAGAATGACAGTTAGAGGTCTGACACTACCTAATGCTCAGTGGAGGGAGTTGACTGCTAGAGAGGAGGCAGCTATTATTGACCTGCATCCTCAAGCACTTCTAATTTTAGGCTATCCTCAATCTTCAGTCCTTAGAGATAAGATTAGTCAAGAAGCCAGGCTTTGGGAACGACTTGACCATCCTAAAGTAATACTTAGACCTTATGCACCAGAGATTATTACTTTCAGTCCAAAAGATTGGGCTTACACTTGCTATAAGTTGTTAGAGAAGTACCAGGATGGAATATATCCAATAGAAATAATTCCTGGTAATGAGTTTAATATCGAAGGTGGAGGTGAAGATTGGGATGGGATGCTACAGTGGCTTATAGCATTTGGAGAGGAGTTTAGTAAGAAGTCATCTGCTCTACTACACCTTCCAGCTTTATCTCCTGTTGGCAACTACCAGGATGGATATAGATACTTAGCAGAGCATGAATTAGAAATATGGTATTCCACTATTGACTTCCATGCCTACAACTTAGACCAGTTGCAAGACCATAAACTCCTACATGACCTTTGGCCTAATAGAGATATAGCACTTACTGAGTATAATCGGATGTATCCCAATGTGGTACAGAGTACTATGCCAAACTATGTAGAATCTACCTTTTACTTTATTCTCAAGTGGGAGACCCCTGAACCAGGAGCACCAAATGTTGACTTAATGGGAAGTATATACTATGATGACTTCAAGAGCAATCACAATAGTGTAACTTTACCAGGAGGAGCTATGCCAGAGTTCAAGCAAGGATTTAAGGATTTGGCAGATAGGCTAGGCAAGTTTGTAGTTGGAGAGCCACAGATGGATGAGGTCAGTATAAACGTTGGTGGTGGTAAGTTCTATGCCATTCAGATAACTACTAAAGGTCAGATGGTTTATGTTACTGGTAGCATACCAATCTTTCTAAAAGGTATATAGGAGGAGGTTATGGCTAATCTTCTGGTACAACATACATTAGCAGAACTAGTAGACATCGTAGAGGCAGACCTAGCTGACAGTGCTAATGCTCAGATTACTGCTGCTGAGGTTCAGGCTTGTATCAGAAGGGCTATCTATGATATTAGCAGAATCCTCCCATTGCAGAAGACCTATGAGATGACCTTAACATTTGCCATTACTAATGAGTCAGTTACTATAACTGCACTAGATACCTGGTATTCCTTAGCCAATAGTCCAGTCAAGTATGGTACAGATGTAGTAAAGAATGCTGCACTAACAACTACTTATACCAGAGATACTGACTACTACATGGACTATTCTAATGGGAAGATACAAGGTATAACTGGTGGGGCTATCACTGCATTAGATATAGTTAAAGTGTCGTATGATAAGAGTAAGATTGCAGTTCTCTTAACTGCTATCACAGATTTGATAAGAGTATCCTTTGTAGAGTATCCATTGGGCAGTGTACCACAAGATATTGCAGCGTTTAATGTTTGGGGAAACTATCTGTGGATAGGCAGTATTGGAAAGCAGAGTCAGGAGCAGATGGGTGAGAATAATCATCTGGTTCTTTACTACGAGGCAGAACACAATATAGCAGTAGTATAATGACTAATCTTCTTGACCAGGACACATTAGACCAACTGAAGGCTAGACTGAGAGTGCAGTTAGCAGATGCTAACGAGCAGTGGCCTATAGCTGATACTTTTGTTGGTGATACTCTGAAGGGTGCAGTGTTGGCAGCCATCAGAGACATATCAAGACACACATCTGTTCAATCTTATTATGAAGTAGAGGTAAGGGAGAGGACGGTAGCTACTAACAGATTATTTCCTGTCCTTGACCAACGCTGTCCAAAGCCGTGCCTTCTATATATTAAAAGCTGGGAGTCTATCTATGGAGTTGGTCAGTCACCAAATGCTGCATACGATTACTACAACCCGATTAGACCATTTACTGAAAAAGTATGGACAGCAGATGTAAATGGGAGTGGAGCTAGTGGATATTATACCAGAGGAACAGATTATCTAATAAACTATGCTTCTGGAGCAATATACATTCCAACAGGGAGTAGTATACCTACCGTATCTGGCCTATACCTGTGGGTTAGCTATGAGGTGGATTCTGCTATCATTGATTTATCTCCCATTACCAGGTTATCAGGAAAATCTGCAAAGCAATGGCTAAACCCTATTAGGGTACTGGCTGTGGAATATCCAATCAGTAAAACTCCACAACAATCTATCACATTTGATGTTTGGGGAGATTTGCTATTCCCACACTGGCCAGATATAGACATAGCAAAGCCTCCACAGTTTCGTCATATCAGAATCCACTATGAAACAGACCAGTGGATACCAGATTATACAACCGCTCTTGGTGGCCCAGGTTGGGATAAAGATAACTACTTCCAGGCTCCAGTGCAGGACTTGATGAACCAACTGACTGATTTGTATGAGAAACTATATGGCAGCATAGATATTGGTTCTGGAGATATGGCTACTCTCCTCATATCAGGTGGTTACCAGATGATACAAACCAGTGAATATGTGGCCTCTATTGATGGGGCAGGTCAGGATTTAGTCAGGTATTCTCCCATCCAACTAATCAGGGATTACCTAGAGAATGGGACTTCGGTAAGCATTACAGCTATTAATCAGCTATCTGGAGTATACAGGCTTGATGAAGATGGTATGAGGCAGCACTATAAAAATGGTCTAATCAGAGTGGTGAAGGTAGAATATCCTCCTGGACGCACCATTCCATATTGGGAGTGGGCAAATAAACTATACTTCAAGGAAGCAATTAAGAGTAATAAAGTATTAAGAGTATTCTGGGAGGCTAGTTCTCTATATCATGTAGTAACCGTACCTGTATTTCCACAAACTCTTCTTATACATCGCTTTGGTACAAGGCAGAGCTTCCGCTACAATCTTGTGCCATATATACTGGCTCCAAGAACTTCTGCTTTCAGGGTATATAAGCCACAGGGAGATGGGCTTGTGGAGCTTGACTCTGCTCACCATCCCTTACCTCCAGTTGATTATGCCTTCGCCACTACTAACTGGGACGCTAGAGCTACTTCAGATAATAAAATCTATATTGCTGTTCATGCGTCTCCAGTACCAGCAGTGGAAAGAATCTACTTTCTAGTATTTGATATGGTCACAGAACTATGGGAGAGTTCTGAACTGGTATATGAAGGCAGTCTATTGCTTGGAACTGTATGTACATCACTGGACAGCACTGACACTCCCTTCGTAGGATTTATGGATTCTTCCAGCCAATTTCATATTACAAAAAGGGTTGGAGGAGTATGGACTACTCCAGACAATGGGCCAACTATAACTGGGTATGGTAATACACTGATTCAGCATGATAGCACTGATAAACTCCATATTGTAGCTTCTAAAAGTGCTGGCAGAGGAGCTTATACAACAAGATTACCTACTGGTGAATACTCTGGATTTGCATTTATCACTTCTGCAAACTATGCTGGCGGTATAGCTCTTGCTATTGGAACTGCTGGCACACCAGGAGGTATTGACTCTCCACAAATTTCATTCCTGTGGAACCAATCTCCATATGCACCAGTTACCTACTATGGCTACCTTGGTGGTGGAGGAGCATGGGTTTTTCAGGAAGTTAAAACTTATCCAGTTGGATATGCGAATTACTTAGGAACACCAGTAATAGTGGTTGGTTTGACAGACGGTTCAGTTTATATTCATCAAGAATATTTATATACTACTTCCAGTTTTGTGGAGTGGTTCAAGGATAGTGTATCGCAGGGTTATATAACTGCTCTTACAAACGTTTATAGTGGAATTAACCTAACCAACAATCAGACTGAGAGTGGAACCATAGACCTAGTCTGGCTTGATAGTGGCAGCCTCGCAGATAATGTCTATAGGGCAAAGTGGGCGAAGCATACTACATAAGGGAGGAGGAAAAGTGGAAGAAGTAATGGATACAGAAAATCTATTATCAGTGTATGAAGACATTAAAAGTAGCATTCCCAAGTGGGAAGATGGTAGAATGTATATGTGGAAGTATATCTTAGTTTGGGAGGAAGAGTAAGATGGCAAACGAAGGAACTTGGAGACCATTCCTAGATGAAGTAGTACTGAAAGGAGCCAGAGCCTATGCAATGTTAATGTTAGCTGTTAAGGCAGAGCATCAAGCTAAGACAGACTTAGCTACTGCCAGAACAAGACTAGGTAGTATTGCAGCTATCCATACATTGGTAGGTACTGCATTAGCTAAGGTTGCTACTCATGTTACTGAGGCTGGTTCTGCTCTAACCAAAGTAACTACCCATGTTGCAGAAACAAGTACAGCTTTAGCTAAAGTAACTACTCACGTTACAGAAGCAGATGGTGCACTGGATAAGGTTACTACCCATGTTGCAGAGGCTGCCACTGCACTTGCCAAAGTTGCTACTCATGTTGGTACTGAGGCAGATGCAGTCTTAGACAAAATAGCTGCCCAAGTTACTAGTGGTGAGGCTGCTATTGGCAGAATGGCAGCTCGACTAACACTATCCCAGACCGATACAGCCAATATCGCTGGTGATATTACTTCTATTGGTACTGCTATGACCAATGCTGTAACAGAGTTAGGTAAGGTTAATACCGACTTAACTGCTGCTGAGGGAGTATGGGTAGATGAAGTAAAGTACATCAGTGGTGCTACTGGGCCTCCTGTAATTACTGGTGCTCAACCTCACCTTGAAACTGGCGATGATAAGATTAACTTAGTGAACATTGGAGATAGAGTAGCAGAGCTATATGCTCTATTTGCACAGAGGGAGAATGAGATAGCTAGTCTATGGTCTGACAGGAGGAAAGACTTTCTTACTGAGGCTGCTAGACATGCAGATACTATGAATGGGTATATTGCAGAAGCTACCAATAGAATTGGAGTATTGAGAGGTAGAGTAGAGTCTGGTTCGGTTAGGGTGCAGCAGGCTCTTGCAGATGCACAGGAGGGGCAGCTGTGGGGAGCACTGGCCAATGCTAACCTTAGTGAGGGAGAGCAGAGAATCAATATGAGCAGAGCTTTTATTGGAGAAGCAGAGCAACGCCTTGGGATGGCTGCTGCATTTCTGAACGAAGCAGTGCAAAGGTTAGGTATGGCTACTGCTTTCATCAATGAAGCAGAGCAACGCCTTGGTATGGCAACAGCTTTTATTAATGAGGCAGTGCAGAGACTAGGCATGGCTGCTGAGTTCAGTAGGGAAGCACAATTCAGAATATCTGAAATGGACCAGTATGTGGATGAATCTGAGCAATATCAAGCTGTAGCAACTCAGGAGTTAGCCATAGCAGAATCATACAGAGTAGAAGGGAAGCTACATCTGGATGAGTTCCATGATGTACTGAAGGATAAAGCCCAGTACAGGACATCTGCTTTCCAGGCTGCATTGAAGCAGCCACGTTAGTAGTAACTAGTAAGGCTGTCTGTGATTTACTTCTCAGTTACTTTATCACAGTTTGGATGGGTTAGACATCTGCCGTTATGGTCTACTCTTATATAACCACATCCTTCACATAGAACTTCTGTAGTTATACCTTCTTCTACTATTTTTTCAAAGTCACTCCATCCCTCTGGTGCACCAAGTCTCTTAGAGCACTGTAAGCAGAACTCAGACATCTTTCCTCCTTAATAGTTGCATGATAATTTCTATTTCTTCTAGTACAGACTTTCACTGTTCTATGGCTAGGGCTGCATTGCTTGAATGTTCACTTATTCCTGCATACTCTAACACTCCATCCACAATACCTTTGGCTACTGCATCTGGGTTGTTCCATAGAATCTCCATGTCAGATTCACTTTGGTGGCTGCATATCTCTATGATTATAGAAGGGTCAGTAGTAAGTGTATTGAATATATATTGGCTATACTCTATGTCTCCAAGGTGATTTACTATTCTTACATCATCGTAGGCATGGTGAAATACTCTCCCTACACTCTCGGCTATCACCTCTGCTGCCTTATATGACTGTTGCCTTCCATACAGACCAAATGTATGTGGGAAGTCTCCACTGTCAGTATGTAACCCTAAGATTAACTTCTTATCTCCACTCGTACTATCTAACCATTGCTGGGCTCTCTTGTATTGGATTATCAATCCTTCCAGTGGAGTTTTATCTTGTGATTCTGGCCATGTTCTGAATGTCCCATAGGTAATATCTTCATAGGAACTAAGTAGTGGTCTGATTTTCTGTGGTATAAGAAAGTCAGTAATCCCTCCCATCTCATTATAATCCTCATACCCTGGAACTGTACTTTGATTCCTGTCTTGTAGACTTCCACATATTGCCAATACTAACTTCATTTTTCTCTTTCCTCCATATATATACATTCTTCCTCTTCCATCTCAAATGAGCATGGTATCCCATAAATATACTGTTTGCCCCTTGGAATTGTCAGCGCTATCTTATCTGGATATTTCCCATGCTCATCCCGAAACAGGTCTAAATGCTCTGCTACTATGCTGAAGTCAATAACTAAAGCAGCCTTGTATGTCTGATATTCACTCTTTAGATTGTCAGATGCTAATGTTACTGCACCCTTAATTATGAGTCTCATTGCCACCTCTCCATAGTCTGTATATTATAAGGTTGTCTGAATGGCGCTAAGTCTTCCAAATGCAACTCCTTTACTTCATCCTGCACATCTCCATCTGCGATTAGCTCGTCATGTACTTGAAGTACTAATGGCAACTCCTTACACTTTAGCATTACTCTCTTTATTATCTCTGCAGCACTTCCTTGAATTGGATAGTTTACTGACTTCCTGTCTATCTCTCCTTTATCTTCCTTCCCAATGGGTAACTTTATCTTCCTCCCATACATTGTTTCTACATAACCATCTTCCCATCCTTTCTCCTGTTGCAGTTGAATCCATCTGGCCGCTCCACCATACTTCTCAAACCACATCTCCTTCAACTGTCTAGCACGTTTTATATTCTGGATATGTGCAGTCTCCATAATGGTTTGGTCAGTTGCTCCATATATCATAGAGAAGTTTACGTTCTTGGCAATCTTCCTGTCAATACCCATAAAGTCAGCAGTTGCTTTGTGTATATCTCCTCCTGTATCAAAGATTCTTAACATTTCCTCATCTTGGCTATCCTCTGCTAATACTCTCAACTCTATCTGACTAGCATCCCAGTCAGTGAATACTCCATTATCCGGTACAAACATTGGTCTGAGTTCATAGGCCATATTCTGGAGGTTTCTCTTTGTACTGCTTATCCTTCCAGTTATAGCATCCAAGTGCCATCTGGTGTAAGCTCTACTATAATTTCTGAGGGGTAGAAGATATGTAGATAACATCTTAGTAGTATGTCTATAAGATAGTACTGCTGATGCAAGTGGGTCGGATAACTTCTCTAGATATTCAGATTTTGTAGAAAGTTTCATTTCCCACTTACCAGTTCTATTGTTCTTTCTTCTCCTTATTGGAAGTAAATTACTCCTCTTTGCCAGAATAAATCCAACCTGCTGTGGACTTCCAGGGTTCATTATTCCCTCATTAATACATAGCTTTTCATAGTATTCTGCATCTTCACTAAACTGCTCTTCTAGTTGATTTCTAACTTCCTGGTCTATCTTTACTCCTCTCATGGACATTCTCATTAGGATAGGGACTAGACTTACCTCTATCCTATAATATGCCTTGTCAACGGCCTCTACAAGGCTCTCATAGAGGGCAAATGTAGCTTTAGAGTGTTGGCAACACTTACTAGCAACTTCTGCCAATGGCAAGTCCAGAGTAGTCATTCCCTTACCTAGATTCTCTCCAATGGAATAAATTGTTATATCGAGTGTAGATGCTAAGTCTATTAGCTTTGCAGGGTAGTTAAGCAGCATAGCCATAATCATAGTATCTTCTATATTACTGGTATCCATGTTGTATTCGTCCATAGCAGATAGGTCAAACAAACTATTGTGGAATATCTTCCTAATATCTGGATTGCTAATAATATCCCAGGGCATTTCCACTTCCATCTCTGGGTATAATGTAAAGTAGAAGGCTTCGGATGGACTGATGGCAATGGAGAATCCTACTGGCTTAGTGTTCTCCAAACTAATGGTCTCCACATCAATCGAAACCAGCCTTCTCTCTGGAAGTACACTATTCATATAGTTCAACAAGTCATCTCTATTGTTGAAGACTAGATTACCGTGGTAGGCAATCATGTATTATTCTGATGTGCAAGCATTACCTGGATAGCAATAAAACTGCATACAGGGCATTTTCCTGTCCAGCGCTTTATACTACTCTCCCTTATAGTTTGATATATTGTGTGGCAGTCAAGACAAATAGCTACTATCCTCACTCTACAACTCCTTCTGGAGAAAGATTTTGATTTATATTTAACCTAACTATAGTTCCAGTCTGTGGTATACAACGACTACAGTCACAATTCTTTATACCTTCCTTTTGTCTGCACCAAAGACATTCAGTTGGAAATATAGCTTGTGCATAGTGCAGCGCATGGTACTCTTTACCTTCCGGTACTGCTGTCCTAACTCTGATGGAACGGTTGCAGACAGGACATACATAGTCTACTGTCAAATATCTCATAGTTTACTCCTCATTATTAGAACTGATTCGTCTTTCACCATTTCTTCCCCATGCGATTCATGGATTTTGATGAACTCCGAACCTGGAGCTGACATCTTAACCTCCTCTACCAACTTCCATCCAACCTTCTTACACAATGCTATAGTCTGCTGCACTAATGGCCTCCTCTCAAAGTGTACTACGTTGTCTTTTACTACTACTGCCATGACTGGTGCAGACTGCGCCAACTTCTTATATATAGACTCCATTCGCTGGAAGTACATAAAGAAGTTCAGCTTACCAATGTTCCAGATTGACCGGCTGTAGTCTGTCAGCTCTGCAAAGGAGCTGGTGTCTTCTGCTGCAATTCCACTAACTGTTTGGCGTTTCAACTGGTCTGCATATGGAGGACTGAAGATGATGCAATCTACTTTTATTGGAAGGAACTTGTTACAATCTCCAAGTAGAAGCATTACATCATCCTTAGCTTCTGGTTTTATCTCTATTATCTTACCTAAAGTATACTGTTGCATCTCATGGTACTTCTCTTCCACCTCAATACATATAACCTTCCTATCATCTAAAGTAGCTATCATAGTGGTTCCAGTACCTGCCATAGGGTCAAGGATAGTCTGGCCAGGTGTTGTTAGATGCTTGGCTAACTCCCAGACTAAGAAGCAACTGTACTTTGCAGGATGTTTAGATACTCCCTCTGGCCACAGTTGATTTCTCATCTTGGTATCTCTAGGGACATTATACCAGCCGTTTTCATCTTTAGTAAACTTGGGAGAGAACTTACTCATCTGGTACTCTCCACAGTACAAATCTTAATCGTAGCAGAGTTATACACACTAATTCTTTACTCCTCCCAAACCCTGTGACAGATAGATGATTCCAGTCAATCCAACTAAAGAATAGGATGGTATTACCTAACCTAAGTTTGAGCGTCTTCACTTTTCCTCCCAGTCATTTTATCCTCCCTGCTGATTTCAATATCTTCCTGGCGATAGTCTTACCAATTCCACTCACACTCATTAATACTTCTTCATCCTGCACCAACACTCCCCACAAAGTTCCAAATCTATCTATTAAGGCTTTTGACTTTTCTGGCCCAAGATTCACTCCCTCCAACATCATTAGGTTTTTAATCTGTGGGTTCTGCTCTTCTATATATATCTTAGGTTTTAGGTATCTGTTCAGAGTAGTATGTTCTGGATTCTGAGAATTACTATACAGTGCTGACAGTAGTGATGCAGTGCCCATTAAATCAGCAGTAGAATATGTTGTTATGCCAGATTTATCTAGCTGATACAGCCAACTTAATAACGCTGCAAACCTAGTCTTATACTCCTTATCTAAGTAGAAAAATCTATTATCCTTACTTCTCTTTAGAGTTTGGCAGTATCCATCTGGAGACTTAATAATAAATCCTTCTATAAGAAGTATATTCTCACTAGTCTTATTATACTGCTTCCTTAGTTGTATCTCCACATCACTTAGACTACTTAGGAGTTCTCCATTCTGCTTTCTCTCAGCCTGTATAGTATGGTTATCCACAGCAGTCCAGAAGTAATCTGCAAATCCACTGAGGTTAAGGTTTGCTACTGTTACTGGAATAGACTGTTGTAACAATGGCACTATCTCCCTAACTGGCTCAAAGGAGTCAACTATTAGTGGGAGGGTAGCTTTATTCTCCATATCCAACATCATCAAAGATAGGAGCTACACTAGAGGTTCCAGGGTGTAGGTTGGGATGAAGATGAATTACAAGACCACATCTATCACAGATATAGGTTAGGGAATCTATCTCTTCTAAACATCTGCAACCGCAATTAGGACACATTATTCCTCCTCCTAGAATAGTTAGGCTACCTGTGGGAGTAGCAGTTGCAACCTAGTGACATACCAAGTGGAAGATAGAGCTTCCCAGGTGATAGTCATTTTCTCCACCCGTGATATATCCCAGCCATACTTACGGCAGAATACCTCCACTAGGTTGCCTGAAGTTTCCTCAACGACCTGTTCCCACAATGATACAAAGGGGCAATCTGCATAGTCTGTAACTTTCATTCTTCACCTCTATACATCTTCAATGCTTTTATTATTGAATCATAAGAAGGATTCTGGAATGTCATACCTTCCATTCTTATATCCAATCCAGACAATGTAATCAATCCCCATAGCTGTGTTACAGGTATCTTATCTATTATAACCTCCTTCCTATAGTTGTAAAGAACTAAATCTGCCAAACCTTCTGTATACTTAAATCCATCTAACCTTAATTTGCCAGTCTTGTAATCTTCTTGCCGACCATCTTTGCCCAACCTCTGAGCATATTCATCAGTGGAATAGTGAGTTATCATTAAGTTCTTCTTATAACTTCTGGCTCCATATATTAGTGTCTTTAGTCTGGCATAAGGCTCTGCATATTCAACAGAAAGTAGTGATTCTCTTAAATCTTCTCCAGGCCTTAAACCTCTAGCCAGTTGTACTTCTTGCTTCTCCTGCAAATATCCAAATCTGCAGACTTCATATTCCTGGGTTCCAGTGTCTAATATTATACTTCTGAATGGAGTCTTGTCTTGGTAGAGTTTCTGGTTTTCAAGAACCTTCACATAATCTGCAAGGAAGGTATTCCATAATTCCTTTACTCCATTTATCTTTCCACCCAGTTGAAATGGCATAGCATAGGGAGTGGATTCTACTTCCATATCTAAGTCTACTTTTATAACTTTCCCATTCACATTCTGCTCTACCAGCTTAATGCCATATGCTCTTTCTATTCCTAAATCAAAGTCACAGTGAAATATAGGCTTTGGAGCAGATATGGCAAATGTACTCTTAGCTGTCTTCTCATCTCCCCAGTTAGCAATAACAGTCATGGCTTTTGCACCTCCTCAATCTCCACTGATTCGTTAAAGTCAGGTAGATTAGGCCAGCCTTTAATAGGTCTCTGTTCTTTGTCTCGGTCTCTTGCTGCTTTATCCGCTCTCCACTGTCGGCAGTGCCAGCAGAGGCAATCGGGCAGAAGAGGCGTATCGGTCTTGCCTGTACCTCCACAGTGCTCGCAAGTACCGCCGTAGAAATCACCTCTCCCCACCATTAGTTCACCAGTTCCCTTGCACGCTGGGCAAATCATGGC
>ERZ1292632.2971-Hain-H43-01um-R2-2971-length-13519-cov-9_pt1 | contig 13519 bp, 23 predicted proteins | sample MGYA00564407_ERZ1292632 | MGnify/ENA primary metagenome ERZ1292632 (study PRJEB36523, sample SAMEA6512637) | groundwater metagenome | collected 2019-01-08 | study: AquaDiva: Metagenomics assemblies of 32 groundwater samples
AATGTCCATTCCTAAGACCAGTAATAGTCAAATCTGTAGTAGAGGCATATCTTGTTCTAAAACTACCATAAATATCTAAAGTATAAGCAGGCGTAGTCGTGCCAATCCCGATAAATCCTCCCGATAACTGAAATATATCGGAATTAGTCAGGGAATTGGTTGAAGTGGCGTAGGGAATGTAGCCTACGGTGAAAGGAGATGAGGTGGCGAGTCCTCCGCCTCCGCCAGTTGAATCGGTATCCCAATAAACCGAACCAGTCGTAGAGGTTGCCTTCAAAACTTGACCTATAATTGGTGTATTGGCTAAAATAACCAAATTTTTGAAATCTGAAGAGGTTGCGTTGATACTAATAACTCTGTCAGTAGTTGTGCCGATACTCCAATTAGGATTAGTTGGTTTTATGTAATTGTTAAAGAGATTCCAAAAATTAAAACTTTGGGCTTGGATTGATAATCCCATCAATAATAATCCTATTATCCCTCCTACTAAAGGTATTTTTTTCATAAATTTATGCCCAAGAAAAGATTACAATTTTAGCACTACCCGTTGCCGATTGAAAAAATAATGTTCCTGAAGAGTTTATCCCGCTAATATCATCATAATTGCCTGCTGGAATAGCAAGAAAAGTTCCTGCCGATTCTCCTGATGTAAAACAATACTGAAGAGTATCTGTATGAGGATACCTTAAATTCCAATCCATAGCGTAAATTTTATACCTGACCGTGCTGGCGGGTAATTTTTGTGAGTATTCGGTAGAAGCCAAACTCAAAGGAACATTAAAAATAGAAGGATTACTTGGAAAAGCTAATCCATCAGAAACAGTATTAACTATTAACCTGTTAGTCGTTGGATTGACCCGAAGGGGTTGGATTGTCTGACTTGCATCATCAGTTATTCCAGTGCTTGTTCCTTTAAAATTGTCATCTATCCGTGCATTACTCATAATTTTATTGTCTTAATTTATTAAAATAATTAATCCAATAATTTCTATTAAAATTAACTTTACTATTACAATTATGACAAAGTGTTATCAAATTATCAGGATTACAATTTTGTTTAAAATAATTAATATGATGAACATCAAATACTCTATCTCCTTGTATTTCTCCACATAATTGACAAATATGTCTGTCTCGTTCCCGAATCGATTGTCTTAATGTTCTTGTCCAATCTATTGAATAAGGATTACGAGCAATTCCACCTTTCCAATTAGGATTTTTAATTCCTCTTATTTTTTCACCATTTCCATAATTAGGATTTAATTTACCAATCCTCCCTTTCTTTTTATTCACTTCATCAGAAAATCTCTTTCCCTGATGACTTTTTTTCATTTTTTCTATACTTATTTTTTTATGTTTCTTCCCCCAAAATGGGTTTTTTTCCTTTTCAACGCTTTTTGGTAAATTAGCAATCGCTATTTCAATATGTTTTTTTGTTCTTTTATAAATTCCCGATGGCATATTTTTAGATAATACCTTTCCGCCGAGCTTCAGTAAATGATGATTTGAGTTGGCTTTGTTGGCTATAAAGATGCTGTCTATCCTTTTCTATTCTCTTTTTTTCTTCCAATATCTGTTCTCTTGTTTTTTCCACCGCTTCTTCTTTTTGCCTTAAAATGTTTTCTTCTTTTAACAATTCTTTCCGCTTATTTTCAAGCAAAGCCGATTGCTCTCTCATTTTTTTATTCAAAGAATCAACCACGAAAATCTTTTCCTTAATTTTTTCTATTTCCGCTTGAAGTTGCTGTTTTTGATATTCCGTATAAGATTTATTCTCATCGGCTTCTTTCTGTTTTTCTAAAATATCCCGCAAGGAAGATTCATACTTTTCTTGGACTTTGGAAGAAATTATTAACTTTCTCTCAAGATTCTGCTTTTCGGCAATTAAATCATTTTCCTTTTTCAATAAAGATTTTTCTTTTTCAGATAAAACCTTCTCTTTGCTTGCCAATCCTGCGACAAAAACACTTTTCTCTTTTTTAAGGTCGGTTATTGCTTTATTTTCTTTTTCCGTTTCCATCCATAAATCCTTTAATATGCTCCCTTTCTGTCTTTTTATCATTTCTAATTCTTTTTGGACTATTCCAACCTGCTCAATTGTAACCTTAACAAAAGATAGTGTCTCTTCAAGCTCTGAACTAATGCGATTTTTGTAAGCCGATATTTCTTCTATTTGCTTTCGGTTCGGCTCTTCAGCACCAGATTTTTGTCCTGTTTCTAATTCTTTTATTCTTTCCTTTAAGAGAAATATCTCTTTGGCTGGAGATGATATTCCCTTTTTAAGCCGTTCGTCTATCGCCGCTTGCTTCAATATGCCTTGCCGATAAGAAAGCAAATCAATATATTCTTTTTCCAATCTTGCTTTATACGCTTGGATTTCTTGCGTTTCCATCCCTAATAATACAAAGTGGTTGCCACAACTGTTCCAGTAGTAGCAAGAAATAATCCCGTCTGGAATAAAACTGGCATTGGGAATTGATAATTTGTTGCTGTTGCTGGGATAAATTCACGCAATAATATCGTTCCACTGGCAGTTGTAGAATCATAAACAGTTATTGTTGGACTTGTTGAGGCAAGAGACACCATAATTCCGCATAATCTTCCTATTCCCGTTTTAACAAGAGTGCTGGTAGTCGTTCCTCCAACTGTGCCAGTAGACAAGTATAAAGATGACGATTCTCCGAAATTTTCTACATTCATAATTTTAATTTATTGGGGAAGAAGGAAATGGCGGAGGCAATTTTTCCATTCCCCTCACCCCCAGTAAATATCTATATAGATTTAATTTATTTATGCGACCTTTCGTGGTCTGCCTCTTTTTTTTATTTCTGGCTCGGTTTTTTCTGTTTCAATAGTTTCTTTTTCCAAATCTTCAAACTCTGGGACTGTTTCGGTTTTTACTTCTGGCGTTTCTGCTGGAACTGCTACCCGTCCTAAAATCTTATCTGTCAATTCTTTAATCAACGCCTCGTCTCCGCTCTCTTTTTCCGCTCTGATAAGAATCTTTTTAGCCAAATGAAAAGCGTAATGTTCGGCTAAAAATCTGGCTTTCTGAACTGTTTTGCCAGTCGGTATGGTTTCTTCTTTGCCCCCCCACATACCGACATAATCTTCCAAATCTATATTGGTGAAGTTAATAACTTCAAATTGTTTTAAGTCTTCCATAATTTTATTAAGTTAATTATTCGCCTCCGACCTTTTTGAATCCTTTCGGGATTTATCTGGTTTCCGCCTCCGAAGAAACCAAGAAATCCCACAAGGAAAGAAATTTTACTTGACGCTGTGAATAGAAGGATGGTCAATCCAAGCCAAGACAGTTCCGCTTGCTACTCCCGAACTGGTGCCAAGGGCAAGAGAGTGTAAAATCTCATTTCTGTCCACTACCGCACTGTCAACTGCTCCAGTAGTTCCTGAAGCATAAAGGGCACTTCCGCTTGAAAAAGTGGAGGAAGTTAATCCCCAACCCGTTCCAGCAATTTGGAACCAACCCCATTTGTTGCTGACGATTGCGGCTTGAGCAATGGCAACCGCTCCGCTCGTATTCTGCACCAATCTGGTGACCGAACCATAAGAACCCGGACCCGCTCCAGTCCGATAAGTTACCCAATCATATTTAACCACCGAAGCTACTCCGGGCAAATAAATGTATTCATTGCCGTCTTTGGTTATGGTCTTACTACCAACGGTGAATTTTGCCGAACTGTCAAGCTGAGTAAGAGGCGTAATAAGTTTTATCATCGTATTTTTTTAACGAATAAGTTTTGTTATACTTTGAATCTTAGTTTTATTTTAATTCGCCAGATTCAAACAGCGAATCAGACCTTTCGGTCTCGGCTTTACTTTTTTACACACAAGGAAGAAAAGAAAGCCGAGAAAGAAAACTATTTGATTATTCCCCAAATCGTAACCTGAACATTGCTCCCAGAAGAAGTTGTCCCAGTGGCTGGTGTATTCTTCAGAATAATTCCTTTTGCTGGACTTCCGCCACCTGCCAATCTAAACGGGTCATACAAAGTAACGCTCCCTCCGCTAAAGGGATGATAATTTGTTGAAGCATCAAGCAAGGTTGTGCTGATTGACCCAAAACTGGCAAATACCGTTCCCGCACTATCTTGAAGGTTTAATGTGCTTCCAGAGCTTGTTATCCAAATTCCGACACCAGACCTAACTATGAATCCCTGAAGAAAAACACTTCTGTTTTGAGTTACTACGCTATCTGCCAAAATGGTGCATCCTACGCTACCCGTTGCTGTCCCGCAACTTGCTGTTGCGAAAAAAGGCAATCCTTGAGCCAAAGTAATCGTTCCACCAGCGTTAGAGAAAGTTAAATCTCCGCTAACAGTCGCTCCGTATTTTAATGGTGTAAGAAATTCATTCAAATCCATAAAGATAGATAACTATTATAGCTTTTGGCTTTTTAGTTATCTTATGCTCCTGTTATCCCAATAAGTATGGAATTGTTTCTGGGATTGGCACAAATCAAGTTTCCAGTCAGAATTATGTGTCCGACCTTGCCGTATTGGTCTATTGGCATATTGTAGCCAGAGAACGCAAATCCAGTAGTTACGGGCACATTATACACTCCATCCAAAGCATCGCTGGTAAACTGGACTGATTTGTATCCAGGTGCGGTTGACTTCAACCCGTAGAATCCCCAATCTTTGGTATTCAACATCACCATATATCCTGCAGTCGCATTTTCATCGGCAATAATTGGCACGCCATTGTAGTAAATGGCTGAAAATCCCTGAGCGCCTTTTAAGTTAGTGCCAGGAGCTACGATATTCGGCAAACCATTTGCTGAAGCTCCGGTGAATATAGGATAACCTGCCAAAGCGGTATTAGCGATTTGGTTTGAAAGAGTTGGAGTGAGAAGTTTCTCATACAGAGCCCAAACTGCCTTAGTTGTGAGAATTACATTCGGCGTATTCGGCCCGTGAGTGGCATTGTTGTAAGATGTCCTCAGCAAAGCCAAAGTTAGGTTTCCTGCCACATTGGTGTAATTGCCTTTTAAGCCCGAATAAGTTGTTCTTGATAGGCCACCCCAAGTTGTTGCACCAAGAGTCAAATTGTTATCTTAATGTCTCCATTAAGTTCGGACTATATCATCAATCCTTTTTTCTTAAAATAAAGTTGTAATGCCTTTTTAACTAAATTATCCCAATGCTCTCTATTACACTTATAACAAAGAATTTCTAAATTATTATAAGCATATTTCCCACCAATACATTTTGGAATTTTATGTTGAAGTGTAAGATTCTCTTTAGTTCCGCATTTTTTACATTTAATTCCGTCTCTCTTTGAAATTCTTTCCATCCAAATCTTTGTAATATGGTATTTCCCTATTTTATCTGGATTTGCTTTTGCCCATAATCGCCTTTTAACATTTACTTTTTCCTTATTATTGCGATAGTAAGCTTTTTGCCATTTATATTTTTTCTTCGCTTCATAACAAGTTTTACATAATCCAAATGCTTTATGGGGGATACTATTTCTATTACACTCAATACAATTTGTATATTTTTTAGTCCACATATAGTTATTATACTATATTAAGGACTATATTACAACAACTTTATTTTAAAGAACTTTGATTGTTTAGCGTATAGTCTCTGAGGATTCTGGTTTTTACAAACCAGTCTTTCCGGCTGATTGTCTCTATTTCTTAGATTGTCAGGGGATTAAATCCACCTACTAAGAACCTAACGAGATTTTCCAGCAATTGGCTAAATTTATTGACGGCAATCTTGGTTTTTTTACCGTCATCCACAAAGTCAAGAATTGAATTAAAATTCTTGCCCGTTTGAAGCGTCCAGAACAATGTAGCTATATCGCTTGCCATATCTTGGGCATCAGAAGCTAACTGTCTTGCCTCTAAATTCACAGTTGGGTTAGACGCATTAACGTCTGCTTCAATCTGCGAAATTACGGAATTGATTTCCCGACCAGTTGGATTGAATGTCCCATAAATGAAATTATCTGATTTAGTGGTGCTGAATTTCTCCAATCCGTCAAAAGACATTCCTTCAGTGTTGGATTGGTATTTAACGGGAAATCTCATTGCTGTCCCTTTCCACGCCCTTTGATTTGACAAAAAGAATAAGGTTGACGGAGAATAATTCAGAACGGTATCAACAGTTTTAGCTACTAATGATTCAAGGGTAGAAGTTGAAGTTGAGTAATTATTTGAACCTGTAAAATCTGCCATCTAAGTAATTTTAAGTTATATTAGAATTTTAGACCTTTCTGCCTCTCTTTTTGCCCCCAATATATCCTTGGAGAGTGGGATTAAATCAAAACTGGCTCCAGTCCGTATTGTGAATCTGTTGATAATTTACTCCCTTGTTCCCTTCGGACGATTTTGAAGATGTGCCAACTTTTGAACCTTCTTCCTGCCGTGCTTCTTTTTTAGAAACTTCTTTTTTCCCTTCCTCTCTTGCCTGTTTTATTTCCTGCCACCTTTCAGCGGCTTTAAACAAATCAGTTTCTTTCTTGCTAATAGCATAGTTTATCAGTTCCTTTTCTTCCGCATCGGTTTTGATAATACCTTCGGCTCTTAATTGAGATATGCCTTTTTCTACATATTCATCAGCTTTAGTATCTTTGGCTTCTATGACTTTTGATTGTTCAGCTAATATCTCCCGCAATTTACCAACAGTGAGATATTCATCTTCCCCTTCTTTGGTATTTTTTTGGGAGTTAATCGCCTCTACAATTTGATTAAGGTTTTCTCTGATTTCGGCAATATCTTGCCGAGTCATTGTATAACCTTTTTGAAGCCCTTGAGCCAATTCGTATGCTTTCTCAGCAGTAATTTCAGTTCCTTGATTGGTATCCTCTGGCTGTTTGCCCGAAGTTTCATCAGTCTTGATGTCTTCGGCAACTTGGCCTTTTGTTTCTTCTACCATATTTGTTAAGATAGATTCCTCTTTTTAAGAGTCCTATCTTGTTAATTTTTTATATACGACCTTTAAAATAATTCATCCAATAACTTCTATTTATATTAGTTTTTGAATGGCAAGAGTCGCAAAGAATAATTAAATTATCTGGATTTAAATTATTCTTATCGTAATCAATATGATGAACTGCTAATTTTTTATGAAATCCATCCAATTCGTCTTGATGAATATAACATTCTTGACAGGTAAAATTATCTCGTTGTCTAATCGAATCTCTTAAAGTTTCTATCCAACCCAGTGGATAGGGAAAAAAAGATATTCCACCTTTCCAAAAATGAGATTTTTCCCCACAATTAACTTTTCTATCTTTTTGAATTTTGCTTAAGTGGTTTCTATTTTTTAATCTTTTCATTGGATTTTTATCGCCCAATTTAGCAATACTCATTTTCTGGCGTGTTTCTTGTTTTGGGGAAATACCCTTATTCCAGGCAATTCTTCCTCTTTTATGTTGATAAATTCCTCTGGGCATTGACCTTTCTTTGCCTCCTATTTTTTTATTCTTCGTTTTAATGCTTTTAATACACCGACCTTTTCGGGTAATTTCTTGATATTTGGGGTATGTTTTGCCCATCTTTCAGCCGTGCCTTTTGGCATTTCGTCTCTACCTTCCATTGCGAAAAATTTACGCATTTGTGATTTAGATTTATATGGCATATTTTTATTTATATTTTATTGATTCAGGATATAGTAATTCATCTCCTTTTTGAAATACATAATCTCCTTCTTTAATCGCTGATTTGATTGCCCGAAGTCTAACGGTATTTCTTATTTTATCTGATTGCGATTTTTGAAAATTTCTCTTTTTTCTAAGAGCATTTAAAACCGAACCGCCCACTGCTTTAATCGGCTTTGAGATAGTTTGACCTATCTTCTTTTTCATTGCGTTTAGTATTTCGTGTGGCATATTATTAAGCTATCATTCTAACTGCCTCACCGACCTTTCCCGCCATTTCTTCTTGTTCTTCTGGCGGTAATTGTTTTGCTTTTTCCATAATATCTTTTGCTCGTTGAATTTGCTGTAATTTTTGCTGTTCGCCTTCCTGTCCTTGCCCCATCGGTAATTGTTGAGGAATTATCTTGCCTGTCATTTGAAGCCACTGAAATAACTTTTGAGCTCTTTCTTCTGGTCTTGGATAACCCATTTCATCAAATAAAGTTTCGGGGTCTATCTTATCAAATTGTGCTAATTGAATAGCATTAGCCATTTTAGTCGGTCTGTCTATGGGCAAAGTTGAGCCTTTTTTAACCATTACTTTTATTCCTTGTGGAATTTCTGCAGGATTGATTTCAACTGAAATCTCGCCATTGCTTAAATTAACTGAACCTATTTGATAAACTTTTAACATTTGTAAATAAGCAAAATACCATTCTTCCATAATTTGCTCTATGTTGCGGACTATCAAATCAAGGCGCCCGTAATCAGCACCCATTTGAAGTTTCTGTGCCCCAAGGGTTTCTGCTCTCTGTGGCAAACTTCCTCTGGTGGTGGAATGAATGCCGATTGTGTTATCTATCTCTGCCAACAAATGGGTTAAATGATTGAACAAAGAAGCGTCTGGTTTGCCTGATTGGACTTGGCTGACTGAACCAGCAGGAGCTTTTCTATCAAGATAAACCATAACATCGCCAGTTTCATTCAAAAGTTTATCCGCCTGTATTTGGCTCATCGCTTCACCTGAAACAACCCATACTCTCTTTTGTCCTTCGTTCAAATCCAATATCTGCCTTTCTAATTGATTAACTCCTTCTTGTAATGGTTGGCATTCTTCAATCAAAGAGGTTTCATCATAAAGTCCAGTTTGGTCGCCAAAAGAAAAGACATTTAAGAAAAGATAGGGGAATTGGGGATTTTTGAATAAATTATCTCCCTCAACTGATGGCATATAATCAATATCTTCAGGATTACCTTTTGCCGTTTCCCCATAATCAAAATTGGGATTTTTCTTTTTCTCTAAAATGATATTGCGTAATTTCCAACAAACCCATTTGCCTTGCCCACCCCAGAATTCGGTATATTTGACTTTATTTTTCGGCTGGATATTAGCAAAGGAATTTTTAATAACTTCTTTGGCTTTTGGAAACTTATCTTGTATATTTTCAATAGTATCCTCTAATTCTTCAAAGATATATTCGCAGTTTTTAAGATTAGTGGCTCTGGGGTCAAATCCTATTTTACGGGTTAAAACATTTTCGGTAAAAAATCCCTCTTCTTTATCCCAACGATATTTTAATACTCCCATTAAAAACAAAAACCAATGCCTAATTAAACATTGGAGTTTTTGTTGCATCTTATACTCAACCTCATAAGCCATTTGAAGCCCTTTTTGTAGCTTTTCTCTAGTTTCATTATCTATCTCGCCCAAAATGGTCGGTTCTGGCGGTTCCGAAGTCAAAATAGGAATGGCGGTTTCCACATCGGTAAAGATGCGGTTAGAAGTAATCTTGGATTTTTTAGCATGAAATCTTGATAAATCGGCTTCTGTGCCCACTTTCCAATAAAGTTTATTCGTTTTTCCTCTTGCGTCTATTTCTTCTTTTAATGATTTACTTTCAAAAATAGCTTTATTGATAGCCACAACCAAATCATCATCTTCGGCATCAAGGTTAAGATTTTCTCTTACGGAAAGAATTGCGTCTGTATTATTGTAAAATTCTTCGTTTATTACGCTCATTTATTAAATTGCCTCCGTAAATTCGCTAAAATTAGCAAGCCCTTATAAATTATTAGAGGATTTTTATTAACTTATCCGAGAATTATACAAACCACTTTTTCTTTCTCTTTTTGTTTTTCTTGCATGACAATTAGGACATAAGGTAATCATATTTTCCAATACTTTTGACAATTTTGGGAATTTCTTTTTAGGTTTGATATGGTCAACTTCCACAATTTCTTCATCTCTTAACCCACATATTTGACAAGTATAATTATCTCTTATCTTTGCTTTTAATGTATACCAACCAATATGCCCACCTCTCCAACTTGCACCACCTTCTCCCACGTGAGCTTTTCTTATTCTATTTTTATGTTCTTTTGTTGCCTTGTATCCTTTTCTCGGCATATATAGATATTCACAATATCTTAATGAGTTTATCCATTAAATCAATAAAATCCCCGACCGTTTCTAATTTAAGAAATCTACTATCTTTCAGCATTTTGATGATTTCAAATGCTTGTTTGCCTTTGTCTATGGCTCGTTCTTGAATATAAGTTGGATAACCTGTTCGTATCACATAAGGATAATAATCCTTATGCCAATAATCCCAACAGGAATAAGAAGTTGATGGAATATCATTTACCGTTCCTTGTATATTCAACCTATCATTCACCGAGCAACTCATCATTGCCATTATTCGTTTTTGGTCCATAGGTTTCAAGATAGGGGCGTTATGTATTCCGACCCTATTGTGTTATTATGGCTTGCTAATTTTAAGGAACTTTTAATTTTCCTAAATAAATCTTATTACTTTAACCATATTTCTAATCCAAAGATTTTTATTTTCATTGTCCTATTTTTGGTGCTATATTCGGGTCTATTACTTTATCTGGCGTCCAAGATTTTATTTGTGTTTGCTCAACTGTTTTCTCTAAGGCAATTCTGAAATAGTTTGTAGCGTGGACATAATGGTCGGCCCCAGATGTTTCCCAAGAATCCCTCTCTATTCCCAAACTATCCTTTTCTATGATTTTGTAAAGCGATTCGTAATGTTTGATAAAATCTGTTAATTCCTCTGCTTTCAAATTAAACCTTATCTTTCTATTGATTAAATCATCTAATTGAAGTTGAATTATCTTTGTCCTGTCAGAATAAACCGTGTGCGTTTTATAATCCCATTTAATAAAGTCGGCTTTCTTAATTTCTTTGCGGTAATAGTTTAACCAAACAATGCCTGGATATTTTTCTCTTATTTTGCGTGGTTCGGTCAAATCTGGCAAAGCGTCAAATACCGCCAATTCTATATCATAAACTTTGATTAAATTCTCTATATCTTCCCACTTATCAACACAACCTATTTTGAAAATACCTTGACGATTGCCTAATACAAAGTGCTTCTTTAATCCTTGGTCTACTCCCAAAACATTATGCTCTTGAAAGTTTGGCTCGCTTAAATCAATGTTTCTTAAAATAATGTCCCGATTTACTATAACATCTGAACCAATATAAGGCAATCCTAATACGAAATTGTAGAAGTATTGTTTGGTTTTTGTTTCATATTCTTCTTGTATCTTTTGGGCTGAAATCCAAGGGCAAATAAGATGACTAATCCAATAACCTGAAATATCTTTATCTCTGTATTTTTTAATCCATTTGCCATTTCGCCTTACTTCATCTGAAATTTCTTGCCCGCATTTTTGGCAAACATATTTATTATCCTTAACATTCTTCCAAAAATCTAACCATTGCCATAATCCGCAATGTTCGCACCCGACAAACCAATGTTTCTGGTCTGATTGCTCCCATAGTTTCTGGCTTAAAGTATGGGGAGATGTAGGATTAGAAAAATACCATTTGCCTTGATATTCAGATGAAGCCAATCTTGAATTATATTGTTCTAAGATTTCTTGGTCTGACCTATCGCATTCGTCGGCACAAAGAATATCAGCTGAAAACATTGTCCCTACTGCCGACTCCATCTTTTCGGCTTCGGTTTTACCCGTTGCCGTTCCCCGATAATAAATAAATCCCATTCCTACTTTCTTTTGAAAAATCGTATCTTTGTCTTGCGTCCATTGCTGTAAAATAGGATTTTGGCTGATCATACTATTAACTTTTGAGGGAACAAATTGTCCCACATCAGAAGCAGTAGGTAAAGTATAAATTATATTGAATTTCCTATATTTTGCCGCATTAAAAGTTTTAAGAACTTCCATCAAGCTAAAACCTACTTGGCTTGCTTTTCTAATTACTTGTATTGGCGTCCAATCATCGTATATTTGGGTTAGAAAGCGGTGATTTTTAAACTCTAATTGGATTCCCTTTTCATTCAGAATCTTATTATCTATTGCCCATAATAGGGGTGATTCTTTCCAAACAAGCTGATTAAACAACTTCGGATTTTGTAAAATATCCATTTCATTTTATTTCTCGGTCTACGCTAACAAATCTCTTTCTTTTTTTCCTGTCCCTTTCGCTATTCCAATAAGGGTTCTTGGTTCGGTGTTTGTAATAATAATCAAATTCATCTGAACTGTAACCATCTTTATCTAATGGCTGTAAAATTTCCCGCCTTTCTTCAAATGAATAATGCTTATTCATTTTATATATCTTCTACTAACTTTTTATGATATTCTTCCTCTTTCTCTTGGGGAGATTGCCAAGTTTTAACTTCCGAATTGGTTGGTTCTACTTTCCGCAAAATCTCTTTTTGCGTTTCTTTTGGCAATCGTTTGAAATTGAAATATGCGATTATGCCCGTTAACAAAACTTCAATTATTAAAAAAATTAAGATGGCTGCGGTCATATTGGCAACGATTGAATCGGCTGAATTGACGGTGAAACTTGAATTATCTGAAGCTGGGGTATGATATCCAACCCGTGCTTCTTAACTAATTCTCGGTAATCCGCTAAAAACGCTTCAACTCTTTTACTTAATTTACTTAACTCTTCTTGTTGAATAGTTTCCTTACTCTTGAATAAGTTTTGTAAATCTTTTAAACCTTTTTTCTCCATTGAATATAATCCGAAATTATACTTTTTGTTGCTTCGTCAACTTTTATCTCTTGTTCTATTGAACCTGAATGTTCTATTTCCGATTTGGTTGAATACTTTGCTTTATTTAATCTTTCTAATACAAATTTTGTTATATCTGCCTTGATTTTATCGTCTAAGGTATAATTTTCATCTAAGAATTTGTTTATATTTTTTTCGGCTTTTTTTATCAATTCTTGACTACCTATGTTTTCCCCTAACCATTTAGGCAAAACGTTCATTATATTAGAAGCATAATCTTCACTATATTGTGCCTTGATAGCTGATTGATAAGCATTACTAAATGTGTCGCTTTCGGTATCAAGATAATTCTTAAGAAATTCTGCTTGTCTTGGATCGGGGTCGGTGTATTGATTTACTTTATTGGGATTAGTTTCCGCCATAATTGTAGTTTATATCGTCTTTTTATATTAAACTTCTTAAAAGCCCGTTTTTGTCGCTCAAATTATGCTCTTAAATAAATTCAATAACCTTACAATCTCTTCAGTTATCATTAAATTAAAAACGGGTTCAAAATCTCCAATTAAAAAATCAGGAACCTTGAACCCGCCGCTGAATAGCAATTTTATTGCGTTCTTGGTAGGGCTATTATCTAAACCTATAAAAAGCCAGCAAGATTGTCAAGTGTTTATTTTTATTTCGGCCATTTGTATTCATCTTCCAACTTTATTTTTCTAATTGAACCCGCTGCCTTGTCAACTGAAATTCTACCGAGCTGATATTTAAAAAATCCGCACTCTTTTAATTTTAAAATTTCCGTCTGATTTAATAAGCAATATCTAATGAACTCATCCGTGGTCATCGTCTCAGGTGTTGATATTTTGATTTCCATTTTGTTTTTCCCTTAATTTT
>ERZ1292632.2973-Hain-H43-01um-R2-2973-length-13511-cov-19_pt1 | contig 13511 bp, 16 predicted proteins | sample MGYA00564407_ERZ1292632 | MGnify/ENA primary metagenome ERZ1292632 (study PRJEB36523, sample SAMEA6512637) | groundwater metagenome | collected 2019-01-08 | study: AquaDiva: Metagenomics assemblies of 32 groundwater samples
TCCGCCCAGGCCGGATCGGTCCCGTGCGCCGCGGCCACATCCCGTGTCACGTTGTAGGTGGTGCCCGAGACCAGCGTCCCCACCTGCATGTACTCGGTCTTGACGGCGCTCCCCGTGTCGTGCGACTTTATCAGCACGAAGTCGTTGGGCGTCATCGCCGTCCCGAAGTCCGCCGTCGCGGAGCCCGTGGCTACAGCGCTCTGGAGCGTCCCCTGCGCGTGCCCGACGATGAACCAGCCGCCGAGGAGTTGGATCACGTTCTCGGCGAAGACTGCGGCATTGATCTGGCTCACGTACTGGCTGCGCCACCACTTCGTCGGGTCGCCAATGTCGTAGGTGTCAGTCACGTTCGGGAGCACGTGGGCGAGCCCCGCGGTCATCCGGTTGGCGTTGTAGGCGGATCGGTCGGTGCCCGAGCCCTCGACGTAGGCGAACTGTGGGGCCTGAGTGTTCCCGATGGTCCCGGTGTGGTGGGCCGAGTCCAGGGTGTGCGGACTCGGCGTGTAGCCGGCGGCCCCCGGATCCGAGCCCGTGACCAGGGGGTCGGTGATGCTTTCCAGGTCCATGATGTCGGTGGGGCGGACGAGCGTCCGCAGTCCCATCGCCCGCATATCGGCCATCAGCTAACCACCCGCATCGTTATGTCTGCTACCTGATCCGCCGACTCCTCACCCTTCTGGCCGACGATCCGCTCGTTGACCGGCATCACGATGACGGTCCGGCTCCGCTTGGTGCCCGTCCACCAATCGTCAAGAGTCACCGGGTAGTATTCGTCCAGGCCCTTGAGGTTGTCCAGCATCGTCTGGCCGGCCTCCCGCATCTGGATGCCGTAGCGACTGAGCAAGGCATCGCTGCACACGAGCGTCGTCTGGATCATGTCCCTGATCTGCGGGCGCCTCGCGGCCCGCTGCACCGCCACCCGAATGACCGGCGTCGTCGTGCTGCTCGCGTTCGCCACGTCCAGGCGCAACTCGCAGCGGTTGAACCGCTTGTCCCCCGTCGTCGTTATCACGGTCCGACCCGAGCTCGTGATTGCCTGCAAGAGCGTCCAGGTTCCAAGGTCTCGGCGCTCCCAGACCTGCACGTTGGTATTGGTGCTCAGGCCCTCGGCCTCCAACACGGCGGCCATCAGGTTCCAGCGCATCCCGCCCACCCCGTAGTCGTCGGCTGGAAGGTAGATACTGCCTCCAGAACTGTACGTCGAGCCGGAGTCGCTAAGCGGATTGTCGCCGTTGGCCGGTAGCTTGATGTAGGCGACGTTCCCAGTCGAGAGCCCGAACCAGAGGCGAGCCGGCGACACCAGGGCCGAGACGTGCCCCGCCGTCACCTGGGCGCTGCTTATCCGGGCGAGCGCCCCGTGCCAGATGATCTGCCCGACGCCGGGCTCTTCCCCCTCGCGCACTCGGCCAGCCATGATGTAGCTATGGGTTCCGTCGTAGACCGAGCAGTAGTACCAGGAGCGGTACTGCCCGAGATAGCGGCGAGTGCCGATGATCGGCGATCGGTTCGGGAGCCCGTTGCCCGGAGAAACGTCGTAGATCACGCCAGAGTTCGGGTCGTAGCGGTAGAGGCCCGCCTTCGTCGGATACCAGACGTAGCCCAGCATGTCCACCGCCGTCCCGCTGCCGTTCGTCGAGTCCTTCGGCATCGCGGGAATCAGCCGAGGCGAGCGCCCAGTCTTATCTATGTAATAGAGGCCGTCCGTCTTCCCGACGTAGATGGTCCGCTCCAGGGCGTCCATCCCGGTGATAACGCTGTCCTGGTCGCCGATCTCGTAGGCGCTCGACCAGTTCGCGGCCGTGAAGGGCTCGGCTGCCTGTGCCACCCAGGCCACACTCGGGGAGCTGCCCGAGAGATGGGCCTGCGCCATCGCCCAGGCGGTGTCTGCCCAGAACTTCGCCAGGTAGTTGCCCTGCTTCGAGTCATCGTCCGACACGAAGGAGGACCCGTCGAAGCTCACCAAGTGGGTCGCCGGGCTGGCCGCGAACGCGATGTAGATCTTGGAGTCGAAGGGCAGTGCCATCGTACTGACGACGGTGGCCCCGAAGTCGTTGGGGAAGCCGCCGGTGGCCGCCACGCCGTCGTTGCTCGGGTCGATTCGGTTGCAGTAGCGGCCAGAGAGGGTGTAGAGGTAACTCCCCTTCTCGAAGAAGGCCGAGACGCTCCCGCCGTTCGTCGTCTGTGTAACCGTGGTGACAAGCGGGCCGAGGATAACTTGTCTAGGGAAACGGGGGTCAAGGCCCCCCACCGTCGCGGCCGGATCCGCCGAGGCGTTGACCGAGCAGTAGTGGTAGGTGTTGTCGGCGAGGAAGTCGGAGTAGCCGAACCCGCTGTGCCAGGAGCGGTAGGCCCGCTCCTCCTCCTGCAACGATGGGTTCTGGCCGGCGATCTCAGGCACGCCCGGAGCGTTCCAGACCGGGTGACTGTCCTTGTCCCTGAGAACGACGTAGCCCTTGCTGTTTAGCATTATGTCGTGTGGGCGCTCTCGCCCGGTCGGCCTCGCCATGCCACCACCACCCCGCTACCCCAACCCCGTTGCTAGTACGGGCTCGACCCCATGATCCGCTTGCTGAACCGCGGCAGGTGCTCTCGGCAGAGCGCCTGGAACACGTTCAGCCAGCGCGCGTAGTTCCGCCCGTCCTCCTTGTCCCAGTAGATCCGGCAGAGGGCGCCGGCCTTCACGAGATCCGCGTTCAGCACCGTGGTATCGCTGTCCGCCGAGAGCTCGGCCCCCGGCCTGATGCCCCGGACCACCAGGAGGCTCTGGGCAAACGGCTTGGGCCAGAACGTGACCCGGAAGGGCGTGGCCCCAATCGGGTCTTCCACCACGTCCCACCAGCGAACCACTGGCCGATCCGTCTCGTCGATGCTGAAGTCGTCGCCCGTGGCACTCTGGAGTCCGCCTTCCCACTCCTCCAGCTCCTCGACCTGGCCTCGCCCCGTCACCCAGGAGGGCAAGCCTATCTCGGTCCCGTTCGCATTCCTAAGCGAAACGTTGTCCCAGTAGATGTCCGCCGTAATCTCGCTTCCGATGAGCCGGACACTCACCTGCTTGCAGCCGGTCGGGATCGTGTCCTGGAAGTAGAGGAACCGCTGGGGCGTAACGCCAGTTACCGCCGTCTCGGTCCTGATCGCCGCAGCGTTCGTCTCGTCGTAGAGCTGGAGCTTGGCTGTGCCAACCGCCGCCAGGAAGTCGGCCCTGACCTGATAGGATTGGCCTTCTGCCACGGACAGGTGCGTCGCCGGCCTCACGTAGCCGTTGGCCGCGCTGTTCTGGACTCGGAGACACCGGGTGCCGAGGCGCACGTAGGCGGCCGTCGTCACCTTGGAGAGAGTGCTGTTACTCGCGGTCCAGGAGGTCGTGGTACTCGTCTCCATGTCGCCGTCGGTTACGAGCGTCAGCAGGCTGCGCTCGCGGTAGGAGAGGGAGCGGAGGGTCTCGTTGATCGCCTCGTCGATGCCCGGGGTGATGCCGACGCGCGTGGGCGGACGGCCGAGATAAACCGCGTAAGATTGTGTGACTGTCGTGGAGTTTGTGAACGCCCGGGTGGTGAGGGTCTGGGTGGTTGCGTTGTAGCCCGTGGCATCCACCCGCCGGACCTCGCCCACGTTGAGGGGCGTGGCGGCACTGTCTGACTCGATCTTGGCCCAGGCGTTCGCGTAGAGGGTGTTGTCGTCGTCCACGTCGAACGGGCTATCGGCGCTGGTATCTATGATGGTGGTAGCCGTGCCGGCAGCCGAACAGGTGCCCGAACCGTATCCCAGCCCCTTGTCCTTTGCGATATTCTGGATGAGCGTCTGCCTGCTAGTCGACACGCTGCCTCACTCCCTCCCCTGCTTTGTCACTCCTGCCTAGCTCACGGCATCCAGGTCTGTGACGCTTGCGAACTTGAACCGGCCCGGGCCATCCATCTCGTTCGCCATCCGCTTCACCCGGTCGAAGGCGATGGCCCGGGCCTGCCCGGCTCGCTCGAAGACGTGGACGAAGAGCCGCTGGACCTCGCGTGGTGCCGCACCTCCACCGATGGGGTGGCAGGAGACGCTATCGCAGCCAGCCACGGGGCAGGGCAGGTTGATGTACCGCACGTCGTTCTGGCCGGTCGGCGTCTTGCTGAACGTGATCTGGTCGAGTGGCACGGTGCCCCCGTGGTTTCGCTCGTCGTGGACCACCTCGATGCCCTGGTCGGTGATCTTGACTGGTCGGATGGACATTGGCGCTCCTTTCGTTGGCTATGGATTGCTCTCGGCGGTGATGGTGTCGTCACTGCTGTTAGGGGTGGCATCAAGCTGGCCGGCAGCCGTGGACAAGGCAACTAGTACGTAGCCGTGCACGTCACCGCGCTGGACGGTCGGTTGGGCACAGTTGAGGACAGCCCAAGTGCCGTTCTTGGTCATCGTGGGAACGATGGCCTTCCTGGTGTGGAAGAGCACATGACTCATTTTGTTTTCGCCAACCGCAGCAGCGTAAGAGTTAACGAAAGGCAGGGTGGAAGTCCCGCCCGCATGTGGCTCGTAGTACCTTTGGCACCGCTCCCACTCCTCGGCAGGCGTGAGCGACCAGTAGTCCTGGGCGAAGGTGCAGGGCACCAGCATCGCGTTGTCCGCGTAGGCCGTGCAGGAAGCTTCCAGGTGCACCGAGACCCGGACGTAGGTGGCGTCCGAGGGGATGGTCACGCCATTCACGCTGAGGTCGGCCCAGGCCGAGTTGCCGGCGTGGTAAGACGAGTAGGTCGTCGTGCCGCCCGTGCCGTCGGTGGTGATGCCCACCCGGACCGCGCTCGCCGTGTTCGCGTAGACCGGGATGCGGAGCGAGACCTTCTGGCCGAGGAGGTGATGGTAGCCGTCCGCGATCTTCAGGTCTTGCTTGATCGAGGAAGCGGCGTTGTGGGTGTAGGCGACCTTCAGGCTGTACTGCGAGTTAGCCTTCTTGGTCGTGCCCTCCCGATCAACGTTGATGGTGGATGTGCCGCCCTTGCCCACCTGCCAGCGGTCAGCCGTGTAGGCGCCATCGGCGGCGCCGCTGAACGACGCGCCCCGCTGCCAGATCTCGAACCCCCCGTTGACGAGCAAGTTCAGGAGCGCGGGGAAGTTGGCGAGGGCGCCGTCCTTGATGAGCAGGCCATCGACGGTGACGCCGCTGCCCGCTGTCTTCTCGTTGATGGTGTCCACGCCGATGGAGCTGGGGAATGTGTAGCCGCCCGATGGGAAGTCGCCAGCAGTCACATCGGACGCCGGGATGTCGTCCCCCTCGACCAGTATCTTCTTCCAGGTTGGCATTGTTCGTTCTCTCCTGCTTATGGGCTAAAGTCAGTCTGGACCGTCGGCGTGCCGCTCCAGGTGCCCGCCGTGCTGGACGATGGCAGGACGGACGCGCCGGCTGCCGCCAGCTTGATCGTGTTCTCAGGCGACTGGCTGGCGAGGATGCCATAGGTCGCATCCACCGGCCAGTTTACTTGCGGCGTGAGCGAGAGCGAATCGACCGTGAGGGTCGCGGCCTCAGCCACCCGCATCCCAACAGGGAGGGTAGCCGCCACGATGGTCGCCGCCGCCGCGACCACGACTCCCTTAATGAATCTGCGGCGTGAGACGATGACCATGTCTACCTCCTGGTAGCCCCCCCGCTAGACGGGCTGGTGTTCGTGCGCTATAATGGTCACGTTGTGAAAGGTGAAAGGAGAACGCCGATGCCTCTGTCTATTCAGTTCCTCGCCTGGGGCATGACCTCGTTTGCCCTTATAGTAGGTGGCATCCTGGTCAGTTCCAACCTGCTTGTGCCCTTGTTTCTCCTGCGTACTGGCTTCCCCTGGCCCGTTCGGGTTGGCTCGACGGTGCTCGGTCTCGCTATGACCCTGTTCCTCACTATCAGCGGCGGCTTCCTGTTCCTGATGGGCCTCGGCTTGATCCTGGGCACCGAAAGCTCACGGTTTCGCTACAGTCCCATTCCCTACTGGATTCTCAGCCTGCTGATCGCTACACCTGGGCTCGCGCTACTCCGCACTGGCAAGCTCGCACGCATCTGTCTTGGTAGCTCGCTGCTCCTTCCCCTGGTCTTCACCGTTTACCTCTGGCTTGCCTTTGGCTCCCGCTAGGTCGCCGTGCAGAGGTGTAGGTGATCGTCGGCCGAGCTGAGGTACACCCTGCCTCGGGCCGCCGTCGGCGCTGACGCCTGCTCCACGAAACGCAGGTCGTTGTAGGCCCCACCACCGCCCCCGGTGCCGTCTGGGCAGGTGTAGAGCCGGTTGTCCGAGTCCTTGTAGTAGACCTCGTTGACCGCTGGGCTGGCCGGGGCCGAGCCCTGCGGCGTGAAGGTTACATAATCGTAAGCCATCGCCCCTCCTATAGCGCCTCCAGGGCAACGTCTGGGAACACGATGTTCTGGTCGCTGGCTGTGAAGTTGTACGTCTTGTAGGTGTGCTTGTAGCCTGACTTGTAGACATAGATCGTCTTGTTGCCAGTGCCCCTGTACCGGAAGCTCCAGCTACCTTGTGTGTCAGTTGCGACCAGGTCGATGTACCCGGGCAAATCCGCCGGGTTGCCGACCTGGGCGCCGTCCACGAGCATGACCGTTGCGCCCGTGACAGGAGAGCCCCCCGCTGTCACCTTGCCACTCACGAAACCCGCAGCGACGCCACCGAGACTGAGTCCACTGCTCCACGTTCCAACTGGATACGCTCGGTTGTGCTTGAAGGCGTTGTAAGCGCGCAGTGCAAGGTAGGCCAGAACGGTGCCCTCCATGCCTGTTGGGGGCGAGGAGGGTTCTTCCGGCTTGTAGCCAAAAGCTGGAGAAATCCATACGATCCCGGTCCCCAGGTCATAACCCTGGGTTGCGGTTTCGTCAATGAACTGGGCAAGCTCGTCCTTGTTGGTAGCCTGCTTCGGGTCATTGGGCGTGCCACCAGCCTTCCAGACACGCAGGGTGCCCCCGGTGTGGTTGGGTCGGGTGTACTCGATCCCATCCCAATAGCCCTTGTCGGTAATGTCGCCGTTTGATGCCACGCCCCAGACGACCCCACAAAGCACGCTCGCCGCGTTATCGGCGTACGCCTTATACTTCTCGTACCCCAGACCGTGGCCGAGCACGCTCATGAGGTGGCAGAACACCGCCGTGATCGAGGCTGAACCCCGGCCTGCCTGTCGAGTCAGGGCGCTGGTGGCCGGCGGCATCCCGAGTCCCTGATTATCGGTCCACTCCGCGATGGCTTGGTCAGCCACGTCAAGAGGAGATGTGGAACTGGTCAGCGGGGACTCGATGGGGATTGTGCCGCCGATGAGGGGGTCGGGCCACTTCTTGTCTGCTGGCCCGTGGCGCAGCATCTTGAGCGCCCAGAGCATCCGAACGTAAGACACGGCCCGTGTGTACAGCGAGTAGAACCACCAGCCTGGTAGTATGCCCCACTGCGGCGTGACCTTGCTCTGGTACGGGTAGACGTATTGCCCATCGCTGGCAATGCCAACTGGCAGGTCGGTCATCTTATCGCCCTTCCAGGCCAGGAAGGCGTCTTTGTAGACATCACTCCAGAACTGGTAGTACCAGGGGTAAGACTCGGCCAGGTCACCGTACATCACATCGTAGATGTCCTGGATGAAGCCCGACTCGTCAATCGAGTTCTGGAAGTAGCCGACCTTCGCTGTATCACCCCGGGCGCTGTAGAACATCTTGCCCAGATGGAACCCGTGGCGAGGCGGGTAGTTGAGGCAGGTCAGATAGTCCTGACTGCCCACGCTGGACTTCGTGATCGTACTGCTGACCCAGGTATCCTTGTTCTGGACCTTCAGGTCGGAGACGACCTTGGTGCCGCCGATGTAGATGTCCAGCACGTCGGTTGCCGGCACCGCGTAGTCTTTCTCAATGTGCTCGACCTTGTAGGTGACCTGGCTATTGACGGTGTTGTACTCACGGACTGCGTTGGCTGGTGGCCCCTGGAAGGCTGTGTCGGTGTCTCCAGACTCCAGGCCGAAGTTGAAGTTGTCGGAGGTCTGTCCGAGGTTGTCCGGCGCGAGCCAGTCTACCCCCCATGCAGGCCACACGAGCTGGCCAGGGATGACCGAGTGAGGTACAAGATCGCCTTTCGTCTCTCCAAACCACTGCCCCAGAGCCGCACGGCATACCATCTCGATCCGCCAGGCGGCCCACGCTTTCGTCTGCATCACGTTGATGCCGCGCACGGCGAGCACGTTGCCCGGCTGTGAGATGATCCACGGCTTGATGTATGGCTTGATGTCCACCGACTGCTCGGGGCCGATGTAGCCTGGAGTCCCGCCCTCGGTGTCTTGCAGGACGAGCGTGCCGTTGATGTAGATGTCGGCTTGGTCGTCGGCTCGAAAGTAGAGGATGGCCGAGATGAGTTCATTCCACGGCACGTAGAAGTAGTGGCGGAAAAGACATTGCTGGCTTGCCGCCACTGGATACTGGCTCGACCAGAGACAGGTACTACCAGTCGGCGGGGCATGCTCCGTGGCCGCCTGTGTGGCCCAGGCCCAGGGGCTCCCATCGTAGTAGACCGTTTCCCACCCGTTCGGTGGCGCATCGTTGCCGGAGCCATTCCAGAGACTCTTGGCCTTCACGGTGCTGGGTTGTGAGTAGATTGTCCGCTTGATCTCGGTCCAGACCGGCATCCCCGGATTGTTCATCAGGAGCCCACAGGTCTTACCGTGCCAGGAGATCGTCTTGTACAGACGGTCGATGTAGGTTTGCATCGCCGCCAGGCGGTTCTCCACGGTCGCGTAGCTCGGCTCTGTCATGCTCTGCTCCTGATGCCTGTAGCAGCCACCCTAGACGAAGATGGCTTGCCAGTCGAAGTCCAGGTTGGATGCCCCCGGGTCGATGCTCACGAGAGCCAACAAGGAAACGCTCAATTGCTCCCCCCCCCCATCTCCGCTAGGTTGCTGACTGTCACCTCATCGCCGCTCGCAGCATCCCACGCGAGCGCATCACAGTCGCTACTGCCTGGCCGTCTGTGACTGTCAGGCTTGCCATTGCGGTGGCTGCCGCCGTCGCCAGCCCACTCAACCCTCGGGTCACCCGAAGCGCCCCGGTCGTGCCGGCCACGCCCTGGCTCGTCCCTGCCAGCGCGCGGGTGACACTCAGCGCGGCTTGCGCAGTCGCCACACCCGACGCGATGCCAGCCAGCAACTTGATCCCGACGACGGTCAGCCCCGCCGTGGTCGCCGTCACGCCCTGAGCAGTCCCCGCCAGCGACCGCGCGATCCGGACCGCCCCCGTCGTCGTCGTCACCCCCGTCGAGGCTCCTGCCAGCGACTGCGCCACTCGGATCGCGCCTGTGGTCGCGGCCGCTCCGGCCGCTGTGCCAGCCAGCGTCACCGGGGCCGGCGTGTAGGTCACTTCGAGTTGCACGCACGACACCCGGTAGACCGGGTTAGCGTCCCCGCTGTAGAACCCGAACGCCTGTAGTGCGTTGGCGCCCACACCGTTTACGTCGTCTACAGTCCAGGCAGCTACCGTCTTCGGGTTGGTCGCCCAGGTGTCCGTCCGCGTCGTGTACGTCGTGCCCGACGGGTTATGTGTTGCCGAGTTGTAGTAGGTGCCGCCGACCTTGATCCGACTGGCGCTCTGATTGCTGCCGTTCGCCGGCTCGGCGTCGTAGTACCGCACCGCCACTGAGATGCCAGTCGCCCCCGGTGGAATGGCGAACGCAGAGAACCCGAACGTCAGGCTACCCGCCGCCGTCCCGTGCGCCAGGTAGTCAGTCGGCACCGTATCCGGGTAGTCGTCGACTGCCTGGTAGCGAGTGCCAGCCGTGCCTGTCCAGGTGCCGGCTACCGCCTCGTCACTCGTCGGGCTCTGGGCCTGCGTCGCCAAGTGCTAATCCTCGGTGATGTCGATGTCACCTACTGCGAAGCTCGCCGTATCACCGCTGTTGACCGCCTTGCTGACTGTGAGCGCACCCCAGTACAGCAGGTTGCCAGCGGCAGCGGCATCGAGGATACCCCAGGCTACCACCGTGCCCCAGTTTGCTGTGGCGGCAGGAAAGGCGATCTCGGTCCCGTTGGCCTTGGCCCCGGCGGCAGCGGCAGGCCAGTTGGTGACGTTGTTGGTGACAGCGACGCGCGCGTAGGAGCCGCCAGTTACCTCTGTACCGCCGCCGGCGTCAGAGGGAGTCACGGTGTAGAGTGCGGCGTACACCGTGGCCGGGAGGCTGAACGCCGGGCCTCCAAGAACGCCGTCCAGGACCTTGTTTTCCAGGTAATCGGACTTGCTGCCCACCGCTGACCTTCTTCCCTAAGCGTCAAGCCACGTTTCCATCGCTAGATAGCGGCATCCAGTACACATCAAACCGAATGGCCCCACCGTTGACCTTCTGCGTGCCGGTGCTCGTCACCTCGCCCTGGATGTTCTGGGTGACAGCGATGTCCTTGAGGGCCGACGGTATGGCGATGCCGTTGGCATCCGGCGTGGCGTCGATCCAGAACTCGTTCACGTCGATGTCGGCGGCTGGCGTGGTGACGATGAACAGGTTCGTCGCGTTGACGATGCCCAACTGCATCGAGGCCGCGCCCGTTCCACCGTCTACCGTGACATCGGCTGTGCAGAAGGGCACCAACTCCACTATCGAGACCTCGCCGGTGACTGTGGCGACGTTGAACGTCCCGATGGCCCCAAGGCCCGCCGTGCCGTCGAAGGTGATCGTCTTGTGGATCAGGTAGAGTCGCGCGCCGCCGGAGAAGGTTATTTTAGCCATAGAAGCTGACCTCCACGGTGGCGCTCGCAGCACTCTCCCGGATCGCCTTGAAGTTGACTATCTCGTTGTAACCCTTGAGCTCGATGGTGTCGTAGTAGTCCGCCCGGTGCCCCGTGGTCGTCGTCGGGGCACTGCCGTCCACCCAAAACCGGATCGGTGCCGTGAAGACTTGGATCAACGCCCGTTTGGGCTGGCCGCCGGCGGGTAGCGTCAACCCGACCGCACTCGCGGCGACCGAGAGGCCAGTCTGTGTGCCAAAGGGTGTCAGGGGCTCATCGCGCACCGGGGCAATGCCCTCGATCTTAACCCGAACCGGGTCGTCGGCCTCGTTGGAGATGGGCCGGACCGGCAGCGGGTTCTCCTCGTCGACGACCACGTCCCTGGTCTGCGCCTTGCCATCGGGACGGTACTCGCCGGTGTCCAGCTTCTTGCGCCAGAACAGAAGGCTCATCGGATTCTCCTTCCGCATTGTCCGTTTGCGGTCGGGGGGGGGGGGGGCGGGGGGGGCGTGGGGGCCCGGCCCCTTCCGGCTGATGTGTTACGTCAAGTCGCTGGACGGCAGTTCTGCCCAACCCACAGACCAGTTCCAGCTTGGCCCGGTCGTGCCGGCGTAGGTGTAGACCAGGAACGCGGCCGGCCCGACGAGCAGGATCGGGAAGGGCGCGTGCCACTCGATCTGGTGCCAGTTGTAGACCTCGGTGATCGCCGGGGCCACGTCCTGCGGGATGGCCAGGATGTGCTTCAGCATCGTCCCGTAAGCGTCGGTCGCGGTGATCGCGCTGCCCCCGGTCGAGTACAGCTTGCACTTGGCACTGAGGGGCTGGTCCGTCCGGGTGCTCAACAGGCCGGTCGTCTCATTGGTGCCGCCGCTGGTGTAGCGCGCGGCGTTGTCGAACTCGATCAGCACGTCGATGGCAGCACCCGCGACAGAACCCGCCTGCACGAGTTGGACGAAGAGCGGGATAGCTGCGGTGCCCGCGGGCACATCGAGCAGGAAGGTCGGTGTAGTCGTGGCAAAGGAGGTCGCGCCGACCACCACATCGTTCTGGTCAGCATCCGAGCAGACGTAGATGCGGCCCTGCAGCGCCAGGTTGGTTAGCCAGTCCGCTGTAAAGAGCGTGCCGTCCCGGGTGCCCCGGACGTTCTTGGTGGCCGCCGTGTCCGCCGTATTGCGGGAAGGCGTCTTGACGATGGGCTCAAGTTTGATGTCCGACATTGTTCTGTCCCTTCTGCCCGCGCTCTTACTGAGCGCTGTCGGCAAGTGATCCCTTAGCTAGTCGACTCGCGCTTCCGGCCCCGGCCCGCCGCGACCGGCTCCAGGCTAGGTGGCGCCAACTCGCCCGTGAAAGTGTCCTTGAGTCCCTGTCCTGCGGCCCTCGCCGCCTGCTCCAGGATCGCCCGCTGGAGAGCCCTGTCCTCGTTCTCCCGCTCCTCCTGGCGCTTGCGCTTGATCGTCTCCCACTCCTGCTTGTGCCGATGCGCCATGTGGGAATCGACCTGGAACTCGCTCATGAGGTTCGCCTTCGGACAGGTCTGGAAGCCCCACTCCGCGTACTTCTCGCGGCCCGGGTCGAGCTCGTGCAGCAGGCACTTGTGCTTGCCCACGGGTGGCGCCACCTTCGGCCTGTCCTTGGTGAAGATGAAGCTGCCGTCCACCCGGCGCTTGCCGAGCTGGGCACGCAGCATGTTAAGGTTCGTCCGCGACCGCTGGCCGGTCCGGGTATCGTAGATCCAGCAGTAGCCCGCGCTCCTGACCGTGTGGGCGACGATTGGCGCCGACACCTGCTCGGTGGGTGCGTCCTCGTCGTCTGCCGATCCGTCCACTTCCACGGTCCGGTTGACGATGCTGCCAGGCCGCAGCGCCCCCGGCTCCGGCGCCAACTCGATTGCCCCAAGCATCTGCGCCAGCACCGGATCCAGCTCGGTCCCGAGCTGGCTGGTGTTCTCTGCCACCCCTGTCCTCCTAACTCCGTTGTATCCTCGCCACCGGCCCGATCGTCGAGAGCCGCCGGCGCTGTCGCCTCCGCTTGTCCGGCAGGTCCTGATACTCACCGATCAGGTCTCGGCCCTTCGGCGGGTCGGGCCAACTGAATGGCCCTGCCCGCAGATGGTTCGCAACGTCTACGAGCTCGCCAACCGTGTACTCGATGTAGATGCGCCCGTCGTCCTCCCGGACTCCCCCGGGGATGGCGAACTCCTGGACCTTGAACCGCTTTGCCCGCCCCAGGTCTCGGCGAAGCTGCGCGAGACGGTCGTTCCTCACCACGGTGATGATCTGGTAGCGCCGGACGCTCTTCGAGTCCGGCGCCGGCTGATTCACCTCTTTTAGGCAAAAGCACCATTCGTCCATCCGCGCGTGGTCGGTGCCAAGTATCAACCCATGGGCGCTCTGGTACTGGGCGTCGGTCAGGATGGTGGTCACTCGGGATGCTCCCGGAAGCCAGGTGTGTCATCGAGCACGCGATAGGTCATGGTGGCGAAGTCCACCTTGACCTTGCCCTGGATGCCTAGCACGTCCATCACGCCCTGAAGGTACTGGCGCTGTGCCGCCTGGATAGCTGCCATCTGCTGCTCCAGTGCCCGGAGCTTCACCGCTACGCTCTCGGGTAGCGGCGTGCCTGCTTCGTCTACCAACCCCACCCTCCTTGCTTAGCGCGGGCGAGGTTGCCCCCGCCCGCCAGCGTTACGCCGCGAGGCCCGCCACCTTGTGCTCCAGCTCGCGGATTCGGTCGTGTAGAGCCTGGATGCCCAGCAGCGAGTAGCCGAGCACGTTGACCGGATTGACAACCTCGCCCTTGTAGTGCATCGCCC
>ERZ1292632.2976-Hain-H43-01um-R2-2976-length-13502-cov-5_pt1 | contig 13502 bp, 30 predicted proteins | sample MGYA00564407_ERZ1292632 | MGnify/ENA primary metagenome ERZ1292632 (study PRJEB36523, sample SAMEA6512637) | groundwater metagenome | collected 2019-01-08 | study: AquaDiva: Metagenomics assemblies of 32 groundwater samples
CTTGATGAAATGCGCCCGGTCTACGGCCATGAACATCCCGTCAACCGCCTGGACTGGCTCGATCTCGGAGCGGTGTTCCATGAGCCGAACAACACGCCGCCCGTCAACAATGCTAACGACCTTGCCGGCTGAGTATTTTCGCCCGGAGTCAAAGATCATCCCGCCGTCATACTTCTGAGAACCACAGACCCCCACGACATTGAAGCCTAGGGCCATGGCCTCTCTGATCTTGTCGTCCCATCCCTTCGACAGGAAAACAATGTCGTCGTGGACGAACAGAAGTATGTCGCACATCGAGGTAGCACCCAGGAGGTTATAGGACTCCGCTATCCGGGGGCTACCGTCATCATGCGCTGCTGAAAACATGATGGGGCCACTTGCCGTGGCTCTGGCGCTTTCTTGCATCCGGCGGTAGAGTTCCGGGAAGCGAACCCTCGTGCAAATTTGGATCACTTGATGGCCCCTATCGGCTCACACGAATTGTCAAGGCAATGCGCCCGCCTGTAAGCACAGGTCTTTGCGTCCTGTTGGCACGGGACAACGCCAGCCGGAAGGATGTCATCGTCGCACCCGCCAGCAAGTAGCGCAGCGGCCAGGAATAGATACCGGGCCATTATCGGTTGATGCCCTCTAGGACGCGAACCACACAAGAGCCAATTCCAATCGGGCAGGTGAAGTAGGCAGTATCTGTCATCGCGCCATCAAGAATAAAAGTTGAGCTTGACGCAACCTGGAGGCCGTTGGTTATATTCGAGTGCGTGACCCCGTTTTGTGTTGCGGTAACTGTTCCGACAAACACCGTCGTGCCAAGCCCAGTATTGTTCAGGGTAGACATGATTACATAGACCCGTTTTGGGTTGGCGGTCATAATCGCCGTTCCCGCAACTGACGATCCGGTGACCGAGGCGACCTGGATGTAGGAGCCCTTATCGAGAGTGACCTTCATCTCAGAGTCGGCCCGCGCCGAACTGCCAAGGCAAATCAGCGCAACGGCAAAAATCCAGTGTTTCATTTTGTTCTCCATTACAGTGATTTCGTCGCGATCATGTTGAGGCTAACGGGCTCTCCGTCGTGGGTACTAGCGAGGTTTGAACAGTCATAGTCTTCGCCAATCGGGAACGACTCAACCCTAAACGAGTCGGAAAACCCGGCTTCTTTGAGTAGTTTTGTCAGTTTCCCCTCGTCGAACAGGTTGTAGTGGTAGGCGGTCTTATACTCCTGATCTCCCATCAAAAATCGGTTCACCCAATCGCTGAGACCGAGCGATAAGTAGAGTTCCGCCGCCCTCTCAAAGTCTGGGACCGCAACGTGGAGCTTCCCGCCCGGCTCAATGACCCTGAACCACTCTTTAAGAACGTCCAGAGTCTTTGTGTGCGGGAAATGCTCAAGGATATGGCTTGCGAAAATCTCCGGTATGGACCCGTCCGAGAAGCGGGACAGGTCTGATACATCCCCGACGAAATCAACGCCGGGGTGGGCGTCGATGTCCATGTTGGCAAAGGACTCTACGGAGCGAGTCCTCGATCCAAGGTTTAATCCGGCGATCTTCTGGGCGATCAAGCGATTGCCCCCACCACTATGCCGATGATGAAGAATCCCACGATCCAGGGCCACTGATATGGTGCCTGTTTCATTCTATTCGCAGACAGCCGCGTCCTTGAGGCGGGCGTAGCTGGACACCGCCGTCCCCGTGCTTACGCACATCTCTAACAGCGTGGTGTTAAAAACAAGCATCCCGGTCCTGGCCGGGGTTTTGGCGACGAGTTGCGCCGTCGTGTAGGCCCCGTCCAACGTTAGCGATGCCGCACCAACCGCGCTTGAAGACACCTGGACTGAACCAGACGTAACCGCCTGGTTCCCGGTCAGGGTAATAGAGGTCGTGGCGGCCAGCGTTGCCACCGTGACCACATCAGCCGCGAAATCAGCCGAAGCATCGCGGTAAACAAGAGTCTCGGCGGTTGACGCAGAATCCCCGCTTGCAGAACTGCCGGGGTTGACCCGGATGGCGTATCCGGCCACCGCAAGGCCCAGGATCAGGACTGCTAGAACCAGTGTCTTCTTCATTTCAATCTCCTTGCGGCATTTTGAGAGTCCTAGAGGACGCACCCCCTTATCTTGGGGATGCGCCCAAACGACTCACAAACTTAGATCAAGCTCGTGATTAAGTGGCAGCCCGCTGACGGGTTCAGGATCGCGCCGACCATGCGAACCTTGAACGCCACCGTGCTGTGCAAGCGATACGGATCGTTGGTGGACTGGCTTCCCGGTCGGTTGATGATGTACTTCACCGAGCCGTCAAGTTCAGCCGCCGCCAAGCAACCGCGACCGAAGATGGTCGTGATCGAGCAAGAGTGCGCTCCAACTCCAGCGGCCACGGGGGCCTTATACTGGGGCTGGTTGGCAGACTCGATGAGGCGGACCTGGTGAACCAGACCAGCCTCGTGCTTATACATGGTGGATTGCGGCCCGCCCGAGAAGTTCAGGTTCCACTGCTTCCAATCGGAGTTGGAGAACAGCATCCCGAGGGCTTCAGGGTGGACGATACCCATGTACTTACCGTCAGCAAAGGGCTCGACGTTGAGCTTCTTGAGGCGAACAACCGCCTTGCGAATACCGATGGGTCCAAGCCGCGCCGAGATGGACGGAGCAGTCGTGGAAACAGCGGAAAGGCGAACCACCGATGCACCGAACACAACCGGCAGACCCCACTGAAGGCGACCGGCCTCAGCGTTACCAGTGTTGGCGCAGAATGAGGACGCCCGAGCAGACATAAGGGCCGAGAGAATCTTGGCCTTCGTATCCGCCAACTGACCGACCTGCACGAATCCGTCCGTGCCGTTGCCCTTGAAACAGGCATGCTGAAGCACGTTGTCGATGGTAAGAGCCGCGCTGTTCTCGATCTCACGAAGCGCACCCTCGTTGACGTTCAGGACAGACGTATACTCCAAGAGGTCCGTGATCTTGAAGTGTCGGCCCAACGATCCAGCGGTGACGTTGACCTTCCGCGAGGAAAGGGCAACAGCGGCGTTTGCAGACGCCTCAGCGAGGAAGGAAGACGCAGCGGCAATCTTCCGAAACCCGTTGAAGGTCATCTGATTACCAGAACCCTCGGGAATCTGGTAAACCTCTCCACCGGCTTGTGCGACCTGGTAATACCAGACCTTGTCCTGCAAGGTCTTCATCGCTCTCCGCTCGAAATAAACGGAGAGTAAGTTGTCGTTCGTTACGATTGACGTTCCGCGATCTGCCACGGGCTTACTCTAATGCCGATTTGTCATTAAAACTTCAGTCCCTGGGACTTCCAGAAAGCGGCTTCCCTCTTTGGATCGTTAAGGTTCTTAACGTGGTCCAAGATATCGGCTTCGCTCTGTAGGTTTGGTCCTTTGGACTGCACGACGGCTCTAGGGGCTGGACTGACTGGCGTAGGCGGTGCCTTCGCTGTTAGTCCCGTGGGAGTCGGCAATACCGTCCCCTGTTGCCTTGATTTCCTCGTCTGCTCGGCTAGGTAGTAGTTATAGGCCTCCGTCCAGGGCGTGGGCGATTGGTTGATCCAGGGCTTAGCCTCCCTGATTCTCGATAGGGCCTCAAATCCTTCGGGGGACAGGACGCTCTGATCGTATTGAGCAATCGCGTTTAGCTCTGTGCGGCGGTCTTGGTCCTCTAACTTGACCCTCAAAGACTCAGTAAGGCTCGCCTCTGCATTGTGCCGTGCTTCAGCCATCTTGACCTGGACCCTGGCTTGAGCGATAGCCTGGCCCTGGGGCATCTGATAGCCGTAAGCGGCGGCCTCAGTGATGAGGTCGTTTGCCACTTGAATCTCGAAGGCAGTCAGAGGAACTGCATTCACCGCAGGAGCGACAGGAGCCACGTTAGGCGGTATCGTCTGCCTGGAAAGATTGTTGACCTCGTTCATCTTCTGACGAAGTTCCTTTTCTTTCGCGGCATACTTAGCCAATGCGGCCTCTGCGTCAACGGTTGATTTCTCTAGCTTTGCGGTGTCCAGGCTTCCATCTTCCGCTTTGAACTTCTCTGGAACAGTTGCCGTGGCCGTGGCTTTGGTGTCCGGTTGCGCGGGCTGTGCCGCGATTTGCGGGACTTCTGCCTGGACTTCTGGAACAGCGGTCTCAACCGTCCCGTCTTGCTCTTTCTGAAGCAAGGCAAGGTCGGCCATGATGTCCTTCGACGCACCGGAAAAGCCTGGCGTTTCCGCCGTCGGCGCGACTTGAACCGCTACTCCTGACGAGTTTTCCATTTGTGTCTCCTTGGATTATGCCTGTCGGCAGTCCACTACCTTGATCCCTGCCCCTTGGGGTTGAGGGGTGCAACTAAAGCGTAGAGTTCTTCCTTGAAGTCAGAAAGCCCTCTGGAACGGCTAGACTTGGCAATTGCAATCGGGATAGTTACCTCATCCGGGCGATACGCCAAAGCCTCAAGAGCCTCGTCCTTTGGTGCCTGGATCATCCCGTCAAGCATGGCCTCGATGTATGTCCACCCCACCGATTTCATGGTTTGGTTGATATGCTCCAACTCGTTCTGCTTGCTCATTGCGGCGGCCCTCCCGGCTTCTGCGGGCCAGCCTGCTCGGCCATCTGCGCTACTTGCTGAGAGGCCATTTCCTGAGCCTTCCCGACGATCTGCATAGCATCAGCTTCGGGGAGGATGAACACCGACTCGTCCTCGTCCACTGAGGCGATCTGCGCCTTGGCCGCGCCGACCATGTTGAACCACGGGAACGGGCCGAACTGCTGAGTGAGCGCACCAATCTGGGCCTGACGCTTGGCCTTGTTTTCAGATTCGAAGATGCCCTTGGGGACCATGCGGAAGTTCTGAGCAACTTGGTCCGGGCTCATAAGCTGAAGCTGTTGGGCCTTCTCCGGCCCCAAAGCCATCGCGTAGTCCTCGGGGTTGTAGTTCTGGTAGATGAGGGCCCAAATCCCATGACTGACCTTGGCCTGGAAGTCATACTCCGACAACATTCCAAGGTAGGCCATCTTGCCGCCCGTCACTCCCTGCTGAATTTGCTGGGCTCCAAGGGTCGTATTCTGGTTGTCCTCGATGCCCTGCGTCGTCTTGGTGATGGAGGTCCTGGCCTCTCCGATGCGCTCCCATTCCTGGGGCTCGACAAAGGAGGATCGGTCAGGCGCACCCATGTCTACACGTGAAAACACCTTGCGAACATCGTCAATGTTGCTACCGGACGGAACACGAAGTCGGATGGCCCGGCGGTCCTCCTCTATGTCCTTGGGGTCAACCAGGAACTTCTCCATAACCACGAACTTCTGCATGAGGGAGATGGACCCTGAATCTAGTCTCTGGTTGATCGTTTCAGTGGCGACGAGGTGGACATCCTTCAGCATCTCTGGGATGCCTCGTCCGTAGAACTGTCCAGCCACAGGGAAGTAGTCGTCCTTGTAAATCATCGGCTCGCCGTCGTAGGACTCAGACGGGGCGGTAGAGATGACGGCTACACCCTTCTTGACCCTCACAACCGCAGGGATGAGCCTTTCCGGGTCGTCGATGGGCTCGCCGTTGATAAGGACCCACTTCTTGGGCAAGCGGGCCTCGATCTGGAAGCACTCGATATTCTTGCCGTACTCTGGCCTGGTGATCTTGCCGGGGGTGATCTCGCGGTCATTCTCGACAGGTTGCTTGTCTTCAGGTGTTTCCTCGTCCGACTCCCTACCCTTCAGCTTTTCAAGGCACTCGGGGAGGTAGTAGCCAAGTTCGACGCCTTCTGACACCTCGCCAAAAGTGGTGTTGTAGCGATGGGCGATGGGATGGCCCTTGATCTGAAGTGCCTTGGGGTCGGGGAAGATGTCCCAAATCGAGATATGCTCAAAGCGGCAACCGCGATAGACCACAGTTTCCTGAATCTCGTCCACATAGCCGATCACCTGACGCTGACCCTGCATGGCCGCCATCATGCCCATCTGGTCGTTAGGATCAAGCGGGGCGTATTGCGGGACCTTCACCTTGCGGGGCTCGGTCTTGGTCTCGAAGCGCAGGCGGGCAAAGCCAGAGCCGAATTTTACCTTGTCTTCTAGGACGCTATTGCGGCCAGTGGGGTATTGCGCCTTTTCGCGCTCCCATAGCACCAGGTCACGGATAAGCTCGCCCTGGTCAACCACGGGCGGCATACCAGGCATCTGTGGCGGGACTGACTGAGTTCTGGACTTATACTCTAGGGGCGGGTTTGGCCCCATCTCCGTCTTGAATAGCGCGGCCTGGGCGTTTTCGAGATGCGAAGCGGTGATAGGCCATACGGCCCGGCTCTGCCAACCTTCCTTCTTGGCCGAGATTTCAGGGTCGTAAATCGAGTCCGCGTTCCTGGACCACTTGCGCCATGCGTCCTCGAAGCTGGACTTGCGCCACTCGCTCGACTTATCGACAAAATTGCTGGCCCATTCCAGAAGCTCGGCAAGCATCGTGTCGCGGTCCAAGACTATCTCGGCGGCCTGCTCAGGCATGGGCTCGGCAGATGTTCCAAATTGGAGCGGTGCTTCGGACATCTGTTCGGACATCGGCAACTCACCGGGAATCCCGGATAGTTGGTCGGCCATCATCGGGTCAATCACTTGTTGGCCTCTTTCTCAAGCCGTCGCTTTTCCGCAAGACGCGCACCCGCCCGCATCGCCGCCGCCTTGTTCCGCATAATCACAGTCCCAACGGATGTCTGAATCCAGTGGCGGCTAGGCATACCCTCATCGAGCCGCTTCATCATTTCTTCCAAAGATTCTTTACTCATCTCGGGTGCCGTCCTTTTTTGCGTAAAAAACGTCACAGCCTTTGTGGCTCTTTACTATGTCCGATTTCGACCAAATGAAAACCTGATGATCCGCGCAACGGATAGCCTCATACTTCTCAGGCTTCGGCTCCATGCTCGGGTCGTTGTAGACGATCTTGCTCAAAACAGCACCGCCGCTGCGACGATTACCACGCATCCGACCATGCAAAGGGCCGCAAGGATAGTCACGTCCTGCACCGTCCGGCAGTTGATGCACAGATCGCCCTCGGCCATGGGGAGCGAGTAGCAGTTCTCGTTAGTGCATCGGCTCATACGCTCACCGCCATGCGGCCCAGCCAGTACCGTATCTCCGCGTTGAGTCCGTCTATCTTCTGAAGCGCATACTCCCAATCAACCCGCTCCCCGCCCTCACAGCAACAGTTGGACGCATGGAGACAGCTATCCTTGGCCTTTGATCCACCAATGGGGCAGAAGGGGGCATGGTTGCCGTGGGCCTTCTTTAGTAGCTTCACAGGAGATGCCCCACCTTAGCCGCCACGATGATGAGCCCAGACATGAACAGGCAGACGCACATGATGAGAGCCGCCTCGCGCTTGTCCTGGCAGGAACCGCAAAGGCTCCCGCTTGAGGTCTGCCTAAAGCACATACGATTGGCGCAGGGGATCATCCGTTGTTTACTCCATAACTCGCAGGCTTAGACGGAACCCAGGTGGAGGCAACCTCAACCTCGGGGTTGCTCATAACCAAGTAGCGAGTGCAATCGCAGAAATCCTTGTAGTGGTTGTCCTTGGCCCTCGCCCGGCTACCAAGCAGGCTCTTGGTGTCCCAGGTCCACTTGGAAAGGCTCTCGATGGTGTTGGTGCAGTGGGGGGCTATCTGTAGGCGGGGATGGTTGGCCGCGTCGATTGGCAACTTTGAGTTGTAGGTTAGGAAGTCGGCCACCTTCAAAATCCCGGTCTTAACCTCAGCGTCAATGTCGCCAACATCGTATGAGTTGATGAACTCGAAGCCGATAGCGTCGAACTCTTGGCGAAGGGTGAGGGAGCCAGGAGTGTGGCGGCTGTTGCCGTAGTGGCGGTCCATGATCCTGGTCTGGACGTTGAAGCCTACTTCCTTGGCCTTGAAGATGTCGGCATAGCCCTGGACGTTTAGGCCGGGGTCCTTCGCACCGAAGAAAGGCGTATTGGGCCACTCGTCGAAGATGGTTAGGTTCCCGCCAGCGTCAACAAAGCCGTATTGCACCGCGAATGGCTTGCCAGCCGCCGGGTCGATGACCTGATAGACAGCCGCGCCTTTGGGCGGGCGAACCTCGTCCTTCAGGACATGGACGCCACGATCAAATTGCTTCCAGACGCGACCAGAAAGGCTCAGGGGCTTGCCAGTGCGCCGGGCCTGTTGCTCGTCCTCTGGATACTTCGAGAGGATGCGCTCAATCTGCGCGTGTTCCAAGGTGCCGCCTGGAGTGTGGTCCTTGCAGTTTTCCTCAACGCCACCATAGATAATGCGGTATTCCTTTCCGTCGTGCTTGTCGAGGATGCCGTCCACGATCCAGGGCTCGTCATCGAGCGAGGTCATAGCCCCAGGCATGATGCCGCCACGGCGCAGACGGGCCAGGCACTCCCGATACACATCCTCGGGGATCGGCTCATTCAGGGCCACAATGCCCACGCTTGCCCCACGGAACTCGGTTATGCCCTGCTCGGTGGACTTCAGCTCGATCTCCCATCCGGTGTCAGACCGGAACACCGAGTTATACTGCCGCCCGTTCTTGGCGGTCGTGTAACGCTTCTTGGGCCAAAGCGCGTCAATACTGGACTGGATCGCCCCCGTCATCCCCAACTCGCCAGGATTGCTAACTATCCAAATCTTCTTGGGATGGGGGAACTTCTTGAAGATCGGCGCGGCGAAGCACTCAGCCGCCAACATGGGCCAGATGAAAGCACCAAGAATGGCAATTAAACCATAGGTTTTCCCAGAACCGTTGCCGCCCGCATTGATCACGATGAACGCACCTTCCCTTCCAATTTCATCAAGGAACTTCCTCTGGGCCGGGTTCGGGCGGAAGTATCGCATCGGCTCGTCCCGTTGCCGCCTCAACTTCTCTGAGACAAGCCTTCTCAGCCTCGTCCTTTCCAATGAGCTTAACGAACCCATCTATTGCCTCGTCCAGTTCTGCGTCGGGGATAGCTTCCTCGTTGACAACCTTCGAGGCTGGCATCCAAGAGTCAAATCGCTCATACCATGTCCGAATTGCCGCCACATCTCCCTTCTTCGTTGCTTTGAACAACGAATCATCGACTTCCGTGGTTCTGCGACTAAAAGCCTTGCGTCTTGCCGCCTTGACTTCCTCCCAGTCAATCTGGGAGTTCCACTTGTAAATCTGCATGACGTTGACATCAAGTTCCTTTGCATAATCCGATGCTTTGTAGTCGCCGCGCTCTGGATCGGCAAGCATAATAAGGTAGGCATCGAATTCAAAGGTCTTTGCCACTGGCCTTCCTATTAGCGGCAGCAACTCCCCATTCGGCCAATTCCCCGAACTTCAGCCTGTTAACCAGGGCAGGCAACCCCAGGATTTCCACTTCATTTCGATCTATTGCCCTGCTGATCGACACATTACCGACCTTTACAAGCACTTTAACAAGAGGGGCCTCGTCGCGGTCCTGAGTTTTCGCGTTTTTAGTGCCAGGAGCGGGAGGCCGAATCATTTGCTCATCCATGCGGAGAGGGTCGCGCCTATCGAAAACGCGCCGACCCAGAAAGTCGCGCTCACAACTCCGAGTCCAAGCCAGAGCGCGGCGGTCACGAAGAAATACTTGACGGATGTGGGAATAAAAAGACCCCGGCCAGTGTTTAGTTGATCGGGGTTGAGGGGCGCGGACTTGCTGAGGGTCTGCGCGGGATTTGGTTGGACAAAAAAAGAGAGCATGGCGATAACCGCCAGGCCCTCAGCACGAATAGGGTAACTTAAAAACTTTTACATTGCCAATTTATTTTTGTCGCAACTTGTCGCACTACCATCCGAGAAGTAATTTCAAAAACCAGCCCCTTTTCTTATAGGCCGCCTCTCTCTTGTCCCATCTTTCTTTTTCGCCGCGCTCAATGCACAACCCGTAGTTTTCATCAAACCCGTCGGAATTAACATACTCATTACAAACCGAGCATCCGAGAGAATGTCTACACCAACACATTATTGATGCGTGTTCTGCGTCATGCTCACCCCCGCAACAGTTACAGTGGAATTTATGTTCTGGAGGTCCTGGGCAAAAACCATTTCTGCTATAATTTTTTTTCTTCATGCCGTCCTCACCCCAAACCTCTTACACAGCCTGTAAAGCGTTGACCTGTCTATCCCGTGATCCTCACAGATTTGCTCGATAGCGTTCTTCCTCAGTATGTTTCTGTCCAGCTTCTTGCGGAACTCCCTGGCGATTTCCAGTCTTCTTTTTTCAGTCATGGCCTCCTGACAATTAATCCATCGAATAGACAACACGACGCTTCGGAAATTTCGCCGCCAGCTGAGCCATTTTTCTGACATGCCTCGGCAGCGGGTCCTTCATCAGCCGCAATCTCCGAAGATAATCAAGTCCATTTTTGCGTTCCCGATTCGCAAGCCACCACGCCCGGCCTCGGGCCGCCATTTTTTCTTTATTCCTTGCGCCGTAAGCCCTGTAGTATGCCTTGCCTTCCTCTGGGTCAGCGTAAGCCACTTTCGGCCTCCAACTTCTTAAGTCTCGCGTTCATGTCTGCAAGTTCACCCGCCAGGTAGTAGTACCCGTTCTTCCACGGGCTCCACTGCTCGGCAAGATCGGCCTTGAGCTTGGCGATCTCCTCGCGTGATTTGTGCAGCTCTGTCGGCTCGCTCACTTTATCGCCACCGTTCCCTGCGTTGGCCGGATAGAGATACCGCCTCAAACATTGAGATGGGGCAGTCCGGGTGCTGCAAGGACGCCATAACCCTCTTGGCAAGACGCAGGTCGTATTCTGAGCCGATGTCGTCCATGTCCCTGTCGTCTAGTCCTCTGCCGTTCATTTCGCCTCCGGTCTAATTCCATAAATTCTTCCGTTAAACAATGTCTTTTTGCACTTTCGGCAGAAGTGGTATGGCGTCCCGCCGCCTATTCCCCTTCCTTCGTCGGCAATGCAGAACTCCCATGCGTGTTCGCTTCCAACGGCGCAGGAATCGTCAGTCATTCTCCCCCCTTCCCGTCTCCTGCGAACGGGACGCGCGACCAAGAGCCCGCTCATATTCCCTGGTTTCTGCCCGGACATCTCGTAGGGCGTAATAGTAGGCCCACATACCAGCTTCGTGTCCGCGCCAATAGGAGACATATCCGACTCCGACGCAGACGATTAACGCAAGGGCAATAAATATCATCGTCCCTCTTTGCGCTTGCGGGAGGAGCGGATGGCGTCGTCGATGGCCCTGCGGACTGAGTCGTTATTCATCGAGCATCCCTTCGATCCAACCCATCCCCATACATCGAACGCAGAGCCCCTGAACGGGCCGCTTATCCAGGCGTCATTCTTTTGAATGAAGTCCAACCGCATCTTGTCCGTGATCTTCATTTCTTCTCCTTCCCTTCTTCGGCCCCTTGGATTGAGGACCTGGCGATAGCCCACATGGGCTTAGGCTTTGGATTGAACGGCGGGCATCCACAAGTACACCAGACTTTTTCGGTGCTGTGTGTCTCCATCTACTCCTCCTCTCCCTTGGTGGGCTCCGACTGAGACTGGGACGGGGTGGGTGGGGCGCACTTGGGGCCGCAAACATGGCGCGTTCTGTACCAATCCTCTGCCTTTCTGAGCCAACGCTTCTGCTCGGCCCGCTCCTTGTTCCCGTAATCCCCATACCCGAATGAATAGAATGGGCCTTCCTCGATCAACTCTAAAACTCCGACGCCAGGCCACGGCTTATCAAACGGGTAGCGGACGACGACTTGCGGACGTTCACAGGCGCACTCGTCATCGCCGCAGTACCACATCTCGCCGGACAATTCAGGCTGAGTTCGACTCACAACCCCCCTCCATCCGTGGAGTCTGACGGGAAGTTCGTCATCGTCGCCCCTCCCCTTCCCAATGCTCCTTCTTCTCCCAGGATTTGCTCAAACCGATAGGTGTCTCAGCATCCCCGCATAGCTCGCAATCCGTCGGCGGTGGGCTACCGCTTAAATCCCTGATGGTGTACCCGGTCTTTGATGCGCACTCCCGGCACAACCACGCCGAAGGCTTGTCCTTAAACCGCTTCTCGATCACTGCCTTTTCGTGTAGCCACGCCATAAGATTCAAGACTTCGGCCCGGCCTTTCTTGTCCAGCTTATCGTAGCCGCACATAAAAACATCGCTCTCTTTCCGCATCGCTCTAACCCCCTTAACGAATCCGTCCATATGACCCAGGTGATACCACTTCGGTTTCCCCGTCATCGCTTGCTCCTGAAATTATCCTCGAAATGTTTTGCCAGTTTGCGGTTCTCTTTGGCTTGGTAGCACGTTCGGCAATCTGCATCCCCGTCGCCACATGCGCATAATTCATCGAGCATAGAGGCAGATGCCTTCAAGGCGTCAATGATTGGCCACGTCCATGTGTTCATCGCGCCCTCCGAATGTCTTGTGAGTAGAACACGCCCCACTTTTTCAGCGACTCCGCGCGACTCAAAAGAATGCCATCGCTCCCGACAAACCCGACGTGCTTTGAAACCGGGAGGCTTCCTTCGGAAACATAAATCTTTCTCAGTCTGACGAACACTGACTTATCCGCGTCCTCCATTTCATCAATTATTTCGGAGTGCGATTTACCCTGGTAGACCTTATTGGTTTCGGGGTCCACGATTGCGGCCATGATCTTCATTTCGCTTCCTCCACGCATTGAGCGCAATACAGGTCCACCACTTTTAGCATGTCGGGACCATGCCCGCATTTCTTCACGCTCTTGGCGGTGGAGTCTGACGGGGAGGGCGGGAGGGAGGCGAGGGCGTAGTAAGCCTTCAGCGCATCGGCAAGCGGCGAATCCCCCCATTCATCGGGGTGCTTGTCCACGATCCGGTCTGCCGCCTCAATGACCGCCTTCGCCGCCGAGAGTTCGGAGCAAATAGTGTCGAGGTCAGTGAGAGCCTTCTCTCTCCACCCGCACGGGTTGCAATCGGGGTCTGCCTTCATGTGTTCGCAATGACAACTAACAACGTATCGGATTGACTTCTTAAGTTCTTCGCTCATTTCATATCCTTTGGTGCGGCGGAGGGAGAGGCGGGCTTCCAGTCGCAAATATATTGGAGTCCTAGTTCCCGGCATTTGCCCCAATGTTGCCCTTCGTATCCGCACTTCTTCTCGACGGGAGAGGCGGGGGAGGAGAGGGGCGTTGTGCGGTCAATCTCCCTGTCAGCACAATCAAGCGCGTTACACTCATCGTCGGTGATTCGCCAGTAGGAGATTCCTTCTTTTGAATCATACGACCAGGAGCCGCTGTTTTCGTAGAGGACATAGAACGAGTTGTACGCGCTAACCATATCCCTCAACCGCTCGACCTCCTCCTTCGCCTTGGCGAGACTGGCAAGCGCGGAGTCGCGTTCATTTTGGAGAGTGACGATCATCCCTCGCAACTTGGTTACTTCGGTGCTGTCGTATCTCATTTTGCTTTCTCCGGGATCAGCCCCAACTCGTTTAGAATCATCGCGCAGAGTTTCTTGTGGTGTGATTTTCTGGCGTCGGCGGCGTCGTAGGCGGCGTAGGCGTCGTAGGCGGCGGCGGCGGCGTCGTAGGC
>ERZ1292632.2977-Hain-H43-01um-R2-2977-length-13501-cov-6_pt1 | contig 13501 bp, 26 predicted proteins | sample MGYA00564407_ERZ1292632 | MGnify/ENA primary metagenome ERZ1292632 (study PRJEB36523, sample SAMEA6512637) | groundwater metagenome | collected 2019-01-08 | study: AquaDiva: Metagenomics assemblies of 32 groundwater samples
CGATCCGGACCTTCTTGTTTATTGACTTGGCGAGTCCGACCACGCGGGGGCACCCGAAGATGCAGGAACGGGTCGTGCCTGTCTTGTGCAGGCTATTGGTGACCTTCCAGTTGAATCCCGCGAAGTAGCCCAGGCTCCCCTCAACCAGGACCTTGCCCTCGTTGAAGTCGCTGGACTTGACTTCCGTGATGAGCAGGAAAGCCTCCATGTACTGCGGGCTCACCCACGCGAAGAGCGGCCCCGTCACGTCGCATTCCTGGAAGATCCGGCGCATCTTCAGCACATCGGACAGGTTCGGGACGCCACCAGCCGCGGCAACCACGTGACTATGGGCGTTCCGGTCGGTGTAGGCCGACCAGTCCTCGGTGCTGGCCCCGGCCACGCCATAGGCGGTATCGGCAATGGCCGCGGACGCGATCATGGTGTCCCAGGCGCGCCCGATGGCGCCGCTGCCCTTCTGGACATACTCCGACTTGGGAGAGGTGAAGGCCGCCTTGTCGTCGGTCTCGTCCAACATGATGTTGTTATGGAACGGTGCGAGCGTCGCCCAGTACAGCCGATGGAGGAGGTCCCCATCCGGCGTGGGCGCGTGACGAGACGGCTTCGGCACCAGGTTAAAGGTCCCCATGTAGCCGAAGGAGGTCTTTGTCCCATCCACGTTGTCCTTGACGGTACAGTCGCTCATGAGGATGCTGCCCGAGATGTCCGCCTGGTTCATCACCAGGTCGGTGTAGGCTACCCGAAGGTAATTTGCAATTTGGTCAGCCATGTCTCAAGTCCTCCCGTGCGTGATACTCCTTCCTTTGAAGGGGTCGGGAGGTTCTCCGGGGTATCCGGGCCTCGCCTTCGCGGATCGCCGCGCCTCGTCGGTCTTTCCCGATGTCAGCCGGGGGGTCGCCCCTTATCCGGAGGTGTCATGCACGAACTTGCTGAGAGCTTCGTATTCCTGCTGGAGCCTCGCCTGCTCCTTGTGGGTTCCGCGCTGGAAATCCTTGTCTGTGAGAATTTCCTGTCGCCGCGCTTCCGCCGTGGTCTTGCTGTGCCCGGCGAAGGACTGCGCGGGGAGAATGCCCTGTTCGGACAGTTTCCGGCCGATCGCCGCGAAGGCACGAACCACATGGATGTCCAGATCTTCGAGGGGTACGGACTTTACTTCAGCCTTCCAACCCTCCGGCCCAAACTGTTCGATGGCCTTCAGGGCCGAGGCGGTATCTGCGTCGTAGGTGGCTTGGCCGGCCGTGGTTTTCCACTCGGCAAACGCCTTGCGGTTCGCCTTCCGACCGGCTCCCAAGGTGCGTTCGGCATAACTGGCGTATCCGGCAACCACCGCCTGGGCTTGCGCCGGCGTGAGTCCTGCCGCATGGAAGAGACCCTTGAACTCGGTATGCGTCGCCTCGGGCACCAGGGGGCGTTGCCCCTCGGGAATATCGAAGGTGTACCCGTCTACGGACTTCGGCACGCCGGTCGCTTCGCGGAATGCGGCGACTTCCTCGGGCTTGGCGTCCTTCCCGGGCACGCGGATCATCCCCTCCTGGCGAACACTGTGGGCCTGTTCGAGCTCCACGTAGGAGCGCGCGAGGGTGCCCACGTCGGTGAACTTGTCCAGCGTCTTGTGCGCGCGGAGGGGCACGTTGACCGGCTTGCCGTCCGCCCCCTTGGTTTCGTAGTGCTCCGGGACCGCCTCACGCCAGGCGCCGGGGGCCGGCGCGGCCGCCGCAACAATCGGTTTTACTACTGATGTCGCCACTACTGCCTCTGCCATGTCCGTCTCCCTGTGCGGCCGGATTGTCCTTCCGGGTCCGGTTCTCGCGTTATGTGGTCTTCGCCTGAATCACCTCGGGTCCTTCGAGGAGTTGCACCGCCTCCGTGTAGTTGATGAGGAGCAACGCATGGGCATCCCGGATGCCGGTATGGTAGGCCAGGCGCAGGGGGTCCACCTGGCCGGTCTTTTCATCGGTCGCATCCTGCGTGGTGCTGCGGGACACGAAGAAATCATACTCCAGTCGTTGTCGCGCCGCGCTGCCCTGGGGAAGCTGGACGAATGGACCCAACGCCCGGAGCATCTCCTTGGCGGTTTCTCGAGGGTCCACCTCCTGTGCTGGCACGAAGGCCCAGGTATCCAGACGAAGGGGGGGCGCCGCCCGATACCCGTTCCGTCGTGCCAGCCAGAGGCCGAACCGCGCGAGGGGGTTCACTGGCCACCACCCTGCCCGCCCTGCGGCTGCAGGGCCTTCACCATGGGCGCCATGTTCTTGGCCCCTTCGGTCATCGCCAGCAGATCCTGCTGTTGCTGTTGTTGGGCCTTGGCCTGCGCCCGGTCGGCGCGGATCTGCGCGACCACATCGCCACCCCGGACGATCTTGGCCGGCACGCCCTTGATGTACGCGCGAACCCTCGATGCCTCATCCAGATCCAGGGTGTCCAGGATGTCCGGTTCCCGGCCGAACTTCAGTTGCGCCTCGGCCACTTGGGCCGTGAACTGGAGTTGGTCGTCGATGGCGACCGCCTCGTCCGACCGTTGCGCGCGAGACATGGGCGACTCGGAGATGATGTCGATGTCCGCGTCCGGGCGCATGGCAAGTTCCGGGGGCAACGGAGCCAGCGCCCCCCCGCGGAACATGAGTCGCAACCCGCGTTCCGGGATCTTCTGAAGCCAGGAGGGATCCAGTTGGCCGTAGACCGGGCCGAGAATCCGGAGCATCTGTGCCTGGCGGAGACTCACTTCATAGGGGGACATCCCCCCGATCTTGTCATCGCTTGGGCGGGGCAGCGCAAGAATCTGGTCGGTGAAGAACCCTTCCCGGATCTTCCGTTCAGCCCGGTCCTCCTGGGCGATGGCCTCCGACACCCTGGACCCACTCTGCATCGTCCAGACGGAATCCCGGTTTCCGTTGACCGCATTCTGGCCGGCCGGCACCCAGTTAATCCGGCCCCCCACCACGGACCCATTCCGGTGGAACAGGGGCGGACGCACCAGGAGCGCCCAATCGTCCAGGCGGAGTTGTACTGCCGTGTTCAGCGTCTTGATGTCCGGGAGGACGAGATGCCCCTGGCCGATCGCCCACGTCTGCCCGGAGACCACCAGCCACTGCGGGACCGCCCACGGGAACTCGTGGAATCCGGATTCCGCCAGCAGATCCTTTCCCTCCTTGAAAATCACCTGGGAGGCCCACGGGAAGTTGCGGTTATCGCTGCGGGACTGGTCTGCATCGTCTCGGGGGTAGACCGCATGAATGATCTCCGCCGTCTCATAGGGCTTGTCATGGTAGAGCTTCGCCAGCCGGTCGGGGAGTTTTTCTATCCCGTATTCCTGGACGATCTGCCGTGCCGTCATCATCTGGGAGCGCATGAGCGTATCGACGCGGCCCTGGGCATCCTTCGCAATCACGTAGGACCCCGGAGCCGCCACCTCGAAGCGGAATCCGGAGAAGGTCTGCCACCCCACCTGGGCGAATCCCCCGCCCGGCACGGAGACCACGCGCGGCCGGCGCACGGCGGGGCGTTCCCCGATGAAGAGCGCCGTGGTACCGAACACCGGCAAATCGAGGTAGGCCGTCCCAGCGTCTGCGGCAAACGTGGAGGCTCCCAGGGCGGCATGGAACCGGAGTCGCCCGTCGTCGCACCAATCCTGCACCGCGTCGATGGCCCACAGCTCTTCTTGGCGGATCTTCATCCGTTGCCAGGGGGTATGCGGGGGCGTGAGGAAGGACCCCATGCTTGCCGCCAGGTAGAACGGCGCCAGGAAGGAGATGGAGTCGAAGACCTTCCCCGTCACCTTCGACCCCGGCGCGTTCCCGGTCAGGGCGGTCTGCCGAGCCAAGGCGCAGTAGTCCGACAGCTCCCGCCAGTCGGATTCGTGGGGCGCACGCTCCCCCAGGAGGCTGTCGTAGTGCTTCAGGGTCTCGTCAGCGGTCTGCGGCATCAGCGTGTCCTCGCCATCTCGCGCCCCTGCGGCGCCACGTCCCAGGTATTCCATGACGAGGCGGCTGTCACCAATTCGTCGTCCCAGTAGGCCCGGAGAAACTCCAGGGGCGGGAAGCCATACTTTGCGCCTTCCCTGAGAGCGTCGGCGCCGTGGCTGAAGGCGTTGTGGACCGGATCGCCGGAGAAGTCCTGTCGGTCCTTGTTCCACCCGAACCGATATTCTCCGAGGCTCATCAGTCCGGAGGGCATCCGATCCTCTTGTTCGGCATCGCATGTCACCTCATTGAACACGAACCGAGAGAAGAACATCCGCACCGCGTTGATCCCGGAGAGCACCGTCGGCTTCTGCGCCTCGGAATCGTTCACGTGGACCAGCCCGGGCCAGAGACGCTGCGCCATCTCCGCGACACTCTCCCCGTGCGTCTCCCCCTGCGGCTTCGATTCCGCCTCCCGCGGGAGGATGATCTTGCCGTAGAAGTACGGCTTGCGCTGCATCGCTTGAAAGACGTAATCCGCCGCCTTGCCCCGACAGGCGAAGTAGTCGATGAGAGAGACCGTGGTTCCGGAGACCTGGTAGAACCACACTGCCGTCCCATCGGTGCGCCCGATGTCCACGCAGGCCCCGACGGGCTCACTCGCGTTCCTGGTCACCACGCCGATCCGCCCCTCGCGCCGGGCGAGATTCAGCCAGTACCCGTAGATCGTGCCCTTGCTGTAGCCGGTCCAGGAACAGTAGAGTTCCTGTTGAACCGTCTCCTCGGTCTGGAGGGGGTCGTTTCGGAACTCCGCCACTTCCGCGGGACCCATCACAGGAGACCCATCCTCGCCTGGGGCATCACGTCGGGTATCGTCCACGGTGAGGAGTTGGCAGAGATACCCATACTTCCCCGCCGTGGGGAACGGCATCGCCAGCGCGTGCCGGTAGGCCTCGTAGAAGTGATTCTTCCCGGCCGGGGTCCCCATAAACGCCACGCACCCCCCGTTCTCCATCACGACCGGCATCGCAATCTCGGTCCAGATGATCGGGTTCTGCAACTGGTACTCATCGAACATCCACCAGTAGGCGTTGATCCCGCGGAGTTTCTGGATCGCCTCATCATTCTCCGTGCCCACGATCTGGTAGATACTCCCCACCTTCTTGAATTTCCCGTGCCCGTCCGGAATCTCCTGGGGCGTCTGGTGGGGCATCGGCTTCATCGTAATCTGCATCTCCGTCTCAGACGACTCCATGATGAGTCCTGGGGGGAAGTGCGCCCGGAAGGGCATCCCCCCCTCTCGCGGAGACGACTTGGCATCCCAGACGTTCCGCCGGCCATGGACCAAGCTCGGGCAGACGTGTAGGACCGTGATGCAGTACGGCATCCTCGCCATATCCCGGATCCCGAGGTTCATGTAGGTCTTCGACTTCCCGCCGCGCCGGTGAATGGCGGAGAAGAAGCGGAGACATCCCGCTTCCCGCGCCGCGAAGATCGCCCGCTCGTACGTCCGTGGCGAGAACCGCCAGGGCAGGGTGATCGTCTGCGGCCCCTCGGGCGTCTTCGTGCTGTCCGTCTTCGTCGTGCGCGCCATTATGGCGTCATCCACCCAGTGCGGGTTACCTCCAGCCAGGTATCTGCCTCGGGTAATCCGAAGAACACCACCACAAGTTGCTGGGCCGCGACTCCAGAGGTCACGACGGGCGCCGCGTTCTTGAACTTCGCGGCCCAGGTCACCGTCTTCACGGCTGCTGTCGAGGTGATCCGGACGAGGACCAGATCACCAAGATAGGCCAGTGTAGGGACCGCAGACACCAGGGTATCATTCGTGGCGGTCAGATCTTGCACGTAGGAGTACGAGGGGAATGGGAGTGGGACCTGTGCCACGATCGCTGCGGTCATCTCCTCAAGGAGCACCCCCCGGTTCCGCAGGTCCCGCTCCCGGTCTGCATGTGTCTTGATGGCCATCGGTTTCTCCGTGTGGGAGGGGACCCAGGAAGGCCCCCACCGTGAGGGACCCCATGAGGCAGCCTGGACTGTGGAACAGGATGCCACGAGCAGCAGGGAGCCAAGCAGGATGGTGACGATGATGCGCCAGTCGGCGCGGGTGAGGGGGGTCATCGCGGCACCCGAACGGCCTGGACCATGGTGGGGGTGAGATAGTGTACCACCTCGTAGAGCTTCTTTCCAATCGAGATGCGCATACCGAGGTGTTGCACGTGGAACAGGGCGATATTGGTTTCGATGGTCTTGAGTAACGGTGGAGGCTGGGGAGGTGTCCGAACGTTTTTCACGAGACCCTCCACATCAATTCAAGTTGCTTCACGTTGCGCATCTCCCACCGAGAGACTGAAGCGTCTCTTCCCTGATCTCCGCTACCTCTCGCTTCAGCCGTTCAGATGATCCCTTGCGAGCGAGTTTTCCTTTTTCAGACTGTTCATAATTTCGGTCGGTCTGCCGGCGATATTTTGCCCGGTAGCGCTGCCGGGCAAGCCGAGACTGCTCTGGAGTCTTACCCATGTAACGCTCCCACTTGAAACCATGTACTATCTGTGCGGTGGATGCACGAGGAGTAAGCCGGGTGCCGGGGGTGGGGGGGGGTCTGCTCGGCCGGCTGATTTTTGCTGCCTTGCCTTGTCTTGTCCATCTCGATCCTTTTCACAAGCCCGCCTGGACTCGCCTACTTTACGTAATATCCGTTATCATACTACTCAGGCTTAGTCTTGTATCTCGTAACATACTGTAACCATTACGTTTGCTGGATAGGGCTTGTGATTGTATCAACTACGGTCTCCTGCCCTACCACATCTAGTATGCGACTGTCTTGGTATAGTATGATGTTGACGGCGATCTGGTTGCCAACACCCTGTTGCGAACCGCTTGCGGAAGGGAGTTCGCCGGCGCGGTCGAGCAGATCCGCCTGGTCACGTGCCGACGCAGCCTGCGCTGACCAGTCGGGACGCTCTATGCATCCTGACGGGTGCTCCTGGCTCGGCGTGACCAGCACTGGCTTTGTTGCCTCATCCCGCCGCACAATGTTTCGGTACAGACGCGATCTTGTGATTGTCGCGTGTCGGATTTCCGCTTGCAGGGCTTCCCGCGCTAAGACAGCAACCTGGGTTGATTGATGAGGAAATCCTGCCTGGACTACGGCCTGGGCATCGCTGGCGCCATGGAGGATAGCGTCCGCTACCAATCCCTCACGTCGCGTAAGCGTGCCGTTACTCCCCCCGTTACCCTTGCCGTTACCTTGTCCCGCGCGCGTTACCTTTGTACCCGGTTCGACGGCCGGCAACCCGGCGGCTCGCTTGCGCGCTTTGAACCGCGCTTGCCTGGCGGCCGACAGCACACGGTCACGCGCCAGCTTGGCATCAGCAGCAGCTTGTCGGTTTTCCGCGTCGAGATCAGACCAGGCCATTGGTGCATCCTCTTGCAGGGCAAACCTCACCCCTACCCCTCTCCAAAGTGAGTAAACACTTACCAGACTGGTTAGGTGGTATGGGAGCCTAATCTCCCGTCTGGTCTACCTGGATACCGGCCCGGCGGTATCAGCGCCAATTGCTCGCTCCCTAGAGGTAGAGCGTTGTGCCAGTAGGCCAGACACCCCGGCGGCGGTTACCTTTCGGGATTGTACCGGCGGGGTACTATCGTCCAGTTGCGTGCTTCCACAATCTGGACAAGAAACATCGTATTCGGGAGGATCGGTCGGATAGATGACAGGGATAGGGCTAGTAGTCCGTGAACCGCATGACAGGCAGGTCCATGTGGTGTCCATGGCCCCGTACCTTACTCCCTCCCGTCCCGCCTGTCAAGACCTTTTTTGTCCCCGACAATTTTGTCGAACGACTCGACAATTTTGTCGAATCTCACATATCGCCATAAAGGCTTTATATTCACAACGTTATGAGCGTATGCACAATTTCTTGTGAGCGACTATTCGACATTTTTGTCGAATGGAAATCTTACGAGTCAATAAAATCAATAGGTTACAACTGGCACTCCGCGTGCAAGAGGAAACCATGAAACCACTTGCAGCCAATCCTTACTGCGTCTGGATCGGCGTCTGGTCTGACGCGGAAAATTGGTGGGTGGAAATCGAGAAATCGCCCACCAATTACAACGCTATCGACTATGCCGTCGCAATCCACGCCGAGGACTTGGCCCGGGCTGACGAGTAACCGCCGCGCGAGGGGAGGAGGATGGAAATGAAATGTGCAATATGTCACAAAACGCAAGGTAAGAGAGACCACCTCGTCACCCTCAACGGCTGGAAAGAGGGTGAGGCCCGCGAGTGGGCCAGGCGCCGGCACCTCTTCGGCTGTGGCGAGATTGACCGTCGCCCCGGCTGGGCGAACCTGGCTGTCCGGGTCTGCAAGGATTGCTACAACAACAACAAGCGCGTGGTGCGATGACCCCCCGCCCCGGCCCTCCGGGGCAAGGAGAAGGGAAATGAAAACGGTAAAGCTCGATTGTTGCCACAACACCGACCAGTTTTTGATCGGCGACACCTTCGGCTCCGGCCGCGTCCGCGTCGAGGGAACGTGCCCGGTTTGTGGCGCGACGGACCCGCTCGGGACCGTCGTGTCCACGCGGGACCTGGACGCGGAGGAGGAGAAGGAGGAGGAGGAGGAGGAGTGCACCTGCGGCGTGACGAATGGAATTCTGGCTGCGTATCGCAGCTATGATTTTTCATTGGGGAGCCTTGTCCTTTGTACGACTCGGCAAAAGCGCGCGAAGCAGGATGCCGAGTTAGCGCGCTGCGTCGAAGAGATCGCACGCTGTCGAGCACATCAGCATAGCGCGAGCTGCGCCGCCGTCTGACAGAGTAACCCCCCGCCCCGGCTCACGGGGCACACAGGATCGGCCCCAGGCGCGAGCTGGCGAGGGGGCACCAAGGACGCGTAATCCCCGCGAGGGGAGGAGGAAGGAAGATGAAACGGAAGGCGTGCGAATGTGTGTATGAGCGTCGTGGGCACCGCGAGGGAGAGGGGGATTGCCCGTATGGACCCTACGCCACTCGCCCTCATCCGGATGGCATACAGAGGAGCAGTGGTATTGTTCCTGGCCGTCTGCTGACCCCAACCGAGCAGCGACGGAGGATGGCGGCCTTCCGGCGCATGGTTCGGCGCAGCGGCGCCTCATGACCGCCCGTGGCAAGAGCGCAAAAAGAGAGGAGAGAGCAATGTCCTGGAAACCGACCTGGGATGATGGCAATATCATCATCCGCCGCGCGCGGAAGGAGCACCGCTGCCACGGGGGATACGATAAGTCCGCTCAACAGCGTACAGTCTGCGCCACGCCAATTCTCCGGGGAAGCACCTACGTCGAGTACACCGGAGAGAGCGCCGCGTTTTCTTCGGGGCGCCACTACCATATGCGGTGCGCCGCCGAACAGGGGCTCATCATGATTGACCCGGACTGAGAGGAGGCTATGCCAATGACCACCAAGACGCAACCTATCGAGTTCTGCTTTTACCAGCCGGGCGAGTGCAGCATTGTGGATATCGCCCGGCTGGATGGTCGGTCGTGGATTCTCGGCGAGACGCTGGAGCAAGTCCGGCTGCGCTATCCCGGCGCGGAGATGGTCCCGTGGTCGGAGGTCAACGCGAAGATCGAGGCGGCGCGTGAGGCCACGTACCACGTCGGCGAGGCGACGGAAATCACGGCGGACCAGTACAACTACGCCCTGAACGTGCTACCGCCGATGCGCTGGCAGGGAAGCATCTTCGCCGTGAGCGAAATGATCTGCGGGAGAATCGCGTCCTGGTACTGCAAAGCGGGTGGGAAGTATTGGGAAGTGAACCATTACATCGACACTGACCACGACGAAATCAACCGGGTTTGCCAGGCGGCTGCCGCCAAGTAACCCACTCACCGCCCGGAAGGGCACGGAGGATGAGATGAGAACGGTCAACCTGCGAGACGAGGTAGTAACCGAGCTAGACGCCTGGCTCTGCTGGCGAGCAGTCCAGGACATCGGCGGCGACCCGGCGGTTGTCGGGGCGCTCGTGGCAGCACTGGAGGCCGCACAGTGTGTGCTGGCGTATTATGCGGTCATTGACCAGAAGTCCGAGGCCGGGCGGAATCTCCGGGGACCGGCCGGCACGTTGTTTCAGATCGATTCCGTCCTCAATCGGGTGAAAGGCGGTGCGTGATGGTTTACAAGGAGGGGAAATATAAACATGAGCGTCGGGCGTACCGCGAGGCGGACAGGATTGTCTCGCGGAAGAAAGGGCAGATCATCTCAGTAACATATCGAAGCTTTCGGTGGGTTGTGGCCTACATCCTGCCGAAATACGGGAAAGGCGATGCGTGATGGCCCCCCTCCAGATTACCATCAACATCTCCCCCGCCCTCGCGGACTTGGCGAGCCGCGAGGCCTGGCGGGCGAAGATGCATTGGAATGCCTGGGTCCAACGGTGGGTCCAGGAGACGGTTGACCGTGCCGCGGCGGAGCAGAGCGAGCTCGTCTGCTGGCCGACGGCGCGAGAACGGCGGGAGCGGGTGAGTTACCTGTAGGCCGGGGGACCGGCGAGGAGGAGTGGCAATGAGATCAGGACTGCAAGAGCGGCCGCCGACGACGGAACTGCGGGTCATGCCGGATCCGCCCCACGGGCGGTGCGGTGGATGCGGCGACACCCTCGTCGCCGGAGAGGAGTACCTCTACGATGAGGGGCACCTCACCTGTGAGGGGTGCCTCGACGTGGACTACCCAGAGATCGACTGATCCCCCGCTGGCCCTCGGCGGGGGGAAGCCTCCAGTCTGCGATTCCTGCCTATTTTACCCCCGGATTTCCCTCACCCCTTACCCCGCTGCCTGTTTCGCCCCACCGCAGAGAGAAGCCGCCATATTCTCAGCCCAGCGGAGGAATCAGGCGGTAATCGTAGACCACCCGCGGTATCCTTCCGGTAATTCCTCCCCCTGACCGAACCGGAACCGGACCCCTCCCGCTTCATCCCGATAGCGGATGATCCAGGTTTTTCTCCCGCACGGACAGCGAAGGTGACTCGAAAACGCCTCCCAGCGGTTCTTTCCGCACGTCTCGCACTTCTCTCCCAACATCACCACATCTCGCATGATTTTCCTCCTGGTTGTTGTCGACTGCATTTTTGTCGGGGCACCAGCTATGCCGCCAGCCGGCAGAGATAGGGCGGTGGCAGGAGGGGCAGGAACGGCTAGGCATTGGCTTTATCCTCCTCGGCAAACTGGACCCGTAGCGCCGGCGGAATCGCGTCCAGGAGGATCCGCACACCCGGATCAATCTGCACCAGATCCCACCGGGCCCGCCAGTTCATCCGGCTCATCACCCAGGGTTGTAATTTCCCTTGGACTCTGCCGTCAGTACCCAGGACTGGCATACTCTTTATTTTGGCCGCCGCAATGAGTTCCTGGACCTGTCGAGCCATCTCCGGCGTGATCTCGGCCCATTTGGGATTCAGGGCGCGCTGCTCCGGACGCACATGGAGCGCCTGGCCCTCGCCTCGATAGGCCCGCTGCCGAATGTCGGCCGGCCGCGGGAAAAACTGCATCTCCTTGAGGCAGGCTTCGGCGCCGGCCGACACGTCCTGAATGTCCAGGTCACCGAGGGCGCGGAAGTAAATCTCGAACGTCGGGCGATCCAACTCCCGGGAGAACGTGATGCCCAGGGCCGTCAGGATTGACGAGAATCTCTCCTTGTCGCTTTCCCGCATCGAGGAACTCCTTCATGGCCGCCACGGTGCCGGCCGTCTTGGGGTTGACCGGGGCCCGTGGAACCGGAGCCTCATCGTTCCACCGCTCCTGGTTCAGCCACGTCGCCGGGTGGGGGATGTACGCTCCGCCGTCTTTCGTCCACGAGGCCCATGACTTCTGGCTTTCGACGGCAGCAATGAGTACCTCAAGCGAGACCCTTTCTCTCGCCTTTATAAAGCTGACTTTCGCGGTCCCCTTTGCCTTTTTATTGGGGTAGGCGGACCAAAACAGGGCGAACTCGGGAGAGTCTTTCTTAGGTACTGGAGTAGGAGATGGAGTACTTGGAGACGGAGTACTAGGAGAAGGAGGTGTGACTCTTGCGTGACTTTCGCGTGTCCGTTGGCGTGACTTCCTGGAAGTTGCTAATTCTCTTATCCTTTCCTCACGTACCATTCGCCTGTTTTTTACCGTGACAATTTGGGCCGAAAACGTGACATCTGCGAATTTCAGCCGACAATTCTGCTCGAAAAATACCAGCCACTCAGGCTCAGTACAGGCGGACAATCGACACATTTCCTGGACCGTCCCGGACAGTTTTCCGCGATCTTGCGAGAACCACATATGTGAGAGGAGATTGATCCAGATTCCGCGCGTGGATGCACACGACTGTTGAAGTTCCGGGTCGCTCAGCCAATCACGCGGGTAGAACTGGAAGGCAGGGTTTTTCATGAGGCACCACCCCGCCGCTCCCACGGATAATACCCCTCTGCCCAGCACCGCGCACACATCCGCCCCGGATCATCAGCCTTCCCCTCCCAGCCCTGGCCGGCGCGATCCTCTTGGCAGACTTGGCAGAGTTGGACGTCGGATCCCCCGCTGGACCAATATTCCCTGCCGAACTGTCCCTGCAACGCCTTGCGGAGCGCTCGGTAGGACTCCTCGGCGCTCCGGGTGGAGTAGAGGACTATGCCCATGGTGTCACTCAATCGTCTGCGCCCGGGCCAGCCGCGCCAGGATCGGCGCCGAGACGGGAGCGATGTCCGCCAGTTGTTCCGCCGCCACAGCGATCTTCTCCCGCATGGCTTTCTGCCCGTACCCCCACGCCTGTCTCTGTGCCAGCCATCGGCTCCACGCCGGTGCTCCGACTGGAGGTTTTAGTCCATACTGCTCCTCAAACGTCATCGTGCACCTCCCAGCATGTCCTCCTGCTCCCGACCCTCGAGCCTTATTGGCCGTCGCCCCGGTCCGCCAGGCCTCCACGGTTTTCCCTTACGTCTCGCGCGCATGCTCAGTCGAAACACCAGCGCACACCGGGCACACCTCTGGCCCCCAGGAAATGCTGGAGACGAGCACTGAATACACAGGCCCTGGGCAAGGTGTCGGAGTTGATACTCTCGCTGACGGCTCATAGTGTCTCCTCCTCCCGCAGCACCCTCCCCACCTCCCGAAACACGGCGACCATGTTGGCGACGTACTCCTGGGGCGTGCGTTCAAGGCCGAGTTGGTCATCAGGAAGGCCGTCATACTTTCGTAGGCCCCAATAGGGCGGCGACGTGACAACGCAGTGGACGCTGTTGTCGGCCAAAGGGATTTGCCGAGCGTCAGCACGAAGTATCACGGCGTCTCCACTACCCAGTAGTGTGGACTCTCCAACCCAAGCTTAGCCAGTTCGAGCCGCGTTTTCTCGACGGTGGATGCCGTCCGATACTCTTCACAGTAGAAGAATCCCCGCCAGCAGGATGCCCGCAGACAGGCCGCACAGACGGTGATGGTGTATTCTTGTCTTTTCACGTCGCCTCCATTCTCCGCCACAAACAATTCACCCCAGACCACCCCCAGCCGCTCACTATGGCGACGCAGGACCAGGGGCCGCGGGGTTTGCGGGGGGACCACATTAAAATGGTATCCATCTGTCGAAGCACTCGCGCGA
>ERZ1292632.2978-Hain-H43-01um-R2-2978-length-13499-cov-33_pt1 | contig 13499 bp, 16 predicted proteins | sample MGYA00564407_ERZ1292632 | MGnify/ENA primary metagenome ERZ1292632 (study PRJEB36523, sample SAMEA6512637) | groundwater metagenome | collected 2019-01-08 | study: AquaDiva: Metagenomics assemblies of 32 groundwater samples
GTGCCGCCGCGCAGGGCGTTCCTGCGACACACGATCACTTTGATGAGGGTAGGGTAATGGGTTCGATTGTCAGCAGGAACACAAGCATCGCGGACAGCAAGGCCACGTCGGCCGGCTCGGCAAGCTCCGCTAACATCTCGACCGCGCAGTCCACCGCCGACTCGGCGGCGAGCGCGGCGTCCGCCAACACCTCCACCGCCGACTCCAAGGGTGCGTCGGGGGGAACTCGCGCCTCGACGGCAGACTCCAAGGCGTTGTCGGTGAGCACGCTGACTTCCACGGCCGACAGCAAGGCCGTCAGCAACTCGCTGACCACGAGCACGGCGGATTCCAAGGCCGTGTCGGGTGCGCTGTTGCCGTCCACCGCCGACTCGAAGGGTGTCTCGGCAGGCACAGCGGGCTCGACCGCCGATTCGAAGGCGCTGTCGGTGTCCACGCTCACCAGCTCCACGGACTCGAAGGCGCTCTCGGTCAGCACGTTGACCAGCACCGCCGATTCCAAGGCGCTCTCGGTTTCGACGCTCACGTCCACGGCAGACTCGAAGGGCGTGTCGGCGGGCACCCGTGCCTCGGTGCTGGAGAGCCGCCTGACGAGCGGAGGCCACTAACCAATGGCTACGTTCCGGCGTTCCATCAACATCTCGAAGGCGCTGTCCAAGACCGCCACGGTGACGGACAACACGTCCATTGCCCTCTCGACCGCCACGGCCGTCGCCACGAACATCTCGGTCGCGGATTCCAAGGGCGCCTCGACGGGGACGCAGGCGTCCGTCGCCGATTCCAAGGCGCTGTCGGCAAGCACCCTGACGAGCACCGCCGACTCGAAGGCCGTGAGCACGTCCACGGTCATCTCGGTCGCGGACTCGAAGGCCGTGTCCGGGGCCGATCAGTCGGCGGCGATCTCCACGGCAGACTCCAAGGCCGTGTCGGGCGCAGCGGTCATCTCGACGGCAGACTCCAAGGCCGTGTCGGCGTCCGCAAACAGGTCTACCGCCGATTCAAAGGTGCTCTCGGTTTCAACACTGACGAGCACCGCAGACTCGAAGGTGGTCAGCGTGTCGGTACTCGCGTCCACGGCCGACTCCAAGGGCGTGAGTGGGGCCACGCGCACGAGTGTCTGCGAATCGCGCGCCACGCGGGCCGGGTGGTAGCAGGTGGTAGCGTGATCCGCAAGACCGCCAAGGGGTTTCAGGTGGTGAGCAGGAAGGGGAAGCCCCTCTCACGACCGACGCTCCGCCATGCCCAGGCCGCCGAACGGCTGCGGCAGGTGGAGTACTTCAAGTCACTCAACAAGCACAAGTAGTCGGGATGGTAGCTGCGGATTGTAGCTGCCGCCCTGCGCTCCTATAGCGCGGGGCCGAAGGCCCGTCCTCGCATGACCAAGGAGGGCAGGATGAGGTGCGTACATTGGACCATCACGAACGGCTCTGGGATGCACCGCGTAGCGGAGGCGTTGGCGAAGGCCGAAACGCTGCTCGGGGGCGAGTCCGTGCTGGCCGATCCGGGGCTGCCCGCGACGTGGGACGCGCACGTGGATGCTGACGTACATATCATCCACACCCACTTCCCGGACGCGCTGGCGCGGCGGGTCACGAAACCGCTGCGGCTGGTCTGGGTGGGGCACGGGACGCCGGACCACGTATTCCAGTCGTCGGTCGAGGCGGCGTTGCAGGGCGCTTACGGCCACGGGGACGCGATCCAGTTGATGCTCCACTGGCTCAAGACCGCACACGCGAAGGTCACGTTCTGGCCACGGCACAAGTGGATGTATGACCGGATGCTGACCGTCGGCGCGCGGAAAGTGGACCTTGTGCCGCTCGGCGTGGACACGGCGTTCTGGGGCGCGGGCGAGTCGGCGGGAAAGTTCGCCGGCGAGCCCTCGGTCCTGACCTGCGAGAACCCGCACTACTTCAAGTGGCCGTACGACCTGCTGGTCGCGTGGATCGAGATCGTGCGGACGTTCCCGGAAGCGCGGCTACATTGCGGCTACTTGCCGAACGACATGCACCGGGCATTCTTCCCGTTTTTCAACGCGCTGGGAAGCTCGTACACCTCGTACATGTCCCCCACCGTGTTCGACAAACTGAACCTGCGGAACGCACTCCGGTCCACGGACTTCTTCTGCGGGCTGGTGCGCTACGGCGACCTGAACCACCTCTCGCTTGAAGCCACCGCCACGGGGGCCAAGACCATCAGCTACGCCGGGAACCCGCACGCCACATACTGGGTGCGGGACGGCGACCAGCGCGAACTCGCGGAGCAACTGACGGAGATCTTCCGTGGCAACGTACCGCCTCGCGTCGTCCTGCCCGTGCCCGACATCAGTGCCACGGCCGCCGCGATGCGTGCCGTGTACGAGGACATCCTGCCGTGAGTCCACTGACTAAGGTAGCCATCGTACTCATTGCCGGGTTCATCGGGGCGTGGCTTCGTGTGCTGTTTACTCGTCGGGCGGCGCAGGGAATACCGGCGGCAGCCGCATGGCACCACACGGCGATCTCGCTTTCGGCAGCCGTGGGGACCATTCTCTACGTGACGGAATGGCGCATGATCCCCGCCCTCCTGGTTGGATGCTGGCTAGGCACCTACCTTGCTGTTCGGGGGGACAAGTGATCCACGAACTCGCCATCATTCACCCGAAGGCGGATGTAGACCCGTCCGCGACCATCGGCCCGCTCACGCAGGTCTGGGCGAACGCGGGCATTCTGGCCGATGTCGTGATCGGCGCGGGCTGCTCCATTGGCCGAGGCGCAGAGATCGGGCGCGGCTCGGTGATCGGCGACCGCTCGCGTATCGGGTGGGGGGTGTTCCTGCCCTCGCATTCGCAGATCGGCACGGCCGTATTCATCGGCCCCGGCACCATTTGCACTGATGACCGCTACCCGAAGGTCCCCCTCCCGTCCGACCCGCCCTACGAGGCGCGGCCCCCGGTGATCGGGAACGGCGCAGCGATCGGCGCGGGATGTGTGATCCTGCCGGGCATCAAGATCGGGCAGGGGGCGCGGGTGGCGGCCGGTGCGGTCGTCACAAGGGACGTGGTGAACTACGACTGTGTGCGCGGCGCTCCCGCCCGGCATTTCGATGTCCCGAACGCATGGGACGCGCTCGCCCCGCTCAGTAAGACCGTTTCCGGGCAGGGCTAGGAAGCATGGACAAGCTCGCCCACTTCGCAGTCGCCTTCCTACTCACGGGCGTGTTCGCGTCCCACGTCGGGACGGGCACGGCCGCGACACTGGCCGTGATCCCCGGCACCGCGCGGGAACTGGTGCAGCGGCAGGGGCCGGAGGGCTGGCGGGACCAGGGCGCGAATATCGCTGGGGCGCTTGCGGGCTATGTTATCTGGCAGCGCTACGGCGGGCCGTCGGTGCGGAAGATGTATCCTGACGGAGCGTTCGTCTGGCCGCCGCCGTTCCAGGGGGGGATTGTCCGGCGGCTCTCGCGGTGCTTTCGGCGGGACGCGGGCATGTTCTATGAGGTGCGTTACTACCTCGTGCCCCGGAGCAACTTCGGCCGTGTGTCCGATGGCGGCATCGTAGCCGGGCTTTATTTCCGGCGCGGTCGCACGATCGCGCTCGTTCCATTTTCATACGAGGACCCTCTGCTCGTGGAACACGAACTTCGCCACCGGCTGGCCGAACGCGGGCACCCGAAACGAGTGTTTGAGAAGGAGTGCCCGTGACGACCCGTGACCTCGTGAACTCGCCCACAGCGAAACTCATCACCTACGCACTCATCATCGGGATCGCGTGGGCCACCCTGAATGCCCAGGTCGCGCAGAAAGCCGACAAGGCCGATGTGCAGGCGATGGCGGCCGACGTGCGGGACATCAAGGCCCTTCTCTGCCGACACAACCCGACGGACTCGTTCTGCCTCGTCAAACGATGAGTCCGCGCGAGGTGGGACGCCGGAGCTTGGAGATGGTGGCGGTGACGGGCCAGCGCGCGGGTCACGTCGTCGCCGCCTCCTCACTCTGGACCTGGCACACGGTCAGCGTGGCATGGCGATGGCTGTTGGCCCCCCTTGTCTCCCACTGGCAAGGGCTCTCCCTCGTGCGCTTCCTCGCGGTGTTCTGCGCTGTGCTGGTCGGGCACGAAGTGTTTGTCCACGAGAAGGGTCTGACGTGGGTGGACTTCTGGCTCATGCTCGCGGCCTTCGCGGCCGCGTTCGGAAAGCCGATCTTTGCGATCCTCCTCAGTCGCGTGGGCCTCCGCTCTTCGACTCTCGACCAGACCGTCAAGGCCGACATCCGGCAGGAGATTCTAGCGCGGCGCGAGCAGGGGAAGGCGTGGGACGCCGAGGCGACCTAGCGTGCCCCCATCTGGCGCGCGCGGCGGCGGGCGGCAGACCGCCGTGCTGGCGGTGGTGGCGCGCTACCTCCATGTGCGTGAAGTGCCGCCCGGCAGTAACCGGAGTCCCGAGATTGACCGCTGGCTCCGCGCGGTGGGCTCGCCTCTGGGGAGCCCGTGGTGCGCGGCGTTCGTGCTTGGGTGCCTGAAAGAGTCCGGCGACACCCGAAAGGTGGTGCGATCCGGGCGAGTGCAGGTGATGGTGGACGGGGGCGCGGTGCTGCCGGCGACGCAAGCCGTACCCGGCGATATGGTCGTATTCTGGTTCACGAAGCTCGGGCGTTACGCCCATATCGCGTTTGTGGAGCGGGTCGAGGGGAACGTGCTGGTGACGGTTGAGGGCAACACGATCGCGGACGGGGCGACTGGGGACAGCCGCGAGGGGTGGGGCGTGTTCGGGAAACGCCGGACCATCAGCGACCGAATCAAGGTCTTGCGCTGATAGCGACGACCGATTACTTTGGTAGAACGAGGACTGGCCGAGTGGCACGGCACCTGCCTTGGGAGCAGGGCATCGCAAGTTCGATTCTTGCGTCCTCGACTGAGTGGCCGAAGTAGCCCGCGATAGGATCAACGGCGAAGAAGGCGTGGATGATTGACAACCGAACAGCAGAACGGTCGAGTGGTGCAACGAAAAGCACGGGGCGCTTGGCGCCCAGATGTCGGACGGCAGACGGTCCGGCCTCGCCCGGTAGTTTTCGTTGACGTGTAGCCAAGCCGGCAAGGCACCGCACTGTTAATGCGGCCATCGGGGGTTCGAATCCCTCCGCGTCAGTTCACAGCTCGGGGTCCGGCGACCAGCGAAGCCTCCAAATCTTCGCGTGTGGGGCTCGACACCTCAACGGGCTGCTGCATACGCTGCTAGCTCAGCCGGACAGAGCGCCACGCTACGAACGTGGAGGTCGGGGGTTCGACTCCCTCGCGGCGTACTTCATACCGTCGTAGCTCATCGGGACAGAGCGCGACCCTCCGAAGGTCGAGGCAGGTGGTTCGAGTCCACCCGGCGGTGCTTGCGGTGATCCCGAGTGGATCGGGCGCTGGTTTCCTAAACCGGCTGCTGTGCGTTCGAATCGCACTCGCCGCTCTCATACCGTGATTCCTCACGTTGGCCGAGGACTCGCCTTTTAAGCGAGACGGCGGGGGTTCGATTCCCTCTCACGGTACTGCGCGGCACAAGCTCAACCGGATGAGCGGTCGGTTTCTACCCGACAGGTTCAGCGTTCGACTCGCTGGTGTCGCACTTCACGCACTGATAGCTCAATCGGCAGAGCAGCCGGCTCTTAACCGGCAGGTTGGGGGTTCGATGCCCTCTCGGTGCACTGATGCCCTCTCGTCCAATGGCAGGAGGCCGCGCTTTGAACGCGGAGATGCTGGTTCGATTCCAGCGGGGGTAGCTAGAACACTACGGGCCGGGTAAGCTCCGGGGAGTGAAGGTGCCTTGCAAGCATCTCGCGGTGGGTTCGACTCCCACGCGGTCCACTGAATGCTGGAGTAGCACAATCGGCGGTGCACCGTCTTGGTAAGGCGGCGGCTGCGGGTTCGACCCCCGCCTCTAGCTTCTTGTAGTACAACATCCTGTAGTACAACGCACGAGTGACGGAAACTGGCAAACCTCCGCGCCTCAGAAGCGCGGGCTTGTGGGTTCGACTCCCACCTTGTGCACCTGGTCTCATGGCCTAGCCGGACAAGGCGCCACCCTGTCAAGGTGGAAATCGCGGGTTCGAGCCCCGCTGGGACCGCTCCGCACCGTAAGGTCAACCGGAAGACTGTCAGCCCTCCAAGCTGAATGAAGCGGGTTCGACTCCCGCACGGTGCTCTCATTGCAAATCTGAAGTGCTGTGTTACATTCAGAGTATGTACAGCGCCGAGAAGCACCGGAAAGAGTGCAAGAGTCACTACGCGCGAAACAAACAGTATTACCTTGACCGCAACAAGAAGGTGGTTGCAGCCAAGCGGGCGTGGCTGAGCGAGTACAAGGGATCTCGCGGCTGTTCGCGTTGCGGCAACAAGTTTCCCGCGTGTGCCCTCGACTTGCATCATCGTGACCCGACACAGAAGCGCAGCAGTGTCGGAGCCATGCTCGGCTCGGGATGGAAGACGTTGAGGGCAGAAGTTGAAAAATGCGATGTTGTTTGCGCGAACTGTCATCGCATTCTTGAGTATTGCGGAGTCATCTAATGGCAGGATAGCGGCCTCTGAAGCCGCCGACGTTGGTTCGACCCCAGCCTCCGCAACTGGTTCGATTCCGCTGCCGATACCGGCAATAAATACCGGCAATAAATACCGGCAAACAATGCGGGACACGGCTCTATCTTCCAACGGACAGGAAGCCGCCCTCTCAAGGCGAAAACTCGGGTTCGATTCCCGATAGAGTCATCGGCGCAGGGGAGTGAAACGGACTTCACGCGAGCCTCATAAGCTCGAAATACGCGGTTCGACTCCGCGACCTGCCACCACCGACGCAGCGTTAGCTTTCGGAATGCCCCACACGAACAAGCGGCTCCAGGCGATCTCCGCCCGCAAGCATTACGAGAAGAACCGAGAGAAGATGAAGGCCCGTGCCCGGGTATGGACGCAAGCCAATCGGGTGAAGGTCCGCGCATTTCTGTGTGCGCTGAAAGAATCGGCACCGTGCGGAGATTGCGGCCGTCACTTCCCGCACTATGTGATGGACTTCGACCACGTGCGTGGCGAAAAGAAGTTCACTATAGCCGGTGTCGTCGGTCGCACCATCTCGCTGGCGCGCACGATGGGGGAAATCGCGAAGTGCGAACTCGTTTGCGCGAACTGCCACCGAGTCCGCACTCATGCACGAAAGCAGAACAACACTGACGCTCGGTAGCTCAGCAGCAGAGCAGTCGGCTCATAACCGTCAGGCCGCGGGTGCAACTCCCGCCCGAGCAATCACGGCACCATCGTCCAGCGGCCGAGGACAACGGCCTTTCAAGCCGAGAACACGGGTTCGATTCCCGTTGGTGCTACTTTCTAGCACATTCAACTGGAAGGGCAAGCCGATGGCTGGCGACGGCAGCGGTCCCGAAAACCGCCGAGGCCCCTAAAGCCCTTGAGGGTTCGATCCCCTCACCTTCCGCTCCGCGAGTCTGATGCAATCGGCAGACATCCTCGTCTCAAAATCGAGGTTTTGTGGGTTCGATTCCCACGGCTCGCATCCGGTAGTATGATACCGAAGTGATGTATTATAGTACTGGATGTGATACATGATGGTCCGTCGCCTTCTGGTCGAGGGCGCGTGCCCGACACGCAATGCTGACCGAGCGTTCGTAGCCTACTGGCTGGGCGCCTGCTCGACATGCAGGCATGGAGAAGGTTCGATTCCTTCCGAACGCATACGCTGGAGTAGCTCAAGGCAGAGTCCTCGTCCTGTAAACGAGTCCGTGTCGGTGCGAGACCGACCTCCAGCTCTGTTCGGAAGGACGCTTGCCGGTATACCGTCGTCGGACGGATCGTTAGTGGTGCGGCAGGCCCCGCTAGCCCACTCGTAAGGGGCTATCGTAAGCGTGGCAAACGAGGCGCCACGGCGCGCCTACCTCTCCGAACTACACGCGATTCGCATTCTGGCGAGTGCTCCGGTCCTACACACCGGCAAAGTTGGGTTCGATCCCCAAGTCGCGTATCACGCTGGCCTAGCTCAATCGGCAGAGCACCCGCTTCGTAAGCGGGCGGTTCCCGGATCATTGCCGGGGGTCAGCTTTTATGAAACGGTCCGGCAAGGGAAAAACGCGCGAGGAGATCAGGGCCTACGACCGCGCGTGGTGGGCGGCGCTGACACCGGAAGAACGGCGGCAGAAGATCGGAGTAAGGGGCGCCCGGCGGCGGGCAATCGGGGCGTGGGCGGCCTGCTACAAATCCGAACGCGGATGCTCGGTCTGCCCTGAGAAGGATGCCCGCTGCCTTGATTTTCACCATCTCGGGGAAAAGGAGCGCGAGGTCGGCGATATGGTTCGTCTCGGCTTCTCGCGCGCGCGGATTCTGAAGGAAATCGCCAAGTGTCGGATTCTCTGCGCGAACTGTCATCGGAAGCTGCACCGGATGGAATAGTACGGAGAGCCGGCACAGATCGGCGCGGTGCGTCTGTCCGCTAAACAGATGGGCCACACGGCTCTGAGGGTTCGACTCCCTCGCTCTCCGCTGATTATGCAGTCTGCATTATGCGCCTGTGGCGAAACAGGCAGCCGCGCGGTCTTGAGGGGGCCGTGTCGAAAGACGTGAGGGTTCGATTCCCTCCGGGCGCACTGACGGTTGGGCGACGCAGCAGAATCGCGGGGAACTGGTGATGCAGGCCGCGGACAGTCGCATTCGCGAACGTAGCAGAGCAGCAATGCGCGTCGTTGCCAACGACGAGATCGCGGGTGCAATCCCCGCCGTTCGCTCTCACGGGAGTCTAGCTCAAGCGGCAACGGCAGCGGGCTGTAAACCCGCCGGTCCTAGACCTTCGAAGGTTCGAGTCCTTCGGCTCCCACTGTAGGACGGGCGCGATCGGTTTCGATTGCGTCGGGAAAGAACGGGATGCGTGTCGTCGGGGACCGGACGCAACAGGCCAACCTTCAACTGCAACCTCTTTCATGGTGCTGATGGGCAAGTGGTTTCGGACCCAGCCCAGCCAGCGGCAGCGGGTACGAGTGCGGTACCGCGGTTTCACGCCCGCGCAGATGGTCGCGTGAATGGTGGAGGGTGACGGGAAGCCGTTGCCCCTGTGGGATGTACGAGGCGCCGCGCCTCTCGCGGCTACGCACGTAGGATCTCGTTTCCACGTACCGATGTAAGACGGGAGTTCGATTCTCCCCGCGTCCACTCGTACGCCACTTTAGCTCAGGGAGTAGAGCGCCGGTCTGAAGAACCGGGCGTCGGAGGTGCAAATCCTTCAGGTGGCACTTCGCACGATAGCCAAGACGGGAAGGCGGCGGGCCGCAACCCCGCCAAGCGCCGGTTCGATTCCGGCTCGTGCGTCTCTCGATGTCGTATCCAGGTGACTGGCCCAACTGGCGGGGGCACCGGTCTGTGAAGCCGGGGAGCACGGTTCGATTCCGTGGCACCTGATTGTCGTCCCTTAGCTCAGGCAGCAGAGCGTCCGTCTGATACGCGGAAGGCCCCGGGTGCAACTCCCGGAGGGACCACTGGAGGTGGCTTGCCCCGCGCGGCACCGTGGCCGCATAGGCTGGCGTGCACTCACATCACGGGCTCCCCTGAACCCCCGTCGGCCGGATGTACCCGCGTAAAGGTACGCCTCCAGCCGAGCGGGGGTTCTTGCGCTTTCATTGACATCTTGCCCGGAATCACGTACGCATTCGGCATGACTCGCCATCACTGGTCCGACGCCGACACCCGGTGCCTGCTGGAGTACGCCGCAGCACACGGCAACGACCGCACGGGGCTCGCGCGACATCTCGGGCTCCCGCAGATGACCGTAAGCAACTATCTCGATCGTGTGCTCCGTGACCGCTACCGGAAGGCGGTGGCCTCGTACTACGCACGGATGGCCGCGCAACGTGAGGTCGCCCCCGTGGAGCCCGCCCCGTCGAAACGTGGGTCATTCGTGCTGGATGTACCCGTGCGTCCGTTCGCTGTACCGCTGCCCGCCGTCGCCCCGTCTCGCACGGGCAAGCCGCTCCGGGCTGTCGTCTACGGCGACGCGCACATCCCGTTCCACGACGATCGCGCGCTCAAGGTCTTGAAGGCCGTGCTGCGCGACGTGAAACCCCACGTTGTCGTCCACATCGGTGATCTCGTGGATGCGTGGCAAATCTCGCGGTTCGACAAAGACCCGTCGCGTTCCGATGGGCTCCAGGAGAACATTGACACAGCGAGGGCGCACCTGTGCGAGATCGCGCAACTGGCGCCGAAGGCCACGCGGGTCTGGCTTGAGGGGAACCACGAGGCGCGGCTGACGCGGGCGATCTGGCAGATGGACGGGGCGCAGCGGGAGTTGGCGAAGCTCCGGGTGTTCCAGCAGACGATGACGTGGCCGGTGCTGATGGAAACCGAGCGGATTGGGTGGGAGTTCATTCCCGAACGCGACCAGTCGAAGCGCCAGATTCTCCCCAAAATCATCACCAAGCACGGCACCATCGTGCGGAAGTTCTCAGGCTACACGGCGCGGGCGGAGTGGGAGAAGTACGGGGCGAGCGGGATCAGTGGCCACACGCACCGCCTCGGTCACTTCTTCCACCGCGACCACAACGGCACCGCGCGCTGGCTTGAGTCCGGCTGCACCTGCCTTCTGGACCCCCCATACGGCAGCGACTTCGATTGGTGCCAGGGGTTCGTGGTGCTGACGTGGAACGCCGACCGGCGGCTGATGGACGCGCACACGGTCGCGATCCGGGACGGGATGGCGCTCTTTCGGGAACGGGAGTACGGACGATGAGGGAGGACGGGAGCGCGGCCTACCGCCACGCACGGGCGGACGTGAGCGCCGAGGTCATGGGCGAACTGGAGTCGCTGGGCGAGCTACCGATCCTGTCCGGCGAGATTGAACAGTTGACGTTGCAGGTCATCCGCGAGCGGTTCGAGGCGCGGTTCGCCACCGACGGCGACGAGGAGGACGAATGACTCGCACAACGGTTCGGGTGGCCTGCCATGTTTGCGACGGCGCGGGCGAAGTCGTGGATGAGCGCGGGGTCCGGGTGGTCTGCGGCGGGTGTATGGGCCACGGGTTCAAGGACGAGAGCCCGGACGGCCCGGTGTGCCACGTCGCGGACGCTCCACAACCCAAGGAGGGGACATGACGGTCAAGGACACGGCGGAGTGGTGGGCGTGGTGCGCGGTGATTTGGGCGGGGCTCATGGCTGTCGTGGGCATCGCCTGGGTCGTGATCCACTTCATCCTCAAGTTCTGGTAGCCGAGAGTGAGCTGGCCCCCGATCCCCACGCTGGTCCGCGGCGCCGGCGGCCCGATCAAGGTTCGTGTTCGGGTACGTCCGCGCGGCACGGACGGCGAGGAGGTGTGGGGCCTCTGGGACGATGCGCGGCGCATCATTACCCTCGACAAGTCCGCGTCCCGTGTCCACCAGTGGCGGGTGCTGTTCCATGAACTCGCGCACGCCGCCCTTAACGACGCGGGGCTGGAGAACGTGCTTGAGCAGAAGGCTGCCGAGACGATCTGCGACGCGCTCGCCACCGCGCGGGTGCAGGAAATGCGTGGCGAACTCGGTATCATTGACTCCTAGGGGGTTCCGATGACGATACTCTGGACGATACTCTGGACGATACTCTATGCACTGACGATCGGCGTACTCGCGCTCGCCGTGCTCTGGATCATGGCGTGGAACACGGGCAGCAAGAGCTTCCACTGGCATCGCTTCCACGAGGACGGCCGTGGCTACCACTACCGCGTGAAGCTCAATCACTGGCTCCCACGTCTGACGCCGTGGCATGAGGACGCGATCACCCTGGGCGATACGATCTTCGCGTTGACAGACCTCACGCCTGATCTCCACGCGCACGAGTTCTATCACGTTACGCGGAACAAACAGTACGGCAAGGTCGAGCGCTTTGCCTACTACCTGCGCGACGTGGTGACGCACGGGTACTTCGGGTCGTCGGAGGAAGAAGCGGCGCGGGCGTATTCCATCGCGCATCGGGGCGAGTTCAACCACCTGTTCACGGGCGAAGCTGAGGCGACCCTGGCGTGAGCCGCGTACTGACGGTCGTATTGGCGGGCGCCGCGCTCCTCCTACTCCTCGACTACGGCCTAAGTCAGCGACGGCTCGGAGAGATGGTCGAGCAGGAGCGGGCGCTACGGGTCCGGCTCACCGATGCCTCGCGCCGCGCCGACTCGCTGGAGGCGGGGTATCGTCGGGCGGTGGCGCGGGCGGATACGTCGGAGTCGCGCGCCCGAGCCGCCGTCGCGCGTCGAGATCGTGTTGTGGTAGCAACGGACTCGGCGATCGCGCGGGCGGACTCGGTGCTGCCTTCACTCCCTGATACCGCGCGTTTCGTGATCGCTGGCCTCCTTTCTTCCGTGCGGGCGGAGCGGCTGGCGTCGGACTCGGCGATCGCCGGCCTGTCGGCCACTCTGGCGTTGAAGGATGCCGCGATAGTGGCGTGCGATTCCGTCGTCGCACAGTTGCATCGCCAGATCGCGGTGCAGGATTCGGTGATGCGGATACTGGATCGGCAAACGCATCCCGGATTCCTGCGACGGGTTCAGTCGTTCGCGGGCCACGCAGCGGTGGGGGCGGGGGTGGTGCTGCTGCTGGTGCTGGTGCGGTAGGCCGGAACCAGTCCGGCGGGGTGGAGGAACAGCACCCATCACAGCCGTGGATGCCCCACGTACCCTTCGAGCCGGGCGGGCCGTAGCGGTCAAGGCGTGCGATAGAGTGTACCGTGGGGTGGCCGACGCCGTGCGGGCAGATCATCTCGACCAACCCGGTCTCGCGGATGTGCTCGGGCCAATGCTCCTGTTCTCGGCACCACAGCAGCGTCAGTACGGCGCGATGTCCCTCCACCGCTCCCGCGAGGTGTGCCGTCGTTCGGAGAGTGCTGGGACGGAGCGGGGCGCCGTTCGCCCACCACTTGCGGATGCGGTCAATCATTGTTGGCTCTCCTCGCTGCGCGGGCACGAATGACGGCGGGCCTGCACCGGGTCCGGCGGCAGTTCACTCGTGGTCGTGCGGCGCGCGTCAGGTAAGGTTGCCCGCAGTTCGGGCACGTCAGCTCGACCCGCCGTTCGTGACGGTTCTTCGCCCAGAGACGACACGGCTTGGCGTTACAGGTCTTGCGCGGGTGGTTGCACACGAACGCCGCCCCGCACGTCGGGTTGATGCAGGTGCCATGCCACCGCCCGTTGTGCATATACCCGTTCAAGCGTTCGAAGCTCCGTCGCGGCTGGGGTTGCTCACGGGGCCCTGGGAGACGGCGCGTCAACTCCCGAGTGCCGCACGCGCACCGCTCACGGACCCGCCCGACAAACACCCCGCGTTCGGTGACGCGCTCGAACGCGATGTCTTGGTGGCAGGTGGGGCAGGTTACCGCTGCCACTCGGCCTCCTCCACGTTGGCGAGGTACGTCACACGCTCTAGCAGGACGCGGGCAAGGTGGGTCTGATCGGTGCGCGCGGTGATGGTCTGGCCGCGCGAGGTCGCTGAGCGGTCCACGGTGATGACGTGGGCGTTACGGGCCTTCGTGGTGTGGT
>ERZ1292632.2691-Hain-H43-01um-R2-2691-length-14481-cov-5_pt2 | contig 13489 bp, 14 predicted proteins | sample MGYA00564407_ERZ1292632 | MGnify/ENA primary metagenome ERZ1292632 (study PRJEB36523, sample SAMEA6512637) | groundwater metagenome | collected 2019-01-08 | study: AquaDiva: Metagenomics assemblies of 32 groundwater samples
CTAAGCTTGGATTTAAATTTCATAAATAAAGAAGATTTTGACAATGCAGAAAACATCAGAAGAGAATTAGCGTCTATGTTAACCTCGTTTATAAAACAAGTAAAAAGTCGTTAACACTTCTTTGAGCCTTTGGGCCTTTGTGCCTCTGAGCCTATTGACAATGAGAGACACTTGATGTAATTTAGGCCTATGTTAAGCTATTTGAGCAAAGGGGGTGAAGAAATGTGACTAAGCAACAAATGTTTGAATTATTGGCCCGCAAAGCCCACTTGACCAAAAAGGGTGCCAAAGACGCAATAGACACTTTTTTGGAAGAAGTCAAAAGAGCTCTTTCCAAAGGTGAAAAAGTGGTTCTGTCCGGATTTGGGACTTTCAAGGTGGTGTCGGTCAAAGATAAACCCGTGATTATTCCCGGAACCAAGATCAGAAAGATTGTCAAGGGCCACCGGGCCGCTAGGTTTACTCCCGGCAAGTCTCTGAAAAAAGCCGTAAAATGAGGGGATGAGGAAATATTTACTTTTTATTTGGGTTTCGTTTCTGAACCTGATTGAATATCGGTTGAATTTTGTTTGGTCAGTTGCCGGAACAATAATTCAGACCTTAATGATATACATGTTCTGGACGGCTGTTTTAGGATCAGGTTTTGGCAACGGGATATACGACCGGTCTTCAATAGGTCTGTATTATTTATTTATTACATTTGTCGGTACATTCGCAAGTTTTGATTTTTTCCGGATTGCACATTTAATAAATAGTGGAAATTTAGGAATGGAAATAATCAAACCATACAACTTTATTATCAAGGAGTTTGCTCAAACTATCCCAGACAAAATTCTGAAATTGTCCATTATGATCCTGATATATTTAGTTATTAAATATTTTGGAGTGAACCATCAGCTTAGTATAATCCAAATAATATTTTCTAGTTTAGCTATGGTTTTGGCTGCAGTTAGTAAATTTTACATTGGACTTTCAATTGGTGGTTTGGCCTTTTGGTTTAAGAGAGTGCATGGATTCAATGCCTTATTTTGGAATGTCGGAGGATTATTTTCGGGAGATTTACTACCACTTAATCTTATGCCCGCAATTCTGTTTTCCGTCTCCGCCTATTTACCATTTAGATATCTGGCATATTTTCCGGTACAAATAATGTTGGGGAAGATTAATTTCGGATGGGAACTGTTGGCTGGCATTGGCCTTCAATTAATTTGGGTGTTAGTATTTTCCGCTCTTTGCAAGCTTATTTGGAAGTTTGGTATGCTGGAGTTTGACGCCAGCGGGAAATAATATGAAAAGATATATCCGCCAGTATTTCAGGATGTTTAAATTAAGTTTTATGAACGAAATGACTCATCGGGGAAATTTTCTGACCTGGGCTATTGTGCATACCACATCCTTTATTTCCATGATAGTTCTTTTCAAAATTATATACCTAGGAACTTCACAAATTCATGGTTGGTCCCAGTATCAGGCTATGTTGGTATTGGGGGTGGGTACTCTGGTGACGGGAATAGGTTCTCTGACATTTTTTCCATTTATGTATAATTTCGGACAGGATGTGCAAAATGGTGATTTAGACTTAAAATTACTCAAACCCTTGGATGTCTTATTCCAATCAGCATTTTGCTGGGTAGATGTTGAAGATATAATCGTGGCTCCCAATGCCATACTTCTGATAGTTTATTCCCTCTGGAAACTATCGCCACAGAATATAATTATCAACCTGATATTATTTTTAATATTATTATTATCAAGTTTAATGATATTGTTTTCAGTCTTGACACTAATTCAATCATTAACATTAAAATTTATTAGAGTTGATTACGTAGCTGGGTTCTTTTGGTCGCTGGTTAATATTACTAAGTACCCAGCTAAAGCTATAACAAATATTGGCAAAGCAGGATTAATATTATTGGTTCCGGTAGCAGTTATTTCGTCTGTGCCAGCAGAAGTTTTGTTTGGGCGCTTTGATTGGCTGTGGATATTCGGATCTGTAATTTCGGCTATAGTAATGTTTTTCCTGAGCCGTTGGGTGTTTTACAAGAGCCTCAAGTCATATTCCTCCGCTTCGTCTTAAATGGGGTGGTACAATAAATTATGTCTAAATGGAAGAAGTTGGTGGTGGGAGTTGCCACAGCAGCCACATTGAGCTTGCCGTATTTCGTTGGTGAAAATGTAAAAGATATCAAGGATGGAGATACTTTTACCATTGGTAATGGACAGCTAATCAGGCTTTATGGCCTAGATGCCCCCGAACCCCTAAATTGTTATGGTTCCGAGGCCACCCGTAGGTTATCCGAGTTAATTTCAGGGAAGAGAGTCGTTTTGCGTGAACCAATTGTGGACCATTATCGCCGGGTAGTAGCTTTAGTTTATGTCGATGGAAAATTAGTTAATGAAATGATGATTAGGGAAGGTTTTGGTCACTATGAGCGGTCTGGTCAATCAGAATCCCAGGCATTAAGAGAGGCCAATCAATATGCCAGAGCCAACAAGCTGGGAATATATGGACCCGAGTGCTATCAGCCAGATCCACCGGATCCCAAGTGTGTGATTAAGGGTAATTATGACCGGGACAAATACAAATGGGTTTATTTGCTGCCCACATGTCCATATTACAACAAGACAATTATCGAAAAATTTAAGGGTGAAAGATATTTTTGTTCTGAATTAGAAGCCCAAAAAGCTGGTTTTACCAAGGCAGCTTTTTGTAAGTAATAATTAGCTAGTTCGTAAAGAGAGGTGGCCGTCAACAAGATCGTAGATTTTGGAGACGGTGTTTTGGACCAGTTCCAAGTCGTGGCTGACTAAAATCAGAGTTCCGGTATAAGACTTGAGAAAGTTTTCCAGAGCCAGGACAGTTTTTAGATCCAAATGATTAGTGGGTTCATCCAAAATAAGAATATCGGGATTTAGTGAAAAGAATTTAGCCAATTGGAGTCTGGATTTTTGGCCACCGCTTAAGAATTTGACAGGGGACTTTATTTGATTTTCATCAAACTTGAATCTCTTGAGATAGCCAATAGCATCATAATAAAAAGTGCCTTTTGTTTTTTGAATTTCATCTATTAATGTTGCGTTTTCATCCAGAGCTTCCAGGTGTTGTTGGTTGTAGAAACCCAATTTTAATTCGGCGCCTATATGAATAGTACCGGAATTCTGTTGAAGCTTACCCACCAATATATTCAGAAGTGTAGATTTACCGGAGCCATTGGGGGCTAGAATGGCAATCTTCTCTCCACAAAACAAATGCAAATTTAGATTATTGAGTACTTGTTTTTTGCCGTAAGATTTATTCAAGTCTTTAATATGTATTGCGGATTTCCGTTTTGGTTGATCAGCCAGTTTGATATTTAGATGAAGTGATTTTTCCTTGACTGGTTTTTCTATCATCTCCGATTCATATTTATTATAGCGATGGACGGCATTGCTAAGGAGACTGGGGGATGCGCCTTCATTTCTAAATCGTGTCACCAGTTCTGCTAGCCTCTTTCTTTCTTTTTCCTGAGTTTCCCAGAGGTGTTGGCGCGCTTGCCGTTCACCTTCATAAATTTCCCGGAATTTTTCATAGCCATAATCATAGGCCCGTAAAGATTTTTCCTCCATATGCCAGATGTGATCTGTGGTTTCACGCAAAAATTTACGGTCATGACTAATGATAATAGCAATTCCCGGAAAATCACGGACGAGATCCGAAAACCACTCGCGGTGCTCAATGTCCAGATGATTATCGGGTTCGTCTAGAAGTAGCACGTCATATCCACCATAGAATAATTGAGCCAGCTTGATTATTTTTTTCTCACCCCCCGAGACACTATCTATTTCATCGTCAATCTCTTGGGGAAGATAGCCAATTTGGGAGTCATGGTTCCACAGGATGTTGCCTGTAATTACTGGTTCGTCGCCGGATAGCATTTTTAACAAAGTTGATTTGCCACATCCATTGTCACCAATTAGGCCAATCTTGGCAGGTCCAGCCAAACTAATATTAATATTCTCAAACAACACTTGGTTAAACGTTTTTGAAAGATTTGAGATTTTGATACTTAGGGCCATAATGTAGATGATTTTATACCAAGCCCATGAACGACACTTTCAAAGACATCGTATTCGGATAATTTTTCAATTCCAAATCTTGCTCCGAGCATTTCCCGGACGCGCGGTATGAGAGACGATCCGCCGGTCATAACCACTTTATCTATATCTGTTACTTTTACACCCGAGACTTTTAGACTTTCATCAAGACAGTCTTCAATCTTGATGAGTAGTGGATACATGATTTCCTGGAGATCAAGACGGGTAAATATTTCGCTAATATTTATCGATTGCTGTTTAAACGAAAAAATCTCACTATCTGAAAATGAGAGCTGTCTTTTTACCTTGTCAATTTCTTCGTACAAAGCAAAACCCAAGTTATAAAGGACCAAGTCTTCCAGATGTTTCATCGAGAGTTTGTCATCGGTCTGTTGTCTCAGTCGTTCCAGAGTTTCCAGAAAATCCTGAGTTTTCAAAAGTGACAGAGAATACCAGTTTTGCAAAGCATTGACAATAAACTTAGGTAAATGTTGCTGGTGCAAGCCAAACTTGGAAATACCTCCAAAATATTTGAGGAGTTTGTCTTGGAATATATGAATGTCGATTAGGTCTCCGCCAATACCCACACCAGTTACTCCCAAGATTTTTCCAGATGGGAAAGATACGATAGAAATATCCAAGGTCCCTCCACCGAAATCAAAGACCAGGACGATCTCATTTTTTGTCGAAGTAACTCCATAGCTTAACCCAGCTCCAATCGGTTCCAGTTCAAATTCAATATTGGCAAAGCCGGCTTTTAGTGCCACATTTCTCATTCTGTCCATGGCCAATTTTTCATTGGTTTTACCTACATAGCGGACAGGTCGGCCAAGCACCACATTTTTGATATCTTCTCCTACTATTTTATCGGCGCGCGATTTCATTTCTCCCAAGATAATGCCCAGCAAATCTTCGAGTGTATGGTGTTCTCCAAACAAATCTGTTCCAGAAAAATCTGATGTCAAAAGTGATTTCAAGCCTTGAATTAACCTTCCCCGGTTTCCGCTTTCAATCATAATTATCTGGGGTACCCATTGCATACCAGCAAAACCACTCATGGTTAAAGGTTTTGGCACCAAAATCATTTTCCCAGTATTTTTTTCGATTAATTTTAGCGGTTCCCCTTGGTTGACATCGTCGAGATAGGCATCAATGGCCATCTTACCCACCAGTTTGCCTTTTTGGGGATGGACATAAATGACTGAGCGGATGATTTTTGCACCATCGGTTTCAATTGGCAGGGCACGTACAGACCTCCCATCAAAATAGGATACAAGCGAATTGGTGCTCCCAAAATCAATTCCGTATGATCTCATAGTCTTCAATACGCCTCTCGGCGTATTGCCACTTTACCACATCTGTCAAATCAAATCATTAGAATGTTTATTAACACAATAATATTACGATCGTAGAAATAATGTGTTAATATATTTGTATATGGGAAGAAACAAAATTGTTGTAGCCAAAAAGCGCGCAACTACCAAGCAAGTCCTAAAATATGTCTTCGATAATTTGCAGATATTGTTTCCGCAAACCAAGAAAAATCTGATGAAACTCAAATATTCAAATATTCCAGATTGGGAAGATTATTTACCAGCATCTGTTTATTTGGCTGCAGACACTCTTAAGCGCCGAGGTTTTATAGAGAAAATCAGCACACCAGATGGGATCCTGGTCAAAATTACGGATCAAGGGAAGAAACAAATATTAAAATATGATTTACTTAAATTAACACCCCCTAAAACCAAATGGGATGGCCAGTGGCGGCTGGTATTTTTTGACATTGCCGAGATTGACCGGAAAAAACGCGACCAATTGCGTATTTATTTGCGAAATCTTGGGATGGAACAAATGCAGGAGAGTGTCTTTGTCAGTCCATATGATGTTTTTGACCAAGTTTGCTATTTGCGTGAAGTTCTGGATGTTCCTCATGGAGTAAAGTTAGCCAAATTGTCCTGGATTGAAAATCAAGACGAGCTCAAGCAGATCTTTGACATAGGTTAATTATATTAACACACGATAATTACGGTCGTAGAAATATTGTGTTAATATTTTGTTTGTGGGGGAGTATAATTTCTGGTATGGACATGATTAGTATTAAGGGAGCCAGAGAGCATAATTTAAAAAATATCTCCGTTGATATTCCCCGAAACAAACTTACCAGTATTGTGGGTGTTTCCGGATCTGGTAAATCGACTTTGGTTTTTGACATTATCTTTGCTGAGGGTCAAAGGCAGTATCTCGAATCTATGGGTACTTTTGCAGCCAGAAATATGCAACGAACGGAAAGACCGGATGTTGACGAAATAAAGGGACTGTCATCGACTGTCATGATCGAACAAAAGCAGATTGGAAAGAGTGCCCGGTCGACGGTTGGCACCGTCACAGAAATTTATACTTATTTAAGGTTATTGTTTTCGCGGGTCGGTTCAATAAAAAATTTGAGTGCGGGTCATTTTTCGTTTAATAATGCATTTGGGGCCTGTAAATTATGTAAAGGTTTGGGAGTCGAAATTACAGTTGATCCAAGCTCTGTAGTTGACTTTACAAAATCCTTAAACGAGGGAGCAGTCTATGAGACCACCTTTAAGCCCAGTGGTAGATATTTCAATATTCTCCAGACTACTGGCCGATTAGATTTTGATCAGCCTATCAAAGATTATTCGAAGGCTGATTTGGATTTTCTTTTATATTCACCCCAGATTAAATTAAAAAATGATAAGCAGGGATTTGTGCAATCGTATAGTTGGGAGGGATTGATTACTCACATAATTAGACAATCAAAGGACTTAAGGGGTATTTCAAGGACTAAAGCCAAAAAAAGTAAAAAGACTTGGATAATAAAATCGTGCGGATTGTGTAACGGGTCAAGACTTAATGAAAGTGCTAGTTCCTCGGTAATAGACGGAAAGAATATTGGTTATTACGCAAATCTTCCACTTACTAATTTAATTAATGAATTAAAAAAAATAGATTCACCTGTCGCCGAGCTAATTGTTACTCGAATGCTGGAATTAATTCAAGGAGTTATCGATGTGGGGATAGGCTATTTATCGTTAAATCGATCAGTCGAAACTCTATCAGGTGGTGAAGCTCAGCGGATTAAGCTTGCTCGCGAATTGGGGAGTGATTTGATAGAGTTGATTTATATTTTAGACGAACCTACTGCAGGACTTCATCCCAAAGATGTTTCTAATATGATCAAGACCCTAAAAGGTCTGAGAGACTCCCAAAACACCGTCATTATTGTTGAGCACGATCCTTCTGTAATATTAGAATCAGATCACATAATCGAAATCGGTCCCAAAGCTGGTAAATATGGGGGAGAATTGATATTTTCTGGAACTCCTCAAGAGATTCTTAAAAGTTCTACCTCTATTACCGGAAAGTATTTATCGAAAAAGAATGTATTGATGGGTTCTAAACAATATCGAAAACCAACAGGATTTCTAAACATTGAACATGCGAACTTACATAATCTCAAAGATTTGTCGGTACGCATTCCCAAGGGTGTTTTTGTAGCGGTTACCGGAGTATCAGGTTCGGGAAAAAGTTCTTTGATCAATGATGTCTTTGTAAAAGAATATTATGACCAGGTAATTTTTGTAGATCAATCACAAGTTGGGGGAATGGTCAGAGGATATATAGCTACTTATTCTGGAGCATTTGATTACATAAGAGAGGTCTTTGCCAAAGAAAATAAAGTAAACAAGAATCTCTTTAGCTCAAATAGTAAAGGGGCATGTCCTGATTGCAGGGGCTTGGGTTTTGAAACCATAAATATGCATTTTATGGCCGATGTAAAAATGATCTGTGAAACCTGTGAAGGCAAAAAGTATACATCTGAAGTTTTGTCTTTTAGATACAAAGGTAAGAATATACATGAGATTTTGGAAATGACTTCAGAAGAAGCGGCAATATTTTTTGAAGATGAACAGATTAAAAAGCGGCTGGAAATGCTGACCGAAGTAGGTTTGGGCTATCTAAGTCTAGGACAAACATTGGATACTCTGTCGGGAGGTGAATCCCAAAGATTAAAATTGGCAAGCAGTCTTCATAAAAAAGGAGAGTTTTATGTTTTAGATGAGCCAACTTCGGGATTACATCCATCAGACATAGAAAAACTTTTAAAGCTCTTAAACCGACTGGTGGACAATGGCAATTCAGTCTTAGTAATAGAACATAATTTGGATGTAATCAGAAACGCCGATTGGATAATCGACCTTGGTCCCGACGGCGGTGAAAAAGGTGGGCAAGTTGTGGCACAAGGTACGCCGGAAGATGTCGCAAAAGTTGCCAATTCCTATACAGGCCAATATTTATGCTAAAATAATTTTATGTCAGTGATTTCGGTTAACAAGCTTCAGAAATTTTATAAGGTTCATCAGAAAGAGCCGGGATTAGCGGGATCTATAAGGTCTCTGTTTAAGCGTAAATATTATGATGTTAAGGCAGTGGATGGTGTTAGCTTTGAAATAAATGAAGGAGAGCTAGTAGGTTTTATTGGTCCAAATGGCGCCGGCAAGACAACGACACTTAAAGTTTTGTCTGGTTTGTTGTACCCGACGGCCGGTGATGTTTCAGTCTTAGGCTATACTCCCTGGGACAGAAAACCAGCTTTTCAAAAGCAATTTTCTCTGGTTATGGGCCAAAAAAATCAGCTCTGGTGGGATCTGCCTGCCATTGAGTCATTTATATTAAACAAAGAAATTTATGAAGTACCCGATGCCCAATATAAACAGACTTTGGATGAATTAGTTGACCTTTTGGATGTTTCCGATGTCCTGAAGGTTCAAGTCAGAAAATTATCTTTGGGTCAACGAATGAAGATGGAGCTAATTGCAGCCCTTATTCACTCGCCCAAGATTTTATTTTTGGATGAACCCACGATTGGTTTGGATGTTGTCATGCAAAAGAAAATGCGTGATTTTATTAGGCAATATAATCAGAAATTCAATGCCACCATAATTCTCACTTCCCACTATATGGACGATGTCAAAGAACTTTGTCAGAGAGTAATTGTCATTGACAAGGGTCATGTCCTGTTTGATGGAGCTCTTGATGAAATTATCAAGAAATTTGCCAATCATAAACTTCTGACTGTGGTTTTTAGTAAAGAAGTGACAGAAAAGGAATTGAAAAAGATTGGCACGATCAAGGAATTTGAATTTCCCAGAGCTGTCATTTCTGTCAAGAGAGCCACGGCTTCGACGGCAGCAGCCGAGCTCCTCCAGAATTTTCCGGTGGAGGATATAAATATAGAGGAACCCAAGATTGAGGATATCATCCGTGAAGTCTTTACGGGTAAAGACCTGGCATAATGAAAAAGTATCTCACCGTCTTTCAGCTTTCTTTCCAAAACGAATTTACCTATAGATTAAACTTTATTCTTTGGCGTGTACGCAACATATTGCGGATCTTGATGGTATTTTTCCTTTGGAATAGTGTCTTCTCCGGGAGAGAAACGGCGTTTGGCTATACTCGACCGGAAATGATGGCATATGTATTTTCAGTTTTGTTTATAAATACTTTTGTAATGTCAGCTCCTTCAAATGACAATGTGGGTAGTCAAATAAGCAATGGCGATTTGAGTAATTTTTTGGTTAAACCAATTAATTATCTTCACTATTGGCTAACCCGTGATTGGGCAAGCAAATTACTAAACATATTATTTGCCACAGGAGAAATATTTACTTTATATATTATTTTTCGTCCAGAAATATTATTTACAAACACCACAACCTTCTTATTTAGTGGAATTCTTGTAACTATCATAGCTGCCTTCATATATTTTTATTTGACGAAAATAGTTATTTCAGTAGCATTTTGGGCTCCAGAACAACCTTGGGGATTAATGTTTGTTTTTTTAGTTTTATATGAAATATTATCAGGAGGCATATTTCCGCTTGATGTATTACCATTGAATATCTATTCAATCTTAAAATTTACCCCCTTTCCATATTTAGTGTATTTTCCAATAAAATTATTAGTTGGTAATGCGACTTACCCTGAAATTGTTAATATTTTCATTGGTTCTTTCTCCTGGCTAATTCTGTCAAAATGGATATCAATAAAATTATGGAAGAACGGGTTAAAGGTCTATTCAGCTTCAGGTAATTGATATGAAAGAGATAAAATTAATCTATCGGTACTTTTCAAATTCTCTACAACAAGCGATATTCAATATTCCAATCTTTTCCATATTCTTGGTGAGTAAAGTTATCAGAGTCGCTCTTTTTGCTGTATTTATATACTTTATGCTATCTGGATTATCCAACATTGGAGGATACTCAAGAGATCAGATGATTATATTCTATTTAATATTTAATCTTATAGATACTTCAGCTCAATTATTGTTTAGAGAAGTGTATCGTTTTCGCCCATTACTTATATCCGGAGGATTTGACATGGTATTGGTCAAGCCTTTCAATCCTTTAATCCGAGTAATGGTTGGTGGACCAGACTTTATCGACTTCGCCATGTTAATAATTCTATTATCAACAATAAGTTATTATATTGTGTTCGTCACAAAGATTGAAATCTTGTCTTTTATTCCATTTCTATTATTGATAGTTAATTCACTAATTATTGCGGCAGCCTTTCATATTTTCGTACTGGCAATTGGAATACTGACATTATCTGTGGATCATTTGGTAATGATTTATCGTGATTTGACAGCTCTTGCTAGAATTCCAATTGATGTATATACTCAACCAGTAAGATCATTGTTAACATTCATAATACCTATTGGAATAATGTTTACTTTTCCAGCCAAAGCTCTATTTGGCCTTCTTAATTGGCAATTGATTTTGACCTCATTTGTATTTGGACTAGTCTCTCTGTTTTTATCACTCAAGTTTTGGAACTATTCGCTCAAGTATTATCAAAGTGCCAGCAGCTAAATCAACCATTATATTGGTTAGCTAGATTGTCTAGCCAACTGGTAAATCTGTCAATCAGTTCCCCAGTTTTTCTGAATGGATATTTAATCACCCCAACCGCAATTTGACAAAGGAGCTCCCCAAATTGTGCTTCCGCTCTCTCTTTCTCAATTTGATCACGCAATCTATCAGTTGCTACTAGCATTTCAGGACTCGTCACATGATTATTACTGTCAACCATAGTAAAATTATATCATGACTAAGCCAAAAGTGCTCATTATCTGTGGGCCGACGGCTACCGGGAAGACGAAGATGGCGCTTGCCTTGGCCGAAGAATTCAATGGGGAATTAATCTCGGCGGATTCGAGACAAGTTTATATCGGTAATGATTTAGAAACAGGCAAAGATAAGGATATTATTGGTAATATAAAAATTTGGTTGTTGGATGTAGTAAAGGCAGACGAAGACTTTAGTGTCTCTCAGTGGCGAAAATTGGCACATGAGGCAATAAAGGATATTCTCTCCAGAGATAAATTACCAATCGTGGTTGGTGGATCAGGATTATATATCAAGGCCTTGGTCCAAAATTTACCCGATGTAGATATCCCCCAGGATGAAAAGTTGAGAAATAGTAACAAATCAGTTTCTGAACTGTTTGATTATTTGAAGAGTATAGATTTAGCAAAAGCCGAATCTTTAAATAATTCAGATAGAAATAATCCCAGAAGATTAGTTCGGGCGATAGAAATAGCGCAGTGTCCCTCTCCTAAATTAGGAGAGGGATTAAGGGTGAGGTATCTGCAAATAGGCCTGACAGCACCCAAACAATATTTGGAAGAAAAAATACGAAAGAGAGTAATAAAGCGAGGACTTGACCCGTCATTTGTCCAAAAAGAAATAAATATTATGAAGAAACAGTTGGTTTGGTTCAAAAAGCAACCGGATATTGTCTGGTTTGATATAATGGAACCATGCCTAGAAAAATTGAAATCTCTTATAAAACCATAATCTTTGTTGCCGCCCTATGGATTTTTTTGTGGTTTGTCTATTCCATCCGTGATTTGTTGGTCATGGTATTTTTCTCCTTCGTCATAATGTTTGCCATCAATCCCTTAGTAGATACTCTCCAAAAGATCCGTCTCCCCCGCAGCTTATCAATCGGACTGATATTTATTTTGCTGTGGGTAGTGGTGGGCTTAGCAGTTGCCGGATTGGTACCCCCTTTGGTTGAACAAACGGGTAATTTGATAGCCCGCTTACCTAACGCGGTTGCCAAAATAGAGATTCTCAATTCTCATCAGCAGGAAATCACCCAGCAATTGATTTCTCAAATTTCGAGTTTGCCTCAAAATGTTTTTAAAATCACTCTCGATTTATTTGGAAATATTATTAATGTAATAACCACATTGGTGATATCATTTTATTTATTAGTGGAACGAAAAAATTTCAGCAAACAATTGGGTTTGTTGTTTGGTGAGGACAAATCCCGGTGGATGTCAGACATTCTGAATAGAATCGAACGAAATCTGGGAGGATGGCTGAGAGGTGAGTTGGTGTTAATGTTTTCGGTTGGAGTTATGACTTATCTCGGATTATTATTGTTGGGCGTGGAAAGCGCCTTATCTCTGGCCATTTTAGCCGGAGTCTTGGAAATAATTCCCAACCTAGGACCGATTATCTCGTCAATTCCATCGATACTCGTGGCTTTGACTGTCAGTCCGGCCTTAGCTTTGGGAACAGCGGCACTTTATTGGCTGGTCCAATTAATTGAAAACAATTTTCTTGTTCCCAAAGTCATGAGTTCAGCGGTGGGTGTTAATCCGGTAGTGGTAATTTTGGGTTTAATGACGGGATTTAGGCTAAATGGTCCGCTGGGTGCAGTTATGGCAATCCCTGTCATTATAATATTAAAAATATTACTCTCAGACTTGTATAAATCTAGGGTATAATATCAGGGCCTGGAGGATGGTGACTAGGGATGCGCCGAATGGTGCGTTCAGGAAAATCCAGACGGCCGGTAGCAGGGTGCCCCGCCGATGAGGCGGGGGCGGGTAACCGCCAGATAGTGCCACAGAGACTACGACTCACCCCGATGCAAATCGAGGAAGAGGGTGAAAAGAGGAAAACCTCCCCGCCGCAACCTCCGAAATTCAGTGGGCAGCTACCCCTGATACTGATAAAGCTTGAGGGCGTAAGATAGATTAGTCACGAAAAACAGAATCTGGCTTACACTCCTCCAGGCATTTATGTATAATAATGTTATGACCATTTCACCACAGCTATTTTCAGATAGGGGAGCATTTCAGGGATTGATTTCTTTGATTTTCGGAGTGTTGGTCTTAATGTTTCCCAAGTTGTTAAATTATTTGATCGCGTTTTATTTTGTCATTACCGGATTATCGGCCATATTGCCATATCTTCGATAGTACTGCCCAACCACCTCTTCCCATCCAATAGTACAATCCTCCCATCAGGCCCAGCATAATAATAGTCACGATAATTGTTTGAAACAAATCTTTATGTAATTGGTTAAT